>Ga0310694_10005834_pt1 | contig 11725 bp, 9 predicted proteins | sample 174DNAGHGhighgp2_FD_203884 | JGI IMG/M metagenome (GOLD analysis project Ga0310694, IMG submission 203884) | Sheep rumen microbial communities from Palmerston North, Manawatu-Wanganui, New Zealand - 1742 DNA GHGhigh gp2 (v2) (version 2) | ecosystem: Host-associated > Mammals > Digestive system >...
AACAAACCCATGAAAAGGAAAATAATAAGTGGGTTGGAGAATGTCACCAGAAATGCCGTCCAAGTATTATACCAGAGCGACCCACGCTGTGAACCGGACTTATGCATGTTACAGGTGGGGTCGCTGCGCCAGGTGTAGATGCCAAAGGCCAGCAGCAGCACACTTCCCACTATCTGAAGGTAGAAGCGATTCTGTGCATCGTTGACAAAATCCATGACGAACGACATGCCAAAACCTGTTATGCCAGCATAGATGATATCACTGACTGCGGCGCCTATTCCTGTCACGAAACCATACCATCGCCCCTTGTTCAGCGTACGCTGTACACACAGCACGCCGACAGGTCCCATTGGGGCTGATGCTATCATTCCGATGAGCATTCCCTTAAATATCAGATCAACTATATTATATATAGGAAACGACATAACGAGTGCAAAGGTACAAAAAATATATGAAAAGTATTCTATTTTCTCACTAAAACTTTTGCATTATCATTTTTTTTCATTAACTTTGCGCCTTAGAACGTGAAAGAAATAACTATCAAAACCAAAATATTTTAAAATTATGGAAGGACAACCGACAATTAAGCCATACGTAATTGGCTTGGACTTAGGAGGAACAAACTCTGTTTTTGGTATCGTTGATGCACGTGGTGAAATTAAAGCCACTACAGCCATTAAGACTGGTGGCTTCGACACAGTAGAAGACTACGTAAGGGCTTCTGTTGATGCACTGCAGGTGATTATCGACCAGGTGGGAGGCATTGAGAAAATCAAGGCTATGGGTATTGGTGCTCCTAATGGTAATTACTATAATGGCACCATTGAATTTGCCCCTAACCTCTCATGGGCAAGAAACGGCATTGTACCCTTGGCCAAACTGTTCGGCGACGCACTGGGCATTCCTGTGGCACTGACAAACGACGCCAACGCTGCTGCCATAGGTGAAATGGTATATGGCGTAGCACGCGGCATGAAGAACTTCATTGTCATCACCCTCGGAACGGGCGTAGGCTCTGGCATAGTGGTTAACGGACAGTTGCTTTATGGCCACGACGGTTTCGCAGGAGAACTGGGACACGTTACTATGGTACGTGGTGCAGAAGGACGCACCTGTGGCTGTGGACGCACAGGCTGTCTGGAGGCGTACTGTTCAGCAACGGGTGTGGCTCGTACTGCCCGTGAACTGCTGTCAAAGACAGACCGTCCGTCACTGCTTCGCGAACTGGATCCTGAGAAGATTACGTCACTCGACGTTTCGATTGCTGCTGGTAAAGGCGACGAACTGGCAAAGGAGATTTATGAGTTCACAGGCAAGATGCTTGGTGAGGCTTGTGCTGACTTTGCTGCTTTCAGCTCACCTGAGGCATTTATTTTCTTCGGCGGCATGGTGAAGGCAGGCGACCTGATTATGGAGCCTATCAAGCGAGCTTACAATGAGCACGTAATGACCATCTTCAAGAACAAGGCCCAATTCCTTGTTAGCGGACTCGACGGAGCCAGTGCTGCCGTACTGGGAGCTTCGGCCATCGGATGGGAAATCCAATAACGGTTGAATACCGTACAAGGCAATGTTAAATGATAAAGGATGTTAAATAACAGCATCTTTTATCATTTTTCTTTTTGCACATTTCATTGAGCCAATTGAATTGATTATCTTTGCACCATAAAAACTACAAGGTTCGCATAACAGCGATTAAAAGGGAATGTGAGTGAAAATCTCCAACTGTCCCGCAGCTGTGAGTTCCTTTATGCACTTCAGACATAATAATCCACTGTTTTCGCCCAACAAAAGGGTAAAATGGGAAGGAGTCTGCAGTTGGAACGAAGTCAGAAGACCTGCCTTGGAGAAAAAAGATGCCGAAGTTCCTCGGAGTAAGGAAGATTGAGGCCAACAACAGAAAATAGCATTTGCGATTAACATGTTCCCTCATGGTGGGGAATGATGTTTGTGGTTTATCCTCAAGATATAACTACGTGTATTATTATATAAGTGTGGAAAGGCCTGGCCGTGAGGTCAGGCTTTTTTATGACAAAAACAAAGAGGTTGGTGCAGGACGCTACCAACCTCGAAAAACACAAGCGATAAGTTGCATTTTAATTGAAATGTCGTCTTATCGGGCGCAAATATACAACATTAAAGGTTAAAATACAAATTTTATCGGCAAAAAAAACGCATTACTTACAATTTTCTAAAAAAAGTAGGAAAAAATTTGTAGATTAAAAGAATTATAACTACTTTTGCAGCCGAAAACATAAAAACTTAGATATATATGAAGCAAATGATGAATGCATGGTGGTGGCGTAACTCGAGATTCAAATAGTCGCGGGGTACGTAGCCATTTATGTATGCATCATCAGATAAAGAAGGCTCGTCGTTATCGCGGCGAGCCCTTTTTAATATAGGGAAAATGTACAACACATAAAACGATTAAGATATATGAGCAAGAGTTATTTAGTTGATGAAAGAGGATTCTACGGTGAGTTTGGCGGTGCCTACGTACCAGAGATTCTCTATGCCACAGTGAAAAAGCTTCAGGACGAGTATCTGCCCATTCTGGAAAGCCGCGAGTTTCAGGAAGAATACATGTCACTGCTGCGCGATTATGTTGGACGGCCATCGCCTCTCTACCTGGCCAAGCGTATGAGTAAGAAGTACGGCTGTCAACTCTACCTGAAACGCGAAGACCTGAACCACACGGGTGCCCACAAGATTAACAACACCATCGGCCAGATTCTGTTGGCTAAGAAGATGGGCAAGCGACGCATCATTGCCGAGACAGGAGCAGGACAGCACGGGGTGGCTACTGCTACGGTCTGCGCACTGATGGACATGCCCTGCGTGGTCTATCAGGGAGCCCTCGACGTGGAGCGACAGCACGTAAACGTAGAACGCATGAAAATGCTGGGAGCAGAGGTGCGCCCTGTGAAAACAGGCAACTGGACGCTGAAGGATGCCACCAACGAGGCCATCCGTGACTGGTGCTGTCATCCTGCCGACACCTTTTATATTATTGGTTCGACAGTAGGCCCCCACCCCTACCCTGACATGGTGGCACGCCTGCAAAGCATCATCTCCGCAGAAATCAAGGAGCAACTTCAAGAGAAGATTGGCCGTGACTACCCAGACGTGCTCATGGCCTGTGTGGGTGGCGGCAGCAATGCAGCAGGCACCATCTACCACTACATCGATGACGAACGCGTCAAAATCGTGCTGGCCGAGGCTGGCGGACAAGGTGCCGACACAGGCCATACGGCGGCGACAATACATGCTGGCCGCTTAGGCATTCTGCACGGTTCAAAGACGCTGGTAATGCAGACCCCTGACGGACAAATCATAGAGGCTGAAAGCATTTCTGCGGGCCTTGACTACCCTGGCATCGGCCCTATGCACGCTAACTTGGCCACACAACACAGGGCAACGGTTTATTCCATCAACGACGACGAGGCCGTCAGGGCTGCCTACGAGCTCACCCGTATGGAGGGTATCATCCCTGCACTCGAGTCAGCCCACGCCATCGCTGCTTTGCAGAAGATGACTTTCAGACCCGATGACGTGGTAGTGCTGACAGTCAGCGGCCGGGGTGACAAAGACGTAGAAACCTATCTGAACAACAAACAAATGGCAGGAGAATATGGAGACTTTTAATTTTACTACTGTTACGCGTACCATCCTGGCTGACCTTTATACGCCAGTGGGAGTCTATATGAGGCTCAGGGACATCTACCCACAGAGTGCGCTCATGGAGAGTTCTGACTATCATGACAAAGACAACTCTCGTTCGTTCATTGGCATTAACCCTATAGCCAGCGTGGCTGTGGGGCACGGCATTGCCGACATCAACTACCCTGACGGTTCCACTGTTAAACAGCCATTGACTGCCGAGTTCGGAACAGCGGAAGCCATTCATTTGCTCATCGACAGCATTCACGTTCAGGGTGAGCATTCCGACCTGTGCGGACTGTATGGCTACACGTCGTTTAATGCCGTCCGCTATTTTGAAAACATTGAGGTGAAGGACGAGACGCAACAGAAGAACGATGCGCCTGACCTCTTGTACATTTTGTATAAAGATATCATTGTGTTCGACCACTTCAACAACCAGCTGACGATGGTCTGCTTAAAAGATGAGTCTGAGAAGCCTTATGAGTCCAATAAGCCTTATGAGCCGATACTGAAGGCCATGAATCGTGCTAATGTCCAGACATACGATTTTCACCCAGTTGGCGATGTACGCTCAACGCTGACCGACGAGGAGCACAAGACAAACATCCGTCGTGGCATTCAACATTGCCGGCGTGGCGATGTCTTCCAGATTGTACTCAGCCGCCGTTTCGTGCAGCGGTATGAGGGCGACGATTTCCGTCTCTATCGTGCACTACGCAGCATCAACCCCTCACCTTATCTGTTCTACTTCGACTTCGGTGGCTTCCGTATCTTCGGCAGTAGTCCTGAAACGCATTGCAGAATAGAACGGACAAATGCCCTACACGACAACCTTCGCGCCTACATCGACCCTATTGCCGGCACCACGAAACGTACGGGCGATGCAGAAAAAGACCGTCAGGGGGCAGAGTTCCTGCGCAGCGACCCCAAGGAAAATGCAGAACACGTCATGCTCGTCGATCTTGCACGTAACGACCTGAGCCGCAACTGCCACGACGTGAAGGTGAACTATTACAAAGACATTCAGTATTACTCCCACGTCATTCATCTGGTCAGCCGTGTCAGTGGCGCGCTGGACGAAGGGGCCGACCCCATCAAGACCTTTATCGACACGTTCCCTGCTGGAACGCTGAGCGGAGCGCCAAAGGTACGAGCCATGCAACTCATCTCTGAATATGAGCCGCACAATCGTGGTGCCTACGGTGGTTGCATAGGCTACATCGGGTTGGACGGCAGTCTGAACCAAGCCATCACCATCCGCACATTCGTCTCACGCAACGGTGAGCTGTGGTTCCAGGCTGGCGGTGGCATCGTAGCCAAGAGCAACGAGGAATACGAACTACAAGAGGTTAACAACAAGCTTGGCGCACTACGCCGAGCCATAGAAAAAGCAGAAAAACTATGAGGATTATCATCATTGACAACTACGACTCGTTTACCTACAACCTGAGTCACTTAGTAAAAGAGCTTGGTGCCAACGTGAGCGTGGTGCGCAACGACCAATTCAACCTCGATGACCTTGAGGCATACGACAAGATTATCCTGTCCCCGGGCCCTGGCATCCCCTCTGAGGCAGGCCTGCTGCTCGACGTCATTCGGCGTTATGCTGGCAAGAAGCCTATTTTGGGTGTCTGCCTTGGTCATCAGGCCATCGGCGAAGTGTTTGGCGGACAGTTGGAGAATCTTAGCGACGTGTTCCACGGAGTAGCCACGCCCTGTCACATCACCATTGACGACGTGCTCTTCGACGGACTGCCTGCTGACATTACCATCGGCCGCTACCACTCATGGGTGGTGAGCCACAAGGCATTTCCCGCCTGTCTTCAAATAACGGCCGTCAGTCCCGAGGGGCAGGTCATGGCTCTTCGCCACAAAGAGTATGACGTTCGTGGCATTCAGTTCCACCCTGAAAGTGTACTCACACCTGATGGAAAAGAAATGATTAATAACTGGTTAAAATCTTAGTTTATGACACAGACAATGAAAGACATCCTGAACAGGATGCTGAACCACGAGGAACTGACTCGTGAGGAAATGAAGGAGATATTGATTGGCATCACCCAGTCAGAGTACCCTAACGAACAAATAACGGCACTGCTCACCGCCCTGCAGATGCGTGGCGTCACCGTTGACGAACTGCTGGGCTTCCGCGACGGTATTCTGGAGACTGGCGTGCCCGTACCCTTGGAGTGTGACCGTTACATTGACGTAGTTGGCACAGGCGGCGACCGAAAGAACACCTTTAACATCTCTACCACCAGCTGTTTTGTCATTGCCGGAGCTGGTTATAAAGTAGCCAAGCACGGCAACTATGCTGCCACTTCAACCAGCGGAGCATCGAATGTCATCGCCCACCACGGAATCCAGTTCACTGACGATATCGACCGTTTGAACCGTAGTCTCAATGAGTGCGGCATCGTCTATCTGCATGCCCAGCTGTTTGCCCGTGCCATGAAGTTTGTCGGCCCCATCCGCAAGGCGCTGCAGTTTCCCACGGTATTCAACCTTTTAGGCCCGCTGGTCAATCCCTCTCAGCCGCAGTGCCAACTGCTGGGTGTGGCCAACCTCGACCAGATGCGCCTATATAATAATGTATATCAGAAAATAGGCATAGACTACGGCATTGTCAACTCCATCGACGGCTACGACGAGATTTCGCTCACGGGGCCGTTCAAGGTGACCACCAGACAGTATGAGCGTATCTTCCAGCCACATGACCTCGGCTTTGACGTCATCAAACCAGAGGAATTAGTAGCAGGAGCAACAGAGGACGAGGCTGCCAAGATTTTCGACAGCGTGCTGGAGAACCGCTGTCTGCCTGGTCAGAAAGAGGTGGTGCTGGCCAATGCAGCTTTCGGTATCCAAGTGCTTGAACGTGGCGAGAAGAGCATTGAGGAATGCATCGAGATAGCCCGCGAAAGCATTGACAGCGGCAGTGCATTGAGGACTTTCCGCAAATTTGTTGAGCTGAACAGCTGATATATGCAAAAGATTTTGTAATTTTGCCTTCTGAAACTAAAAAGCAAGCATCATGACAGACATCTTAGAAGAAATTGTAGCATGGAAACATCGCGAAGTACAGATAATGAAGGAAATGCAGCCAACCCAGAAACTGCGCCGTATTATTGAGGAACAGACTTACTACAAGCGCCCGCCAATAGCCGAAGCACTCAAGGCTTCAAGTATAGGCATCATAGCCGAATTCAAGCGCAAGTCACCCTCATTAGGCTGGATCAACGAGGATGCCAAACCGTCAGAGGTCCCCTTCAGCTACCAGCAGAACGGAGCCACGGCACTAAGCATTCTGACCGACAACCGCTACTTTGGCGGCGACGACGACTTCATCAAGGAAGCCCGCATGAGTGGCGTACGCATTCCTGTGCTCTACAAGAACTTTGTCATTGACGAGCACCAACTGCTCCAGGCCCGGTTAGCCGGTGCATCCACCGTGCTGCTCATTGCCGCTTGTCTGGACTATCACGACTGCAAGAGCCTGCTGCATACTGCCCATTCCTTAGGCCTTGAGGTGCTGCTTGAGATGCACAGCGAGGACGAGCTGCAGTACGCGGAGCTTGGACCAGACCTCTACGGCATTAACAACCGTAACCTCGACACCTTCCAAACGAATGTCGAGACCTCGTTCCGACTGGCTGACCAGCTGCCTGTAAGCGCTGTCAAGGTGAGCGAAAGCGGCATTAGCGACCCGGTCATCGTTCGTCAGCTACGCGAAGCCGGTTTCCAGGGGTTCCTTATCGGCGAGGCCTTCATGAAGACCACCAACCCCGGTGCCGCACTTGCCAGTTTCATCGAGCAGTTGTAAAGGTCAAAGAACTGAGGTCAAAGGTCGCTTCCCCTAAGCCTTAGGCCTTAGACCAAGAACCAAAATCAAATAAAATCGTAAATGCTCATTAAGGTTTGTGGCATGCGCGAAGCCGACAACATTCGCGCCGTTGATGCCCTCAGTACCGACTTCATGGGTTTCATTTTCTGGCCTCATTCCAGTCGTTACGTAGCAGCACTGCCCGCCTGTCTGCCACAACGTGCAAAACGCGTGGGTGTCTTCGTCGATGCAGACATGGCTGACCTTCTGCAACATGCGGCACAGTACGGTCTCCATGCCGTACAGCTGCATGGGCACGAAAACCCGGCGTACGTAAGACAGCTGAGGGCTTCAGTGGGTCAGCTGACCGTCATTAAAGCCTTCAACATTGCGACGCCCAACGACCTCGAACAGACAGTTCCCTACGAAGGCCTGGCCGATTACTTCCTTTTCGACACAAAGGGGCCCAGCGTCGGCGGCAACGGCAAGCAGTTCGACTGGACTGTGCTCAATGCCTACAACGGCACCACCCCATTCCTGCTCAGTGGCGGCATAGGCCCTGACGATGCTCCCCGCATACGGTCATTCCACCACCCGCTATTGGCAGGCATTGACCTCAACTCCCGTTTCGAGACGTCACCTGCCGTCAAAGACATTAACCAACTCAACAACTTCATCAAAACAATCAGACAATGAACAAGATTAATTCCCTTTTCAATAATCGTGGTGAGCAGAAACTGCTCTCCCTCTATTTCTGTGCCGGAGCCCCTACCCTCGATGGCACAGCCGACGTCATCCTGACCATGCAACGGCGAGGCATCGCCATGGTCGAAGTAGGCATCCCTTTCAGTGACCCCATGGCCGACGGGCCTGTCATTCAGAATGCTGCCACGCGTTCGCTCAAGAACGGTATGACACTGCGGCTGCTTTTTCAGCAGCTGACCGCAGTCAAAGACCAGGTACACATCCCAATCATTCTCATGGGCTATCTCAACCCCATCATGCAGTATGGCATAGAGGCCTTCTGCCAGTCGTGCGTGGAGAGTGGTGTCAGCGGTATGATTATTCCTGACCTTCCCTTCAAGGACTACCAGGAAGTCATCAAACCCGTGGCCGACCGCTACGACCTGCGCGTCATCATGCTCATTACCCCCGAGACCAGTGAGGAGCGCATCCGCTTCATTGACGACCATACCGACGGGTTCATCTACATGGTATCTTCGGCTGCCATCACCGGGGCCCAGAAGAGTTTCGACGAGCAGAAGCAGGAGTACTTCCGGCGCATCAACCAGATGAACCTGCACAATCCACGCATGATAGGCTTCGGCATCAGCAACAAGCAGACACTCCTGTCTGCCCAGCAGAATGCCGCTGGAGCCATCATCGGTTCCAAGTTCGTCACCCTGCTCAATGAAGCACAGGGCAATGCCGACAAAGCACTCGACCAACTTTTCGAAGCACTGGAACATTAGCCCCCAACACCCAACGTAATCCTTTACATCAATTATTTCTGTTATTAATTTGGGCATTTAGATATTATTTCGTATCTTTGTGCCCATAATTAATATTAACAAACTACTCACTAAACAATGAAGCAACTGAAACTATTGCTCCTCTGCCTGTTGATTCCAGCCTTCGCCCTTGCCGACGATGCGTGGAATACCACCTATAAGCAGATTGAACAGAGCATTAAGGCACCCGAGTTTGCCAACCGCGATTTTGTTATTACCAAGTACGGAGCCAGCGTCAAGGCCTCCGCAGTGAAAAACCAGAAAGCCATTAACAAGGCCATTGCTGCCTGCTCCAAGAAGGGCGGCGGTCGCGTCATCGTGCCGGCAGGAACGTTTAACACGGGGGCTATCACCCTTCTTTCGAACGTTAACCTCGTTGTGGAGAAGGACGCCGTGCTGCAGTTTGTCTTCGAGCCCGACCTCTACCCCATCGTGCCTACCCGCTGGGAGGGCATTGACTGCTGGAACCTGAGTCCCTGCATCTATGCCTACAAGCAGCAGAACGTAGCCATCACGGGCGAGGGCACCATCGACGGCGGCGGCTCTAACGAGACGTGGTGGCCCATGTGCGGCAAGGACACCTTTGGCTACAAGCCCGGCATGATTAACCAGCGCGGCGGTTCGCGTGCCCGTCTGCTGAAGGCTGCTGAGGACGGTGTCAACATGGACGAGCGCCGCTTCGACAAGAACGACGGCCTGCGCCCGCAGCTCATCAACCTGAACCAGTGTGACAACATTCTCATTGAGGACGTGACGCTCCTGCGTTCGCCCTTCTGGGTCATTCACCCCCTGTTCTGCAAGAACGTCACGGTGCGTGGCGTCAAGATTACCAACGACGGCCCCAACGGCGACGGCTGCGACCCTGAGTGCTGCGACGGCGTGCTCATTGAGGACTGCTTCTTCAACACGGGCGACGACTGCATCGCCATCAAGAGCGGCCGCAATAACGACGGACGCCTCTGGGGCAAACCCTCTGAGAACATCATCATCCGCAACTGCATCATGCACAACGGCCACGGCGGCGTGGTCATCGGCTCTGAGATCAGCGGTGGCTGCCGCAACGTCTTTGCCCACGACAACGTGATGGACTCGCCCGAGCTGGAGCGCGTGGTACGCATCAAGACGAACCCCTGCCGTGGCGGCATCATTGAGAACATCTACGCCCGCAACATCAAGGTGGGCCAGTGCAAGGAGTCGGTCTTGAAGATTAACCTGGACTACGAGCCTAACGAGGCGTGCTGCCGCGACTATCCTCCCACGGTGCGCAACGTCTATATGGAGAACGTCACGTGCGAGAAGTCCATGTACGGCGTACAGATTATCGGACTCGACACGGCTGTCTATGTACACGACATCTACGTCAAGGACTGCAAGTTCAACGGCGTGCAGTCGGGCAACACCATCAAGGGCGAGACGCGCAACGTGAAGTTCGAGAACCTCTTCATCAACGGCAACATTGTCTTATTAGAGAAACCCTACCAGCACTACAGCGAGTGGCTGACGTACTCGGAAATGCAGCGAACGCCCAAGTCCTTCCTGCTGGACTTCGCCAAGAAGCCACGGTGGAGCTACGTTATGGGAATTGAACTCGAAGCAATGCTCGACACCTATCTTAAGTATGGCGGAAACGCCATACTTAATTATTGTAAGGAGTATTGTGACACGATGATTCTGGCTGACGGCACCATCCGCAACTACAAGCTTGAGGACTACAACCTCGACAACATCCGCACGGGCCACTTCGTAGCCCGCATGCAGCAGCTCTACCCCGAGGAGAAGAACCTGAAGGCCATCCAGCTCATGATGCGCCAGTTAGAGAAGCAGCCCCGCACCAAGAAGGACAAGGTCTATTGGCACAAGGCCATCTACTCCTACCAGGTGTGGCTTGACGGTATCTTCATGGGTCTGCCCTTCCGGGTGCTGACAGCACCGTTGGTGGAAGGTCAGAATACTCAGAATACTCAGATTACTCGGAGTATTCAGAAAATCTATGACGATGCCGTCAACCAGATCAGCATCACCTACCAGCGCACGCTCGACCCTGTTACCGGCCTCAACCGCCATGCCTACGACGAGACGCGCGAAATGTTCTGGGCCGACAAGCAGACCGGCCTTTCCCAGCACTGCTGGGGTCGCGCCCAGGGGTGGTACTCCATGGCCCTCATCGAGCTGCTCGACGCCTTGCCCGAGGACTACGCCCGCCGTGGTGAGCTCATTGAGCTGCTGAAGAAGGACCTGGACGCCATCGTGAAGTGGCAGGACAAGGAGTCGGGCGTGTGGTATCAGGTGATGGACTCCCCCACGCGCGAGGGTAACTACCTTGAGAGCACCTGCTCCTCCATGTTTGCCTACGTGCTGCTGAAGGCTGCCCGCAAAGGCTATGTGGGCGAGGAATACCGCAAGGCGGGTATTTGTGCCTACGAGGGCATCATCAAGCACTTCATCCGTCTGAACAACGACAAGACCATCTCGCTGACGCAGTGCTGCTCGGTGGCCGGCCTGGGTCCGGGCCTGAGCAAGAAGGTGCTGAAGGCCGCGCCCAACGTGAAGGAGAACCTCAAGCGTGACGGAAGCTACGAGTACTACCTGAGCGAACCCATACGCGACAACGACGCCAAGGGCGTAGGCCCCTTCATCTGGGCCTCGTTGGAGATGGAGGCACTCGGATTTACTACTGAACACGAACCCTAACGGAAGAGTAACAATAAAAATCGAAAATCGGTAAATA
>Ga0310694_10005840_pt1 | contig 11720 bp, 7 predicted proteins | sample 174DNAGHGhighgp2_FD_203884 | JGI IMG/M metagenome (GOLD analysis project Ga0310694, IMG submission 203884) | Sheep rumen microbial communities from Palmerston North, Manawatu-Wanganui, New Zealand - 1742 DNA GHGhigh gp2 (v2) (version 2) | ecosystem: Host-associated > Mammals > Digestive system >...
CAACAGCATCCGTATGAACATGAAGGGTAATGGCCTTTGGGAGGCTGCCAACGACCAGAAGGCTGCCAGTCTTGATGAGCGTTGGGGTACCAACTACTACTTCCCCGACGGCTATCTGGATGGTGTAACCATTGGTAACAACGGTTACCTGTGCTACCGTCGTCCACGCTATGGCTTCTGGTCATATAGCGGTGATGAGTTTGTCTGTAACGGTAACTTCGACGTGACTATGCGTATTCCGCCAGTGCCCCTGGAAGGTGACTACCAGATTCGCTTGGGCTATGCTGCCATGAGTGTGCGTGGTATTGCTCAGATATATTTCGATGGTGCACCTCAGGGTATACCCCTTGACATGCGTCGTGACATGCAGAACGAGGCTCTGCTGGGCAGCGAATACTGGGGCAAGCATGACGATGAGTACAACAAGACACCCGAGAATGGTGGTATGACCGATGAGGAGAAACTGGAAGAGCGCAAGGAACTGAAGAACAAAGGTTTCTACCGCGGTGCCAACGGTGCCTATCGTAAGGGTAGCTCCAGCGATGCCGGTCAGTACTTTGCCGAGATCTATGCTACTATCCGCATCGTGCTCTGTACGCCACACATCAAGCCGGGTGAGGATCATTACCTGCGCTTCCGTTGCGTATCAGAGGGTCTGGGTAACAACGAGATCATGCTCGACTACATTGAACTGGTGCCGAAGAGTGTTTACGGTGTCGTAGATGAAGGTGTCCAGGAGGATGACTTGTAGTCTTTAATGGATAATTGATAATGAATAATTGACAATTATGAAGATGACTAATATATATAATAAGGTAGTGGGGCTTGCTCTGGCAGCCCTCACCTTCACGGCATGCTCCGATGAATGGGACGACCACTATTCTGCACCGACAGCCAGCGATGGTATGACCATCTGGCAGACCATTGAGATGGATCAGGCTAACCTGAGCAACTTTGCCAAGGTGCTGAAGGCTACCGGCTACGACAAGGCGCTGGCCAGCAGTCAGGTGTTCACGGTCTTTGCACCCGTCAACGCCCAGTTCACCGAGGCTGATGCCAACGAGATTATTGACCTTTACGAGCAGCAGAAGGCTGCCAATATCAAGGATAGGGACAATCGTGCCATCAAGGAGTTTGTGCATAACCATCTGGCTCTGTACAACTATTCCACATCGGGTAAGGCTGACTCTATCACCATGATGAATGGCAAGTATCTGCTGATGACCGACAACAAGCTGGCCAACAGTACGATGCTGACCAAGAACCAGCTGAAGAGCAATGGTGTGATGTTCACCATGGAAGAGCCCGTTGATTTCTTCCCCAATGTATTTGAATACATGAGCGTCGATGAAGACATCGACAGCATCGGCAAATTCATGAGCCAGTATAACCAGTACGACTTCAACGCCAGCGAGAGTGTGCCGGGTGGTATCATTGACGGTAAGACCTGGTATCTGGACTCTGTGAAGGTGCTCACCAACGAGTTGTTTGGTGAACTGGGTCGAATCAACTCAGAAGACAGTACCTACTGGATGGTGGCTCCCACCAACAAAGTATGGAATGAGCTGGTGCCCGAGTACGAGCCTTACTTCAACTACGACAGTAAGGTGGAGAAGCGCGACTCACTGGCTTACACCGAACCCCGTCTGGCATTGCTCAGAGGAACGGTGTTCAGCCGTACTCGCAACACCGATGCTTCTATCAATGACTCTGTGCTTTCGGTCAACGCTACGCTTTACGCCTACCGTACATATAAGGACCTGAAGTACTACCAGTATGAGAAGCCCTTTGCTGAGGGTGGCATCTTCGACGGTACCGAGGTGGTTGCCTGCAGTAACGGTCAGGTTCTGAAGAGCGACGACTGGCATATCGACAAGAAGCAGACCTTCTTGCAGACCGTCATCGTAGAAGGTGAGAGCCGTAACTATCGTGACGGTATCGATGAGAAGACGACAGCTACGCCTACAGAGATGTCTGTAGCCACATCGAACCCGTTCTATAACAAGGTGTCACAGCACAAGTATTTGTTGGTCAATCCTACCGCACAGTCGGCAGCCGAGGTCCGTTTCAAGATTCCCAATGTATTGTCGAACGTAGGCTATGACCTCTATGTGGTATTCGCACCTACCGGTACTCTCGAGACCTTTGGTCAGAAAGACTATGACGTACCTGTGAAGTTCCGTGCAGCTTATAGCTATCACAAGGAAGATGGTTCGCAGGCCAGCTATGTCAACCTGACGGTGCCCGACATCTATAAGGATATGAAGGACGTTCGCGGCAGTGGTCAGGACTTCCAGACTATCGCCGGACAAGTTGACACCGTGATGTTGGGTCAGAACATCCAGTTCCCCACCTGCTCATGGGGACTGCGTGATCCACAAGTGCTGCTCAGATTGAGAACAGCCCTCCGTAATGCCGACCGTCAGCTTAATCCGGACACTAAGATTCCAAATTTCACTGACCGCATGCGTATTGACTGTATTATCCTGAAACCTCATGAAGAGGAGTCAGCCGAGTAGTAATGGACATCTATTTATGAATTCTGAATTATGAAAGAAATGAAGAAACATATATTATTTGGAATCACGCTGCTGATGGCGCTTCCCATGAGTGTCTTTGCACAGGAAGAATACGATGACGAAGACAGTCAGGAAGAGGTGGCCACCGTTCGCCGAGTGGTGAAGCAACAGCAGTATGAGACACGCACCGTGAAAGGTGCAGTGCTCGATGCCACAACAGGTATGCCCATCTCGGGTGCCATTGTTCGTGCCAATGAGATTGACGGCTACAGTGTGCTTACCGAGGATGATGGTACGTATGAGTTGAAGGTGCCGGTATTTGTGACGTCAGTCTATGTCACGACCCCCGACTATAATGCTCAAGTCATCGGTCTGGTGAAGGGCGACCGTCAGAAGACGGCAATGCTCTATCCTGCGTCGTTCGCTGCCGACTATGGCAAGCAGACGAATGTCAGGAGCGACTATGCTGCCAGCGACATGCACTACACCAGTGCCATCAATATCAAGGACGAGGTGCAGAAGCAGTTGGGCGCACAGGTACACACCATCCAGCGCAGCGGTACACCAGGCGTTGGTAGCGTGATGTTCATGCAGGGTCTCAACTCGCTGAATGTCAATGCACAACCGCTGATTGTCGTCGATGGCGTCATCATCGAACAACAGTATGGCCGCACCATGCTGCACGATGGCTTCTACAATGACATTCTGAACAACATCAGTCCTGCCGATATTGAGAAGGTGACGGTGATGCGCAACGGTACTGCCCTCTATGGTGCCAAGGGTGCCAATGGTGTCATCCTCGTGGAGACCCGTCGTAACAAGTCGATGGCCACCCGTATTACGGCTACGGCTTCGGCAGGCGTGACACTCGAACCGAAGTACATGTCGATGATGGGTGCCGAGGACTATCGCGGCTATGTGTCGGAACTGTTGAAGACCACCGGCACTAAGCTCACCGAGTTCAAGTTCCTCACCGCCGATCCCGACAACTACTACTATCCGCAGTATCATAACAATACCGACTGGAAGGATCAGGTTTATCGTACCGCCATCTCACAGCAGTATGGTATCAACGTCGAAGGCGGTGATGATGTGGCCAACTACAACCTGTCGGTAGGCTACACCAGCGCACAGAGCACACTCGAATACAACGATATGGACCGTCTGAACGTTCGTTTCAATACCGACATCTCGCTGTTGGAGAAACTCGACGTGCGTTTCGATGCTTCGTTCTCTAACCAGACGCGTAACATCCGTGATGACGGTGCACCTGCCGGCTACGATGAGGGTACGCCCACATCGCCCGCATTCCTGGCCTATACCAAGAGCCCGTTCATGAGCCCCTATGTGTATAGCCGTGGTGTGCTGAGCAATTCGTTCCTGGATATCGGCGACGAGGACTACCTGTCGGAGGCTTTGAGCGGACAGTCCAGCTACAATTGGCAGCTGGCCAACCCCATTGCCCTGAACCAGTATGCCGATGCTCCCAACAAGAACCGCTTCGAGAACTCCATGCTGAACCTGGCTGTGACGCCGAAGTTCCATATCAACAAGCACCTGACGTTGAGCGAGCTCTTCAGCTATAATTTGGTCAACACCAACGAGGCCTACTATATTCCTCTGAACGGTGTGCCCAGCTACTATGTGTCGTCAGTGAACAAGAAGATGGAGAACGAGAAACGCTCGATGTTCTCAAAGCAGAACTCGGTGATGAGCGACACGCGCATTGACTGGCATAATCGCTACAATGCCCACGATATTCATGTCTTCAGTGGTGCCCGCATCAACTGGGAGAGCTACACGCTGAACTCACAGCTGGGTTATAACTCGGGTAGTGATAAGACCCCGTTCATCAGCAACAACAGTGCCTTCATCCAGTTGGGTGGTACCAACGACTCTTGGAACTCGCTGGCTTGGTATGCACAAGCCAACTACGGTTATATGGGCCGCTACTACCTGCAGGCTAACCTGACGGCAGAGAGCTCGTCACGCTTCGGTAGAGAGGCCGACGGTCTGAAGGTAGGCGGTGTGCAGTGGGGCATCTTCCCCGCAGTACAGGCATCATGGGTTGTCAGCAACGAGCCTTGGATGTCGGGTGTGCAGGGTATCGACTATCTGCGCTTGTCAGCAGGCTACGATGTCAGTGGTAACGATGATATCGACTACTACGCAGCCCGCAGTTATTTCCGCGCCCGTCAGTTCCTGGCTGCTATCTCCAGCCTGAGCATCGACGGTATCGGCAATACCTCTATCCAGTGGGAGACGACCCGTCGCTTCAATGCTGGTCTCGAGGCTAACTTCCTTGACAACCGTCTGGGCGTCAGCCTGAACTACTTCCGTTCGACTACCGACAACCTCCTGAACTACCAGGATTTGGGATTCCTCTCAGGTCTTGAGAAGAACTGGGCCAATGGCGGTAAGTTGCGCAACGAAGGTTTTGATGTGACAGCTTCTGTCAAGGTGCTGGCACTGAAAGACTGGCAGTGGCAGGTAGGCGCCAGCGTAGGCCACTACAAGAACAAGATTGTGGAGCTGGTCGATGGAAAGAACTACATCGATAATGAGGTCTATGGTGCAACCGTTCGTACCCAGGTGGGCAAGCCTGCCAATCTGTTCTACGGCTACAAGACCGAGGGTGTCTTTGCCTCTACACAGGCTGCTGACGATGCTGCCCTCTATATTCTGGCCGACAACGGTGTCACCAAGAACTACTTTGGTGCCGGCGACATGAAGTTCTACGACAAGAACGGTGATGGCCGCATCTTTGACGGTGGTGGTGACGATGCCCTCGATGACCGTGTGGTCATCGGCGACCCCAACCCCGATATCTATGGTAATATCTTCACCTCACTGGCATGGAAGCGTTTCAAGCTCGACGTGCGTTTCAACTACTCACTGGGCAACGACGTGTTCAACTACATGCGTCAGCAGCTGGAGTCGGGTAGCCGCTTCATGAACCAGACCACAGCTCTCAACGCCCGTTGGCAGCTGGAAGAACAGGTGACCGATATCCCACGTGTATCGTTCCAGGATCCGATGGGCAACAGTCGCTTCTCTGACCGCTGGATCGAGGATGGCTCGTATATCCGTCTGAAGACTGCTACGCTGAGCTATGACCTGCCTCTGAAGTCCGAATTCATCCAGGGCTTGCAGGTATGGATTCAGGGCAACAACCTGTTGACCTTCTCGAAGTACCTGGGCACCGATCCTGAGTCGGCTATGACGTCGGCAGTCATCGGTCAGGGTATCGACCTTGGCCGCGTGGCTCAAAGTCCTTCTATCGTAGCTGGTGTGAAGATTAACCTGTAATTGAAAATTGATAATTGAAGATTATAATTATGATTACCAAAGCATATAAACTGATATTTGTCGGTGTGGTGGGATTTCTTGGCGCTGCAACACTCTCGTCCTGTGAGGATTTCTTCGACCAGGATTCAGATCACGTACTCTTTGCAGACAAGGACCATCTGAACAACGCAACCGACACCATCTACAGCGTGACGGGTATCATGAGTAAGATGCAGGCCCTGGCCGACCGCACCATCCTGTTGGGTGAGGCTCGTGGCGATCTGGTCGATGTGACCGACGCTACTGCTGCCGACCTGCGTAATGTGGCATTGTTCGACATCGACGATGACAATATCTACAACCAGCCACGCGACTACTATGCCGTCATTAACAACTGTAACTATTTCCTAGCTCATGTAGATACCACCCTGCGCAACAGCCGTAACGAGGAGATCTTCAAGTGCGAGATGACCGCCGTGAAGTGCTACCGTGCTTGGACCTATCTGCAGTTGGCTATCAACTATGGTAGGGTTCCCTTCGTCACTGAGCCTATCCTGACCAAGGAGGCTGCCGAGGTGATGGAGAACCAGCCCTTGTGGGACATTGAGTCTGTGTGCGACTGGCTGATTAACGACCTGACGCCGCTGGCCGACCTGCAGTACATGCGCTATGACCCCTATACCAAGCGCATGAACGATGTGGGCGAGAATCCCCTCTACGGCGATATTGGTTACAAGACCCCCTCGTCGCTGTTCTATTTCCCCACCAAGCTGTTGCTGGGTGAACTGAACCTGTGGGCAGGCCACTATAAGGAGGCCGCTATGTGGTACTATCGTTTCATCAGCGAGCGTAACGGCACCAACAGCACCTATCCTACGGGCGTCAACCGCATCTCGTGGAGCAACACCAGCTGGACTTCTCTGACCGATAACCTGACGGGTGCGCTGATGGCAGAGTCGGGAAGCAGTGAGCTCATCACGATGATTCCTGGTGACTCTATCCCCTACAACGGCAACTACCTGCAATTGCGTAACATCTTCAACTCTACCGACCCTGTCACACGCGAGTATCATGAGGTGAGCCTCGTGCCCTCACAGGGACTGCAAGACCTGTCGGCTGCCCAGACCTATTCCTATATCACCGAAAATCAGGATACCGTCTATGCACCCAAGGACCTGGGAGAGTTGATGAATGGCGACCTGCGTCTGCTGGCTGCCTACAGCAAAGGCTATACCTATCATCAGGGTAATCGCGTGAACACGCAAGCCATCTACAAGTACCAGTCGCGTAATGCGCATATCTGGCGTCGTACAATGGTGTGGCTCCATCTTGCCGAAGCTCTCAACTGCGCCGGCTATCCGCGCTTCGCCTATCAGATTCTGTCGCGTGGTGTCAACAACACCATCATCAGACAAGAGGTTCTGCCTTACTACAGCGCCGACTCTACCTGGCTGAAGCAGTTCGACTTCCCCGCTACGGCTTCGGGCTATATCATCTATAACCCTACCATTGCTGCCAACAATGCTAACACGCAGGGTATCCACACCCGTGGAACGGGCTGTGCCTATATGAACAAGGACTATGTGCTGCCCGACGATACGTTGATTACCGACTCGCTGGACCGTATTGCCTATCAGCAGAAGGGTGTTGAAAAGATGCTCATCGACGAAGGCGCCCTCGAGTTTGCCTTCGAGGGTCAGCGTTACTACGACCTGCTGCGCTATGCCCTGCGCCACGATGATGCTACCTACCTCACGAACTATATCTATGCCCGTCGTGGTGAGGACAAGCGTGCTGAGGTGGAAAGCGAGATTGTGAACAAGCTCGACCAGAAACGCAACTGGTTCCTGCGCTGGAAGGATAAGATCGGCTATTGATAGAATAGCCGATCACTCCTACACATATAAAAAGAGGATATGCCATTTGACATATCCTCTTTTATGTTGGAATGAAGGGAAGATTAATCTTCATTCTTCACTGTACCGCGCTTCTCCTTGATGCGGGCAGCCTTACCCGTGAGCTTGCGCAGGTAGTAGAGCTTGGAGCGGCGAACCTTACCAACCTTGTTCACCTCAATGCTCTCAATGTTGGGCGACTCCAGGGGGAAGATACGCTCCACACCCACGGTGCCAGACATCTTACGAACGGTGAAACGCTTCTTGTCCTCGTGGCCGCTGATCTTGATCACCACACCGCGATAGAGCTGGATGCGCTCCTTTGTTCCCTCGATAATTTTGTAAGCGACAGTCACCGTGTCACCAGCCTTGAACTGGGGGTGCTTCTTGCCGGTTGCAAATGCTTCTTCAGCAATCTTAATTAAATCCATTTCTTGTAATGAAATTAAATTGTTGTTATCGTTCAGACGCAACATAGCAGGCAACTCTCCTATCTTCCTACCATCGGTTACGTCGAAAGCGGGTGCAAAGGTACGAATAAACGAGCAAAAAACCAAATTTTTTTTGAGTTTTTTCGAGTGCGAGTACCTTCGACGAAGTCAGAGGTACGAATAAACGAGCAGAAAACCAAAAAAAAATGCAATTTTTTGTTGTTTTCTCGAGTGAAAGTACTTTCGACGTAGTCAAAGTACGAATAAAAGTTGAGAGTTGAGAGTACTTTTCCTACTCAAAGTACAACGTCAGCACCACCATTTTCGAGCATGCTTGGTCGATGCTGTTGGTGAAGACGCGTCGGTTGGCATCGTTCAGTTCCTTGGCGTGGTCCTTGTCGAAGGTGTTGCTGAGGCTGTAGCAGAACTTCAGTTCGGGTATCAGTTTGAAGAACGGCAGGTAGAAGTCGCAACCCAGACCCACCTCTACCATTGTGTCGTAGCGTTTCAGGTGGATATAGTCCTGGTCTTTGCCCGAGAGGTTGATCATCGGCGTCACGCCGGCCAGCACGTAGGGACGGTAGTTGTTGAAGCGCTCTGCCGAGAACTTCACGTCCACGGGGATGGTGATATAGGTATTCTTCAGGTCCTGTGTTGTCTCGCGGGGTCGTCCGGCATCGTTCAGGTCGTCCAGGTTGCGAAACACCAGGTGCTTCGAACCGAAGTGCATGGCTGGCGTCACGCGCAGGGCCAGATGGTTGGTCAGTCGCATGTCGGCCACCACACCCACACTGAAGCCTGGGTTCCAGGTGTCGGCATCGCAGAGGATGGTGCGGCTGTCGCCTTCCTCCATCAGCTGCGGTCCCACATTGCGCATCTCCACATCCTGCAGGTTCATGCCTATGGATATGCCAAAGTGCATGGGGCGCAGATCAATATAAGGTTTGTTCTGCACCTTGCGCTGCTGTGCGCTGACTGTCACGACGGCGACGGTCAGCAGGGCGATGGTTATGAGCCGTTTTTTCCACATAGTCCAATGTATATAACGCTTTTTTTTGCCCAATATTATATATGACATTATTTCGAAATCGTATAAATTGCTGAAAATCCTCATGAATTGTTGGTAGAGTTCAGAAAAAATACTTACCTTTGCATCATCAAAAGTGAGTATTAACAAACCAAACTAATCATTTTTAATTATGGCATACGTAATTGGTGACGACTGTATCGCATGCGGTACCTGTCAAGGTGAGTGCCCCGTAGAGGCAATTTCTGAAGGTGAGAAGTATTCAATCAACCCCGATCTCTGCACAGAGTGCGGCACTTGCGCAAGTGTTTGTCCTTCTGAGGCTATCAGCCTGGGCTAATTCTTGCAAAGCTTCATAAACCAAACTGAGTCACGTTTCCGCGTGGCTCTTTTTTTGTGTAAATGGGAGTGATGTTTCTGAAAGTTTTTTATGCGTACAGCTCGCGTAGCACTTCTACGCTGCGCAGCTCTGGGAACGAGGGCAGGTGCAGACGGTAGTAAGTCAGCAGTATCTCGAGTATGCGGTTGCGCTCGGCCCTCGACAGCTGGAACAGGTGCATCGTGGCAAAGTCCATGCGCATCAGGGTGCTGATGTGCGCTGCCTCCTGGGGCATCAGGAAGTCACGGTGCGTGGGTGCCGTCTCGCAGAACGATGCTGCCCGTAGGTCAAAATAGGGAGCCTCAAAACTCCGTGATTCCGTAAGTCCCTGATTCCTTGATTCCAGGTTCGGATAGAAGCCCAGGAACCTCGACAGTCGCATCAGGAACATCAGGTGGAAGTTGGCATAGTGACGGGGACTGCTGTCCAGCCACTCTATGCTACTGCTCACGTAGTCAAAGAGTGCCGTGTCCTGCTGTTCGTCGCGCAGGGCGTGGAACAGGAACTCCGCCATGAACAGGGCTATCGACAGTTTGTCGGGTTGCGTCAGCAGCGACGGCAGGGGCGTCGTTACCGATATCTCGCGCAGCTTCTGCAGCTGGACCTGCTGGCGCACGTCGGCCTCGATGGTCAGTAGTGTCAAGGGCTGGAAGTACTGTTTCCTGAACTTCCCGTGGGCCGAGTGGGGTAGGGACACGATAAACGACAGGCGTCCCTGCTCGCGCGTGAACATATCTACTATCACGCGTTGCTCACCATACTTGATCGTATGCAGTACTATGGCCTCTGTCTTGACTAACATCGTTGCAAAGGTACATATTTTTAGCTGTTTGGAGAAGAAGATAGAGACCGAAATATGTTAAAGCGAGTTAAATTCTGTGTAGCAATAGCAAATTCTTTACCTTTCACTCTTCACTTTTCACTTAATTTTCGTACCTTTGCACCCGCTTTTGCGAAGATATCTATCATTTGCGAAGCGCAAGGGGTCCCTTCGTCTATCGGTTAGGACGAGAGATTTTCATTCTCTAAAGAGGAGTTCGACTCTCCTAGGGACTACAAATGCTAACGGCTGATAGCCAGCAGCAAACAGCTTTTTGTCTGTCATCAGCGCAGAGAAGCGCTAACCGCAAGGGAAACGGTGACAGAGGGCTTCCAGGAAACGACATTGTCAATTGTGAATTGTCCATTGTCCATTTCAAAAAGTCCGCCCAGGGCAGTCTGCCAGACGCAAGACCCACAGGCCGAGCTGATAATTAACAATTTAAAAATTAAACAAAACAAATGGCAAACCACAAATCATCGGTGAAGAGAATTCGCCAGGACAAGAAAAAGGCACTGCACAACAAGTACTATGCCAAGACCATGCGTAACGCTGTTCGCAAGCTGCGCGCAATGACCAACAGAGACGAGGCTGTAGCACTGTATCCTAAGGTACAGAAGATGCTCGACAAGCTTGCTAAGACCCACATCATCCACAAGAACAAGGCTGCCAACCTGAAGTCTGGTCTGGCTGCCCACATCAACAAGCTGGGATAAGCATTTCCTCCATACTCTTAATCGGGGCTGTTAACGCAGTCCCGATTTTTTTTGCTCCCATTGCATATTTTTTGGAAGAATGTGTGGGGGTACGACGGACGCAAGCTCAGCGGAAAGCCCTCACAACGCGGAATGTATATCAATAAAGGTAAAAAAATAGTTGTCAAGTAAGCGATATGAAGAAAGAATATATCAAGCCCTCTATGACGGCAATTGAGTTACAGCACATGACACTGCTTCTGGCTGGAAGCGGTGAAGTAAGTGATGTGCAATCCAGCGGCTGGGATGATCCTGAAGAAGATGAACTCGATCTTAGCGATCAAGGTGGTGGTAGCAGCATTTGGGACAGATAAGAACCAAATCATAATCAATGAAGAAGTAGCGGTGTTCAACTCTTGGACATCGCTACTTCTTGTTAGTATGGGACAGATGTATGGGTATCACAGGGGGACAGACCCCCTATCACAGGGGGACCCCCTGTGAGTGGCTCACAAGACCCCCTGTGAGTTACCGTCGCATAAAAAATCCATATAAACTGCAGGAATATCGGGAAATTGTTGTATATTTGCACCATCGAAACCAATTAACATAAAGGAAATGTTATGAGTACAGCGACACTAACAAGTCTTCTTGACTATCTCTATG
>Ga0310694_10005841_pt1 | contig 11720 bp, 3 predicted proteins | sample 174DNAGHGhighgp2_FD_203884 | JGI IMG/M metagenome (GOLD analysis project Ga0310694, IMG submission 203884) | Sheep rumen microbial communities from Palmerston North, Manawatu-Wanganui, New Zealand - 1742 DNA GHGhigh gp2 (v2) (version 2) | ecosystem: Host-associated > Mammals > Digestive system >...
AATTTTCGCTGAAATAAATTTTGTGGATGAAAAAGGAGAAGAATGTTATCCATATCGCATGTCCGCAACAAAGAACGATGTCGGCGGACTGCTTGGGAAGATTGTTGTACGGACGGATTGCACTTCTGTTGCCGACATTGTTAACAGGCCATCAGTTGTTACGGGGTTCTCGGCGACGAAGGATGATTCGGCAAGAATCACCGTTTCGTGGCATGCTGTTCAAGGGGTAGATTGTTATTATTTATTCCATCGACGGCTTGGTGATTCTCATTTTCTGGGCTATACAAAAACCAAAGGGACGAGTTATTCATTTGGGATTAACAAGAATTGGGTTAATGAGTCTAGTAAGGTGGCCCCCATCCAGTTTATGGTAAAAGCATACAATGCTGCAGGTTCTGGATCTGCTGTTGTAACGACTGGATGGCTATACAAAACGTATGCGATTTCATTTTATACCATTGATCATGAGAGAATTGAGTGGGCGGAACCTTCATTTTATCGATCTTATGACTACTCCGTTTTCAAGGCTGTCGAATTAGGTGATGAATACGTGCTCAAGTTTTTGCCAGAAGCAAAAAAGTCCGGGTATTATCTGAAAGGATGGTACGACTTGGACGGCAACGAAGCGATAGTGGGCCAGACGTTTAGTTCTGATGCCATGTATCATGCCGAGTGGAAAGAAATCGCAATGCCGCAAACATGGCTGGATAGTCATATAGACCTCGTCGAGCGCAGCGGGGGTGATTTGGCAACGGCGGCGGCAATGACAGCGGCGAATGGGACTCGGACGGTTGATGAATGCTATAGACTTGGCATAGACCCCGAAGACCCGAATGACGACTTGAAGATTACTGACTTCAAGATGGAGGATGGCAAGCCCGTCATTACGCTCAACCATACAACGGATGGTTCGGGCAATTCGTTTGAGTCGCGCGTCAAGACGGTTGGCAAGGCGGATCTTTCGGATGCCACAGAAGAATGGCGCGAAGTGCCGGATGGCGGCGATCCTGCAATGCGCTTCTTCAAGGTGAGTGTCGAAACGCCGTAAATCTCTCGTCTTACGGCATCCGTCGCGCCCGATGGTTCGCCCTCCATGCTGATGGTCAGGATTACCGTTTGTGGCCCAAAGTACCTTGCTTCGTGGTTCAAAGTGCCTTGCTTCATGGCTAAATTATCCACGCGACAGGGGGGGGGTTGATTTTGTCGGGGAAATATGATATCTTACGCACCTTCACGCCTTAACAGTTAACAAACCGGCCGCTTACCGGACTTCATTTGTGCGTGGAACCAACAATTTTCAAAACGAAGCAAGTAAGGAAAGGTAAGACAATGGCCAAAGCCGAACGAAAAGTATTCGGGAAACTCCAGAATACCTACGACACGCCGGATCTGATTGAGATTCAGACGACGAGCTACAATGAATTCCTGCAGGCGGATGTGCCGCCAGCCAAGCGCGAGGAGAAGGGGCTTCAGGCCATCTTCCACGAAATCTTCCCGTCGGCGAGCTTTGACGGGCGCTACGTGCTCGATTTCGTGAAATACTGGTTTGGCCCGGAGAAGTACCCTCTTCAGGAGGCGCTCTGCGATGGACATACCTATTCCAAGCCGCTTCATGCGACCTTCCGTCTCAAGGATGGCGAGGACGTGTGCGAGGAAGATGTGTTTCTCGGCGACATTCCGGTGATGACCAGTGACGGTGCGTTCGTGGTGAACGGCGCGGAGCGGGTGATCGTCTCGCAGCTGCACCGCAGCCCGGGCATCTCCACCGAGCGGACGGTCCACGCCAACGGGCAGCCGCTTCTTTCTGTGCGCATCATCCCCGACCGCGGCAACTGGATCGAGATCATGTTCGATACCAACGACGTGATGTGGTGCTTCATGGATCAGCGCCGCCGCCGCCGGAAATTCTACGCAACCACGCTTCTGCGTGCGTTCGGATATGGCCTTGACGAGGATATCCTGCGCCTGTTCTACACCTTCAAGCGGCTTGATACCGGCGTGAAGCACGAGGAAAGCGAGCTTCGCTACCTTGTGATGAAGGACGATCTGGTTGATACCGAGTCTCAGGCGGTTCTCGCCCGCCGCTATGATCCTGTTACGCCTGCGCTCCTTGAGCAGATAGCCGCAGCAGGGATCTCCTCCACAGAAGTTGTTGACGTAAAGGTGGATAACGGCACTCTCATCAAGACTCTGCGTGAAGACGCCAAGGCCGGCATCCACAACGAAGAGGATGCATTGAAGGACATCTACAAGCGCATCCGTCCCGGCGATCCGCCGACGGCGACAAACGCGAAGGCATTGCTGCAGAAGCTCTTCTTCGAGCTGGGGCACTACGACCTCGGCTATGTGGGCCGCCACAAGATCAACAAGAAGCTTGGCCTTGCAGGCAAGGTCCCGGAGGAGCTGCGCACGCTCCACAAGAGCGGCATCGATGTGATTGAGGCGATACGCCTCCTTCTCAAGATATACATGGGCAAGGAGACTATTGACGATATCGACCATCTCGGCAACCGCCGCATCCGCACGACCGGCGAATTGATGGAGAACCAGTGCCGCGTTGGCCTTGCCCGCACGGAGCGCCTTGTGCGCGAACGCATGACGGTTTACGATCCGGCGGTGTCTGGTCCGCTCACGCCGCAGCGCCTGATAAACTCCAAGACATTCTCGTCCGTGATTCAGGACTTCTTTGCGCGCAGCCAGCTGTCGCAGTTCATGGATCAGACGAATCCGCTTTCCGCTCTCGCCCACAAGCGCCGCCTCTCGGCCCTTGGCCCAGGCGGCCTTTCCCGCGAGCGCGCCGGCTTCGAGGTGCGTGACGTCCATCCGTCGCACTACGGCCGCATCTGCCCGATCGAAACGCCTGAAGGTCCGAACATCGGCCTGATCTCGTCCCTCGGTCTCTATGCGAAGGTGAACCGCTTCGGCTTCATCGAGACGCCGTACCGCGTGGTGAACAACGGCAAGGTCACGAACACGGTTGAGTACCTTCCTGCTGATGCCGAGGAGCAGTACGTGATTGCGCAGGCGAACGCACCGCTCAATCCCGACAAGACGTTTGCCGAGGAGAAGGTCACTTGCCGCTGGAAGACCGAGTTCTGCGACAGGCCCGCGAAAGAAGTGCAATACATGGATGTTGCGCCGATGCAGGTGATCTCGATTGCCGCCGGACTCATCCCGTTCCTCGAACACGATGACGCTAACCGCGCGCTCATGGGCGCAAACATGATGCGTCAGGGCGTGCCGCTCATGCAGAGCGAGCGTCCGTTCGTAGGCACGGGTCTTGAAGGGGTGGCGGCCAAGGACAGCCGCGTGATCGTGCTTGCCGAAGAGCCTGGCGTTGTCGCCTACGTTGACGCCTGCACCATCCTCACCACTGCTGACGGCAAGCTGCCGCCCGGCGTAGATGCGAATCCAAAGGATCCCGCGAAGTACGATTTCTCCAAGGAGGTCAAGAAGGGCGTAAAGCGCTACACGTTGCAGAAGTACCGCCGTTGCAACGCCGGTACCTGCTTCAACCAGAAGCCAATCGTCAAGAGGGGGCAGAAGGTGATGCCTGGCGACTGCCTTGCGGATGGCCCCGCAACGGATCAGGGCGAGCTTGCTCTCGGCAAGAACCTGCTTGTGGCGTTCATGAGCTGGCGCGGCTACAACTTCGAGGATGCCATTCTCGTCAACGAGAGGCTCGTTCGTGAGGACGTGCTCACTTCGCTTCACATCATTGAGTTCGAGTGCGGCGCACGTGACACGAAGCTCGGCGCCGAGGAAATCACGCGCGACATTCCGAACGTGGGTGAAGACGCGCTGAAGAACCTTGGCCCCGACGGCATCATCCGCGTTGGCGCCGAGGTGAAGCCCGGCGACATTCTCGTTGGCAAGGTCACGCCAAAGGGCGAGACGGAGCTTTCACCGGAGGAAAGACTTCTCCGCGCAATCTTCGGCGAGAAGGCGGCAGATGTGCGCGACACTTCGCTGACGGTTCCGCCGGGCACGACGGGCGTGGTGATGAAGGTGTCGGTGACAACCGCTGACCAGACGAAGGAGATGGGCGAGAGGAAGCCCACGAAGAAGGCGATCCGCGATGCGGAGCGCAAGCGCAACGAAAAGATCAAGAAGATCGAGCAGGAGCTTGCCGGCGCGCTTGGCAATGCGATCATCGGGCAGAAGTTCACGGTGGATATCGTGGACGGCGAATCGCAGGAGATCATCGCGCCTGCCGGCAAGAAGATCACCAAGACGGCGGTCAACAAGATCGTCAAGGCGCGCAACCGCTTCCAGATCGAGGAAGGCGAGGAATCCTCGAAGGTCGAGGCTGTAGTGGCGCCGTTCCGTGCACGCTTTGCGGAGCTTGAGGATGCCGCCGAGAATGGAGGCGGAGACTTCTTCAGCGATTTGATCGACGACGGCGTGGTAATCAAGAACGTGCGCGTATATCTCGTTGACAAGAAGAACCTTTCGGTGGGCGACAAGATGGCCGGCCGTCACGGAAACAAGGGCTGCATCTCACGCATCCTTCCGAGCTGCGACATGCCGTTCCTGCCTGACGGAACGCCGGTCGATATCGTGCTTAACCCGTTGGGCGTGCCTTCCCGTATGAACCTCGGTCAGCTGTTCGAGACCTATCTTGGCCTCGCGTGCAAGCTGCTTGGCTTCCATGCGGCCACGCCGTGCTTCGATGGCGTGCAGGAAAGCGAGATCGATGAATGTCTCCGCAAGGCGCGAATCCAGCAGGAGAAGGAGGAAGGCGATTCCGCATGGATCAACACCGACGGCAAAACGGTGCTTTACGACGGTCTCACTGGCGAGCCGTTCGCGCAGCGCGTGGTGGTGGGCGTGATCTACATGCTGAAGCTCCACCACCTCGTGACCGACAAGATACACGCCCGATCCATTGGGCCATACTCGCTTGTCACGCAGCAGCCGCTCGGCGGCAAGGCGCAGATGGGCGGTCAGCGTATGGGCGAAATGGAGGTGTGGGCGCTTGAGGCGTACGGCGTAAGCTATGCGCTTCAGGAGCTGCTCACGGTCAAGTCGGATGACGTGCAGGGACGTACGCGAATCTACGAGTCCATCGTCAAGGGCAACAATGTGCTTGATTCGGGCATGCCGGAGTCCTTCTCGGTGCTCATTCACGAGCTTCGCGGCCTCTGTCTTGACATGCAGCTTCTGGGTGGAGATGCCGACAAGTTCGCGCCGGCAGCCCGGCAGGCGGCGGAGACCAAGGACGTCGCGGACGTCACGGACCTTCTGGGCGGGGTGAACCTCTAATTTTTCTCAAGGAGAACGGAAACATGAAACCTTACAATTCCATTGACATTTTCGGCGGCCAGTATTCTGCATCTGTTCACTACGATGCGGTAAAAGTTCAGCTCGCCTCTCCTGAGACGATCCGCGCCTGGTCCCATGGCGAGGTGAAGAACCCCGAAACGATCAACTACCGCACCTATCGTCCCGAAAAGGACGGTCTGTTCTGCGAGAAGATCTTCGGGCCGACGCGTGACTGGGAGTGCGCGTGCGGAAAGTACAAGCGCATCAAGAACAAGGGCATGGTGTGCGACCGCTGCGGCGTGGAAGTTACGCTCGCCTCGGTGCGCCGTCAGCGCATGGGGCACATCGAGCTTGCAGTGCCATGTTCGCACATCTGGTTCTTCAAGTGCAATCCGAGCCGTATCGGGCTTCTGCTTGACATGACGGCCTCGGCTCTTGAGCGCGTCCTCTATTATCAGGACTGGATGGTCATCGAGCCGGGCGAAACGCCGCTCAAGGAAGGGCAGACGATGTCCGACCAGGAGAAGGTTGAAGCCGAGGCGAAGTACGGTGATCAGTTCCGCGCCGAAATGGGCGCAGATGCGATCCGCAAGATGCTTCGCAAGCTTGATCTCGATAAGCTCATGCTCGACCTTGAAGAGCAGATGGACAATACCCGCTCCAAGCAGAACCGCAAGAAGATTGCCAAGCGCATGAAGGTGGTCGAAGGCTTCCGCAGCTCGAACGGCAAGCCGGAGTGGATGATTCTGGACGTTCTGCCGGTGATTCCGCCGGAGCTCCGTCCGCTTGTCCCGCTTGAAGGTGGCCGCTTCGCGACCTCGGATCTGAACGATCTCTACCGTCGCGTCATCAACCGCAACAACCGCCTGAAGAACCTGTTGGCTCTTAAGACGCCTGATGTGATCATCCGCAACGAGAAGCGCATGCTTCAGGAGGCCGTGGACGCTGTGTTCGACAACGGGCGCCATGGGCGCGCGGTGACGGGGCCCGGCAACCGTCCTCTCAAGTCCCTTGCCGAGATTCTCAAGGGCAAGACCGGACGTTTCCGCCAAAACCTTCTCGGTAAGCGCGTGGACTACTCCGGGCGTTCCGTGATTGTGGTGGGACCGGAGCTCAAGCTGCCGCAGTGCGGCATCCCCAAGGAGATGGCGCTTCGCCTGTTTGAGCCGTTTATCATCCGCAATCTCAAGGACAAGGGCATCTGCCACACGGTGCGTACGGCGCGCAAGATGATTGAACGTCAGGCTCCAGAGGTGTGGGATGTGCTGGACGAGGTGATTCAGGACAAGACCGTGTTCCTGAACCGCGCTCCGACGCTCCACCGTCTGTCCATTCAGGCGTTCGAACCGGTGCTCGTTGAAGGAAAGGCTATTCGCCTCCATCCGATGGTCTGCACTCCGTTCAACGCCGACTTCGATGGCGACCAGATGGCAGTGCACGTGCCGCTCTCCATTGAGGCGCAGATGGAATCTCGCCTCATGATGCTGGCGGCCACCTCGATCTTCAGCCCGGCGTCAGGCAAGTCTGTTATGACGCCTACGCAGGATGTGTGCCTTGGTCTCTACTTCCTCACCACGCCCGGCCAGCAGGACAAGCTTGCCGGCAAGGTGGCGGGCAAGGCGAGTTTCGCTGGCGAACATCTGCCGCTGTTCAACGACATTGGCGAGGTTGAGTTCGGCATCGCAGAGGGTGCAATCTCATATCACAGTCGCATTCGTCTCCGCAACCCCGACTTCGGTCACCCGGAGCGTCCGCATGGCGAAAAGACGAAACGTACGATCGAGACGACGGCCGGGCGCGTGATCTTCAACGCAATCTTCCCGGAGGAGATGGGCTTCTGGAACGACAAGGTGACGAAGTCCACGGTCGGCAACCTGATTCTTGATTGCCACCGCGTTGCGGGGCATGATGCGGCAGTGAAGCTGATTGACGATCTCAAGAACCTCGGATACAACTATGTGACGGTCTCCGGTGCGTCGATGGGCCTGAAGGACATGATCCGTCCGGCAGACAAGGACGACGTGATCGCCAAGGCGCGTCAGGATGCCGAGAAGGTTCAGGCTCAGTTCCAGCAGGGCGTGATCACCGATGGCGAACGCCACAACAAGGTGGTTGATATCTGGTCCGCCGCAACCGAGAAGGTCGGCGAGGATCTGTACAAGACGATCGACCGCAACATCTCGGCTGACGTGCCGAACCCGACGGAGCTGAACCCTGTGTTCATGATGGTCGATTCCAAGGCCCGCGGTTCGAAGCTCCAGATTCGTCAGCTCGCCGGTATGCGCGGTCTCATGGCCAATCCTTCCGGCGACATCATCGAGCGCCCGATTACCGCGTCCTTCCGCGAAGGGCTTTCGGTTCTTGAATACTTCATCTCGTCGCATGGCGCCCGCAAGGGGCTTGCCGATACGGCGTTGAAGACGGCTGACGCCGGCTATCTTACGCGTAAGCTCGTGGACGTGTCGCAGGATGTCATCATTTCGATGGAGGACTGCAACACCGTCAACGGCATTGAGGTTGAGGCGATTGTCGAAGGCGACGAAGTCAAGGTCACGCTCGCGCAGCGTGTCCTCGGCCGTACGGCGCTCTATGACATCACCGATTCCAACAAGAACGTGCTCGTCAAGGCTAACGAAATCATTGACGAGGAGGCCTGCAAGGCCATCGCGAAGGCTGGCATTGAGAAGGTGTGGATTCGTTCGGGCCTTACCTGCGACGCCGAGCACGGCATGTGCGCAAAGTGCTATGGCCGTGATCTTTCTACGGGCAAGCAGGTGGAGATCGGCACGGCGGTGGGCATCATCGCAGCCCAGTCCATCGGCGAGCCTGGCACACAGCTTACGATGCGTACGTTCCACATCGGCGGCACTGCTTCAACCACGGCGAAGGTCCCGGAGATCGTTCTCAAGAACCCAGGTACGGTCAAGTTCGTGGATGTCCGTAAGGTGCGTAACGACGAAGGCCGTGAGGTGGTGCTCAACAAGAACGGCACTATGGAAATCTGGTCGAAGGAGGGTGTGCGCCTCGATACGTATTCTCTTCAGATGGGTTCAGAATTGCTCGTTGAGGATGGTGCCACGGTCAAGGCCGGACAGAAGGTCGCCACGTGGGATCCGCACTCTGTGCCGGTTCTCTCTGAGGCGCATGGTACGGTTGAGTTCGTGGACTTTGAAGAGGACATCTCTGTCAAGTCCGAGATCGACCGCGCGACGGGCGCAAAGACGCTCGTGGTGCTGCCCACCTCCGATACCAACCTCCATCCGCAGATCGTCATCCGCGGAAAGGACGGCAAGGACTCGAACAAGGTGCTCGACCAGCACGACATCCCTACAAACGCCATCGTAATGGTGACCAATGGCATGAAGGTGTCCCCTGGCATGTTGCTTGCGAAGACGCCGCGTGAGGCGGCGAAGACGCGTGACATCACTGGCGGTCTGCCGCGTGTCGCCGAACTGTTCGAAGCTCGTCAGCCCAAGGATGCCGCAGAAATCTCCAAGATCGAAGGCATCGTTGACTTTGGCGAGAATACGCGCGGCAAGCGCACCCTTCTCGTCAAGGACGACATCACGGGTCAGGTCGAGGAACACCTCATTCCGATGGGCAAGCAGATAGTCGTGTTCAAGGGCGACCGCGTCAAGAAGGGCCAGCAGCTCACGGAAGGTCCGATCATTCCGCAGGAGATCCTTGAGGTCTCCGGTCCGCAGGAACTCCAGAAGTACCTCGTCGATGAGGTGCAGCAGGTGTACCGTCTGCAGGGTGTGGAAATCAACGATAAGCACATCGAGATCATCGTCCGCCAGATGCTCCGCAAGGTTCGCATCACGAATCCGGGCGATACGGACTTCCTCTGGGGCGAGCAGGTGACGCGTCAGACGTTCTTGCGCGTCAACGACCAGATGATGATGGAAGGCCGCCGCCCGGCGGAGGCCCAGCCTGCGCTGCTCGGTATCACAAAGGCAGCGCTCGAAACCGATTCCTTCATCTCTGCCGCATCGTTCCAGGATACTACGCGCGTCCTCACCGAGGCTTCGACCATGGGTCGTGTCGATGAGTTGCGCGGGTTCAAGGAGAATGTCATTCTCGGCCACCTCATCCCCGGCGGCACAGGCTTCCCTCTGCACCGCTATCTCAAGCTGGTGCCGCTCTGCGACACCATTTCCGACGAGGAGATGGAGGAGCTGCGCAGGGAGGCCAAGGCGAAGCTCGACGCTCTCTTCGGCACCGTTCCGCCGCCAGACGAGGGAGATGACGACGAAGATGACGGACCTTTCCAGCTTGCGAACACCGAGGCTACCCCAGAGGCTCTTGCTGCTGAAGCGGCTTCCGAGGCGGCGGCAGAGGCCGAGGAGGCTGCTGATATTGAAGGGTAGGTAGCCGTTGAGGTCACAGGATGGCCTTTGGCATTCCGGAAGCGACGATTGAGGAAATCAAGGCCCGCACGGACCTTGCAGACCTGATTGCAAATTACGGAATACAGCTGAAACGGGCAGGTGGGTCTTACAAGGCCTGCTGCCCGTTCCATCATGAAAAGACCCCAAGCTTCAACATCCAGCCAGACAAGGGGTTCTACCATTGTTTTGGCTGCGGCGAGTCCGGTGATGCAATAAAGTTCGTGATGAAGTATGAGGGGTTGACGTTTGTGGAGGCGGCGAAGAAGCTTGCTGAAGCCGCAAACATCACCATTGAGGAGAAGGCGGATCAGCAAGCCTCTGCCAGAAAGCGGCTTTTCACGCTTCATGCCGAACTTGCTGCATTTTATCAGCGATGCCTGAAGACGGCAAAAGAGGCTTCAGCCGCTCGCGAATACCTTGCGTCACGCGATCTCTCCGACGAAGTGGTGGAGAGGTTCCAGATTGGATATGCGCCGCGACATGCGGAAGCGATGCTGAAATGGGCCGAAAAGCATCGTTTCTCTACGGACGAGCTTCAGCAGGCCGGCGTGCTCAAGCCGCCTCGCTACTCGGGCGGTCGCTGGTATTCCCCGTTTGCGGGCCGTTTGATGTTCGCAATCCGCGATAAGGCCGGGCGCGTCATCGCATTCTCTGGTCGCACTCTCGAAACGGACAAGTCGAAGATGCGCGGCGGCAAGTACGTCAACTCGCCTGAAACGCCAATCTTCAAGAAGTCCAACGTCCTCTACGCCTTTGATCTTGCCGCCGGCAGGATTGCGAACGCAAAGCCAATCCGCGAAGCGATTGTCTGCGAAGGGCAGATAGACGTGATTCGCTGCCATGCCTGCGGATTCGACCGCGCCATCGCTTCGCAGGGCACGGCATTTACCGAAGAGCATGTCCGCATCTTGAAGAAAGTTGCCGATGCTGTCGTGCTGGTGTTCGATGGCGATGGAGCGGGACGGAAGGCGGCAATCCGCACCGGCGGAGAGTTCCTTGCCGAAGAGATACCTGTGCGCGTCGCGAGTCTGCCGCCAGACGAGGATCCGGATTCGCTGCTGCGCACGAAAGGTGCGGAGGTGTTTCAGAAGTGTCTGGATGCGGCCGAATCGATTGTTGCTTATCAGGTGCGCATAGCCCGTGCTGCGGAATCCAACCCTGATTCGTACGATGCCATCTCAAGGGTGGGGCGTGCCGTGTTGGACTTGGTGAGGCGCAGCCCAAGCGCTGTGATGCGCGCTGGCCTGTTGAAGGAGGCTGCAACGCTGCTGAAGATTCCCGAAGCCGCGCTTGTGGCGGATTTTGAGAAGGTGAAGGGGGTGCAGGTAGCGGGGAATAGGGAACATGGACTGGAAAATGGGGGAAATCATCCGAATGCCAACGGCCAATCGTCACATGCCGGCGTGGAGGATGCCGCCGCACCGGAGAACAACCCGCCGTCCAATATGGAGATGGCTCTCATGGAGTTCCTGTTTGGCAATGGACCTGACGGGAAGATTGCCGATTTGCTTGAAAAGTATGCGCCTGACGAACTGTTTGCGCATAAGCTGACTCGTGAGTTTGTCTGCGCCTACGTTCGGGAAACGCGTGGTGAAGCCGATGCGATATTGGAGCAGTGCAAAAAGTTTCCCGACTCTGAAAGGCGATGGGTTGAGAACATATTTCTTTCAAAGAACAGGGCAGCCTATTCGGAACTTGATCCAGTCGAGAACCTCAAGAAAGATCTGTGCCGGTTTTGGGCCGCTGCGGTTCGCCGCCGTCTTGGGGCGATGCCTGTCACAGGCGATGCCGATCTGGAGCGTCACCGACTTCAGCTTTCAGTCCTGATGCGCAAATTGAAGAGTTCCGCATGGAATGTCGCGCGCACTTTTATGCTGCCCAGCGTCCTCAGGTAGCGCATAAGATGTGCGAGCGGGAACTCTTGTGCCGTATCAATTGGCAGCAGGTGTAGGCAGCAGGCAAGGGGCTCACACTTTATGACCTTTGCGATCTTTGCGGCTAAAAACTAAAATCCAACCGTAACGTTTAAGTTTAACAATACTGTAAGTTATTCTCATTTACATT
>Ga0310694_10005842_pt1 | contig 11719 bp, 10 predicted proteins | sample 174DNAGHGhighgp2_FD_203884 | JGI IMG/M metagenome (GOLD analysis project Ga0310694, IMG submission 203884) | Sheep rumen microbial communities from Palmerston North, Manawatu-Wanganui, New Zealand - 1742 DNA GHGhigh gp2 (v2) (version 2) | ecosystem: Host-associated > Mammals > Digestive system...
GTCCTCGATAACCTTCTGGTAGGTGATGTTACCCTGACAGAAAGAAGCCGCCTGGTCGAAGATGGAGAGTGCGTCACGCATGCCACCGTCTGCTTTCTCGGCAATGACGGCCAGAGCCTCTTCTTCGTAGGTGATGCCTTCCTTGTCAGCCACACTTTTCAGATGTTCGATGGTGTTACGTACAGTCATACGCTCGAAGTCGTAAATCTGGCATCTCGAAAGGATGGTGGGCAGAATCTTATGTTTCTCTGTGGTTGCCAGGATGAAGATGACATGAGCAGGTGGCTCCTCTAGTGTTTTCAGGAAGGCATTGAAGGCAGCCGTCGAGAGCATGTGCACCTCGTCGATGATAAATACCTTGTACTTGCCGACCTGTGGCGGGATGCGCGTCTGTTCCATCAGCGTCTTGATGTGCTCCACCGAGTTGTTGGATGCGGCATCCAGTTCGAAGATGTTGAAGGAGCGCTGTTCGTTGAAAGCCCGACAGCTCTCACATTGTCCACAAGCCTCGCCGTCGGAAGTCGGCGTCTGGCAGTTGATAGCTTTTGCGAAGATACGGGCGCAGGTTGTCTTTCCTACACCACGTGGTCCGCAGAAGAGGTAGGCGTGAGCCAGTTTCCCGCTCTTAACGGCATTTTTCAGTGTGGTGGTCAGTGCCTGCTGTCCTACCACGGTGTCAAACGAGGTAGGTCTGTACTTTCGCGCTGATACGATGTATTCTTCCATTGTTAAAAATCGAATTTGCCTACAAAGGTACAAAATAAATATGAATTATGAATGGTGAATTGTGATTTATTTCGTAACTTTGCACACGAAAAGATAAAAACAGATGAAGAAGGTTAAGAATTTGTTCCTCCGTTTCTACCATATCCGTGGTCTGAAATACATCTTGGTGACAGTGATAGCCGTCGCTCTCATTGGATTTCTTGACGAGAACAGCGTGTGGAAACACATGATGAACCGTCAGCATATCGGTGAGTTGCAGGATGAGATAGACCGTTTGACGGAACAGTACCAGCACGACCAGGCACAGGTAAAGGAATTGGACAGGAACCCCAAGCTGATTGAGAAGATAGCCCGTGAGCGTTATTTTATGAAGGCCGACGACGAGGATATCTTTGTGCTGAGCGATGACGACCGGATTCAAACAACGTTAATCCCCAATGAGACAACTGAGTAAGCTTGAAACCGTCATCATGCTAGTAGGAGGCCTGCTGATGGTCGTTGGTGCTGGTGGTACCATGTTCCTCCAGTCGTGGGCAACCTACGTCTTCGCTCCTGGTGCCCTGATGTTTTCCGCCATGCAGATGCGTCAGGCCTACGAAGGCACCAACTTCACCATTCGCCGTTTACGTCGCCTGCTGTTGGTCAGTGATGTGCTTTTCCTGTTAGCAGCCCTGCTGATGATGCTCAACCAGTCGAATTTCATCGGCATCAGTCAGTTGGCATACGTGCAATATGTCCACAATAATTGGATTGTCGTACTGCTCGTAGCTGCCATTCTTCAGTTGTATGCCAGCCATCGAATTGCTAACGAATTGGAAAAAGAGGCAAAAAAACCCTAAATATTTGCGCAAATGTTTTAAAATGCGCAAATATTTTTTCTTATTTCGATATATCGTTGTACATTTGCGACAGATTTAGCAACTATTGATTTGTCTATGAACAAAATTCTATATATGTTTTTCGTTGTTGCCGCGATGTCATCGTGTGCAAGTTCCTATAATGTGCAAGGCACATCCTCTGTTTCCGCACTGGATGGCAGCAAGCTATACCTGAAAGCACTGAAAGGCGGCGAAGTGAAGAATATCGACTCTTGTGACGTTGTGCATGGTGACTTCCACTTTGCCGGACTGCTTGACACTGTCCGCATGGCCAACCTTTTTATGGGTGACGAGAGCATCATGCCCGTCGTGTTGGAGGAAGGCGACATAACGATTAAGATTGACAATGCATCGCAGAGTGTCAGCGGAACGCCGCTGAACGACAGCCTCTATAAGTTCATCGACAAGCACAACCAGTTGTCAAACCGTATGAACGAGTTGTCGCATCGTCAGAGTCAGATGCTGTTGGATGGCATTGACGAGGAAGAGATCGACCGCAAGTTGTCCGCTGAGGCCAATGCCATCGCAGCCGAGGAAGACGAGCTGGTGACGAAGTTTGTGATTAACAACTTCGACAACGTTCTGGGACCTGGTGTCTTCATGATGATTACCAGTCAGTATCGTTTCCCTGTGTTGACGCCTCAGATAGAAGATATCATGTCGAAGGCGACAGATCACTTCAAGAATGATCCTTATGTGAAGGACTATTATAAGACGGCACAGGAGAACGAAGCCCGCATGAACGGTATGGCAGAGCGTGCTACCCAGCCGCAACCAGACACGATGGCTTCGCCACAGCCAGCCACTCCTCTGACCAATGTCCCTGAAAAATGAGAACGCTTGTCAAGGGAGGATGTATAGTTAATGAAGGCCGTCTGACGGATGGCAATATTGTCGTCGAAGACGGAGATATCCAAGAAATAACAACCTTATTGCCCGAGGGATCGTTCGATGAAGTCGTCGATGCCTCGGGTTGTTATGTCCTGCCAGGTGTCATCGACGACCATGTGCATTTCCGTGAACCGGGACTGACTGTCAAGGCTGACATCGACAGTGAGAGCAGGGCAGCAGCAGCGGGTGGTGTGACGAGTTATTTCGACATGCCTAACACGGTGCCGCAGACGACGACTCCCGAGGCCCTGGAAGAGAAATTCCTGTTGGGTGCCCGGAAGAGTCACGTCAACTACTCTTTCTTCTACGGAGCTACCAACGACAATGCTTCCTCCTTCGACCTGTTGGACGCCAGTCGCATACCAGGCATCAAACTCTTCATGGGCTCTTCTACTGGTAACATGCTTGTCGACCGCATGGAGTCGTTGGAACGCATCTTTTCCACCGTCAAGCTTCCCTTGATGGCACATTGTGAGGATACCGATATCATCAACCGGAATATGGCTGATGCCCAACACGTGTTTGGTGACGATCCCGAGGTTCAGCAGCATTATCTGATACGTTCCGAGGAGGCGTGCTATGCCTCCACCTCGTTGGCTGTCCGTCTGGCTAAGAAATATGGTACCCATCTGCATGTAGCCCATCTGACGACAGCCCGTGAACTGGAGCTGTTCGGCAAGGAACCCAATATCACCGCTGAGGCCGTTGTTGGTCATCTGTGGTTTTCGGCTGAAGACTATGCCCGTCAGGGCACTCGCATAAAGGTGAACCCCGCCGTCAAGACTGCTTCAGATAGGGAATCCTTGCGCCAGGCACTGACTGACGGACGCATCACGGTGGTTGGCACTGACCATGCCCCTCATCTGATTGAACAGAAACAGGGCGGGTGTTGTCGTGCAGCCAGTGGTATGCCGATGATTCAGTTCTCTTTGGTCACCATGCTCGAACTGGTGGATGCTGGGGTGCTCACCCTGCCCCGACTCGTCGAGTTGATGTGTCATGCACCAGCCCGTCTGTTTGGCGTGGAGCGTCGTGGATTCTTGCGCCAGGGCTATCGTGCCGACCTCGTTGTGGTGCGCCCCCATCAGCCCTGGACGGTGACGAAAGACACCATCCTGAGCAAGTGCGGATGGAGTCCGATGGAAGGTCATGAGTACCAATGGCGCGTGGAGCGCACGTTGTGCAATGGGCAGACCGTCTATGCCGACGGACAGGTGAATGCTGACGTTTTAGGAGAGGAGATACGTTTCAACCATGCTACTTGACTATTCCATCAGCGATGTCGCCCCATATATTAACTGGGACTACTTCTTCTATGCCTGGGGGATGCACACACAGCCACAGGCAGAAAGGGATCAGTTACAGGCGGAGGCCGAATCCGTGCTCGCAGGCTTACAAGACAAGTATCGCACCCATGCCCTCTTTCAGCTGTTCGACGCCAACAGTCAGGGCGATGACATCGTGCTGGCACATCGTAATATCCCCTTGCTTCGCCAGCAGCAGCCAGGCTCTCAATGCCTGTGCCTGGCAGACTTCGTACGTCCCAAATCGTCGGGTGTCGTCGATAGGATAGGGGTGTTTGCCACCTCGGTGGACATGGGCCTGGAGACCGATTTTGCCCATGATGCCTATCAGAAGATGATGGTGCAGCTGTTGGCTGACCGATTGGCTGAGGCTACTGCCGAGCGCATGCACGAGGAGGTGCGTAAGCACTACTGGGGCTATGCCCCCGACGAACAGCTCACCATGGAAGAGTTGCATGTCGAGAAGTTTCAGGGCATCCGTCCTGCCGTGGGCTATCCCTCGCTTCCCGATACGAGTCTCAACTTCGTCATCGACGAGTTGATAGGGATGCGACAGATAGGCATCCGACTGACCGAAAGCGGAGCCATGAAGCCCCACGCCAGTGTGAGTGGTCTGATGATAGCCCATCCGCAAGCCCGCTATTTCATGCTGGGTAAGATAGGAGAGGACCAGTTGGCTGACTATGCGCGCCGTCGTGGCCTCCCTGTTGAGATGATGAGAAAATTCTTAGGATCTAATTTATAACAATATGATAGCAAGATACGCCATACCGTTTTTTATTGTGATGGGCTTCATCGTAGTGCCATTTCTGGTATACTACCTGTGCCGACGCTTCATGCCTCGTCGCTATGGACGCCCTGTCGGACTGGCAGCTGCCATTGTCATTATAGCCCTCGTGGCCTATGGCATGACCTCAGGTTTCGAACAGTTGGAGGTACGCCAAATTGAATATGCCAGCCGTGACTTGCCCGAGGCCTTCGACGGCTATCGTATCGTGCAGTTCTCCGATGCCCATATCGCCACTTTCGAAGGGCGCAGGGAGTGGATGCTGCAACGTGCCGTCGACGTCATGAATCAGCAGCATGCAGACATGATTGTGTTCACTGGCGACATGCAGAACCTCTATCCTGACGAGTTGCCTCCCCACCAGTCCGTCCTCCGCCAGTTGAAGGCGCCTGATGGTGTCTATGGCGTGTTGGGCAACCACGACTATTCCACCTATCAGACAGAGGCCGACGATGTGAAGGCACAGAATGACAGGAAGACCGTGCAGGCCTTGCGCGATATGCATATCGACATGTTGATGAACGAGCATCGCATCATCCGTCGTGGCAATGACAGCATTGTCCTTGCCGGTATGGAGAACTGGGGCCTCCCCGAGCGCATGCCCAAACGTGGCGATGCTGTCAAGGCCATGAAAGGGGTGTCTCCCAAGGCTTTCACCGTCATGCTCGAGCACGATCCCAACGCCTGGCGTGCGAAGATTCTTCCCCAGTGTTCTGCCCAGCTGACGTTGAGCGGACACACCCATGGCGGACAGTTTGCCTTGTTCGGATGGTCGCCTGTGGAATACACCTATAGCGAGTGGTTCGGCATGACCTATGAAGGCGAGCGTGCCATCTATGTGTCGTCAGGACTAGGTGGTCTGATACCCTTCCGCATCGGACAGCCTGGCGAGATTGTTGTCATTACCTTAAAGAAGAAAAAATGAAAATACTATACTGCATCTATCAGTTGTTTGTGGCATTTCCCATCACCATCCTGATGACCATTTGGACGGCCTTCACCGTGGGTGTGGGTTGTACCATTGGCAATGGTCACTATTGGGGTTACTATCCTGGTCGTTGGTGGGCTCGTGTCATCACCCATGCTTTCCTGTTGCCTGTTAAGGTGGAGGGGCGTGAACATCTGGAACCCAACCAGTCGTATGTCTTCGTCGCCAACCATCAGGGAGCCTTCGATATCTTCCTTATCTACGGCTATCTGGGACGTAACTTCAAGTGGATGATGAAGCACCAGATCAACAAGATACCCTTTGTGGGCTATGCCTGTCGTAAGTCACACCAGATCATGGTCGACAAGCGTGGGGTGGGGAAGGTGCGCCGTACCTACGAGTCAGCACGCCATATCCTGGAAACGGGCAATTGCAGTGTCGTTGTCTTTCCTGAGGGTGCCCGCTCGTTCACGGGTCACATGGGTGTCTTCAAGAAAGGTGCCTTCGCATTGGCTGACGAGTTGCAGTTGCCTGTCGTTCCGTTGACCATCAATGGCTCGTTCAATGTCATGCCTCGCATGAAGGACTGGCATTTTGCCACGTGGCATCCCCTCTCGCTGACCATCCACCAACCCGTCTATCCCGTAGGTCACGGACTGGCAAACGTCCAGGCCACGATGAACCAAGCGTATGATAGTGTGATGTCTGCCTTAGTACCCGAATACCAAGGCTATGTGGAAAATCCCGACCAGTAAGGAGTCTGAAATTTAATCTTTAATCTTTAATCTCCGGATATTTCCTCGTCCATCCGTCCCAACGCAGACGCATGACACCGAAGAACGCCTCGCCGAAGATGCCACCAGACATCTTGGAAACGCCCTCGCGCCTGTTCACGAAGATGACAGGCACTTCCTTGATTTTGAATCCTATCTTATAGGCCGTAAACTTCATCTCAATCTGGAAGCCATAGCCCTTGAATCGTATCTTGTCCAGTTCGATGGTTTTCAGCACGCGACGCTTGTAGCATTTGAATCCCGCTGTCGTGTCGTTCACTTTGAATCCCGTGACAATGCGCACGTATTTCGAAGCAAAGTAACTCATCAGCACACGTCCGATGGGCCAGTTGACCACATTGACGCCACTGACGTATCTTGAACCGATAGCCACGTCGTAGCCCTCGTCGGCACACGCGGCATAGAGGCGTGGCAGATCGTTGGGGTCGTGGCTGAAGTCGGCATCCATCTCGAAGATGTATTCGTAGTCATGCTTCAGCGCCCACTTGAATCCGGCGATGTAGGCAGTACCCAGTCCCAGCTTTCCTGAACGCTCCAGGATAAACAGCCGGTCTGCATATTCCTCCTTCACCATCATCCTCTTCACGATGGTGGCAGTGCCGTCAGGCGACCCGTCGTCAATCACCAGGATATGGAAACATTTATCCAGTCCGAAAATGGCCAGGATGATTTTCTCAATGTTTTCTTTCTCATTGTACGTCGGTATGATGACGATACTGTCGCTTGTGTGCATAAGTCTTCTTTTGTTTGTATTTGGGGGACAAAGATACGAAATAAAGTAAAAAAACAAAAGTGAAAAGTAAAAAATTTGCATCACTTGTCTAAATTTCGTACCTTTGCAGCCGATTTTTATATGAAAGTCAATGATTTATTAAAGCAATATGCCCTGTTGCCACAGGTTGGCGCACTGGCAGACACGATGGGGAAAAAGTCGGTGAAGACCATTTTCCTCGAGGGACTCATGTGCTCGTCGGCACCCATGCTGTTTGCAGCTATGACCACCCGGAAAGCGAAGACAAAAGGCCCGTTTCTCTTTATCTTGCAGGATGCCGATGAGGCAGGCTATTTCTATCACGACCTCGTCCAGCTGTTAGGCGACAAGCAAGTGCTTTTCATGCCATCCAGCTATCGCCGTGCCATCAAGTATGCCCAGCGCGACAGTGCCAATGAGATACTTCGCACCGAAGTGCTGGCCAAGCTCTCCTCTCTCTCACCTCTTACTTCTCCCCACTCACCTCTCATCGTCACCTATCCCGAGGCTGTTGCTGAACTTGTCATCTCCAAGAAGACACTCGACAACCGTACCGTGACCCTGCGCCAGGGCGATACGATGGATGCCGATGCGATGGTCAAGACCCTCCGTGAACTGGGTTTCACCGAGGTCGACTACGTCTATGAGCCAGGTCAGTTTGCCTTGCGTGGCAGCATCCTCGATGTCTATTCCTTTAGCAGCGAGTTGCCTTTCCGTATCGACCTCTTTGGCGACGACATCGACTCCATCCGCACCTTCGAGGTAGACAGCCAGCTGTCGAAAGACACCTGCGAACAGGTGGAGATTGTTCCCGAGCTCGCCACTGTCGAGGAGAGCAAGGTGTCATTCCTGTCGTTCTTGCCCCAGGACACCGTGATGGTTGTCAAAGACTTCCTCTATGTCCGCGATGCCGTCGACCGCATCTATCAGGAGGGCTTCTCCGAACAGGCCATGACGGAACGCATGGAGGGAGCCACCGAGATGGAGCAGCAGGCCATCATCAACGAGATGCGTCGTGAACTGCAACTCATCAGTGGTCCTCAGTTCGGACGCGAGGCAGTAGCCTTCCGACGTATCGAGATAGGCCATCGTCCCTCCGCACTCCCTGATGCCACCATCACCTTCCACGTGTCGCCACAACCCCAGTTCCATAAGAATTTCGACTTGCTCAAGGAGTCGTTAGACCACTACCTTGCCGAAGGCTATCAGCTGTGCATCCTGGCAGACAGCGCCAAACAGCTCGAGCGTCTGCGTGATATCCTAACCTCCCCCGACGCATCCCAAGGAGGGCAGAAAAGTGGGCAATCTGGCGTGGTCTTCACCCCCGTCGAGAAAACGCTCCACGAGGGCTTTGCCGACAACGACCTGCGCCTCTGCGTGTTTACCGACCATCAGATCTTCGACCGTTTCCATAAGTACAACCTGCGCTCCGACAAGGCACGTTCCGGCAAGGTGGCACTGACACTTAAGGAGATACAGCAGTTCGAGGTCGGCGACTATGTGGTGCATGTCGATCATGGTATCGGTAAGTTCGGTGGACTGGTACGCATGCCGCAAGGCAACACCTACCAGGAGATGATCAAGATTATCTACGAGGGTGGGGGCTCCATCTATGTCTCCATCCACTCCCTCTATAAGGTGTCCAAATACAAGGCACAGGACAATGGCGAGCCCCCTCGCCTGTCACACCTGGGCACAGGCCAGTGGGAGCGTATGAAGGAGCGCACCAAGGCCAAGCTGAAAGACATCGCTCGCGACCTCATCAAGCTCTATGCAGCCCGTCGCCGTGAGATCGGTTTCGCCTTCTCAGCCGACTCGTTTATGCAACACGAACTGGAAGCCAGTTTTCTGTATGAAGACACTCCCGACCAGTTGAAGGCCACCAACGATGTCAAGGCCGATATGGAGCGTGCACGTCCTATGGATCGCCTCGTCTGTGGCGATGTGGGCTTCGGCAAGACCGAGGTCGCCGTGCGTGCCGCTTTCAAGGCAGCTTGCGACTCCAAGCAGGTAGCCGTCCTCGTGCCTACCACCGTGCTGGCCTATCAGCATTTCCAGACCTTTAAGTCGCGCCTGAAAGACTTCCCCGTCCGTGTCGACTACCTGTCCAGGGCGCGCTCTACCAAGCAGACCAAGGAGCTGTTGAAAGACCTCGAAGAAGGCAAGATAGACATCCTGATAGGTACCCATAAGCTCATTGGCAAGACGGTGAAGTTCCATGACCTCGGACTCCTCATCATCGACGAGGAGCAGAAGTTCGGTGTCTCTACCAAGGAGAAGCTGCGCCAGCTGAAGACCAATGTCGACACGCTCACCATGACGGCGACCCCCATTCCGCGTACCTTGCAGTTCTCGTTGGTGGGTGCGCGCGACCTGAGCATCATCCAGACACCACCCCCCAACCGATATCCCATCCAGACGGAGATACACACCCTCGGACCCGAGATTATCGCCGATGCCATCAATTTCGAGATGTCACGCAACGGACAGGTCTACTTTGTCAATCCGCGCATCAGCGACCTGACGCGCTTGAAGGAGATGATACTCAAATACGTCCCTGATGCCCGTGTGGCAGTAGGTCATGGACAGATGAAACCCGAGGAACTCGAACAGGTCATCTTCGACTTCGCCAACTACGACTACGACGTACTGTTGTCCACCACCATCGTGGAGAACGGCATCGATATCCCCAATGCCAACACCATCATCATCAACGGAGCACACCGCTTCGGACTCTCCGACCTCCACCAGATGCGCGGACGCGTGGGACGAGGCAACCGCAAGGCCTTCTGCTACCTGCTCGCCCCTCCGTTGGCAGACCTCCCCGCAGAGAGTCGTCGTCGCCTCGAGGCCCTCGAGAACTTCAGCGACCTGGGCAGTGGCATCCACATCGCCATGCAAGACCTCGACATCCGTGGAGCCGGCAATCTGCTCGGTGCCGAACAGAGCGGCTTCATCGCCGACCTGGGCTATGAGACCTACGTTAAAATCCTGCAACAAGCCGTCGTAGAGCTGAGAAATGAAAAGACCCAGCCCCAGCCCCTCCCTGTGAGGGAGGGGAGTGGACACTCTCAAGGGCGAAAGTCTGATGGCGGAACAATTTACGCCCCTCCATACAGGGAGGGGGCGGGGGAGGGTCTCTGGGTCTCCGACTGCTCCTTGGAAAGCGACCTCGAGCTCTACTTCCCCGATCAGTATGTGCCCAGCGATTCCGAGCGCATGCTGCTCTACCGTGAGTTGGACGGACTGACCACCGACGACCAGCTTGCCGCCTATCGCACCCGACTCATCGACCGCTTCGGTCCGGTGCCGTCGTGTGGTGAAGAGTTGATGCGTGTGGTACCCCTGCGCCGATTGGGCAAGTCGTTAGGATGCGAGAAGATTATCCTCAAGCAGCAACGCATGATACTCTTCTTCGTCTCCCAGAACGACAGTCCCTACTACCAGAGCGAGGCCTTCGACCACATCCTCACCTTCGTGGCACAGAATCCCCGTCGCTGTCAGTTCCGCGAACAGAATGGCAAGCGCTCCATGCTCATCACCAGCGTCCCCACTATTCAGGAAGCTGTCCAGTTGCTAAAACAAGTTCACGCGGAAGGGTAATCACCTTCAGCCGTTCATACCAGATGCGGTTCGAACCCGCTATGCGCTTCTGCGTATGTCCGCTGATGATGTAGTAGCTCGCCGTGTATTCATCCATCATGTCGAGAAACACCTTCTTGATGCGCGAGCACTTCTCGTTGATGGCATTGTCCAATGGGTTCACCAAGTGGTCAACCCCCTCCATGATTTTCTCCTTGTCCAACAGTTTGGCTGTTGCCATATAGTATCGTGTCAGCTCCTCCCTGTAGTCTCCCAGTCGTTTGAACTCGATGCCCTCCGGATGCGCCAGGAACAACAGGTACACCGCCTTGTGAACAGGTTGCAGTTCCACCTCCTTGTTCTGATAGTCCACCAGGTAGAACCGGTAGTCCTTCGTGATCAGCAGTCTGCTCAGCTTCGCCTTAGCCGCCTCAATGCGCAACTCCTCCAGCATAGGCGCACCAATAGCCTTCAGCAGCAAGTCCTTCCTGCCTGCTCCTTGCAGTTGCTCGACCAGTCGTTTGATCTGCCCTGCAACCTCCTCCGGCGTGCTGTGCATCTCGTCCGTCATTCCGTCATCTCCTTCATGAAACCATTCAGCCAAGTCTTCCATTTGTCGATGATGGTAGGTTGTTTCTCTTCCACCTCATCCTCCACTACGGGCTCCTCCGCCTTTTTAGGTTCCTCCACCTTCACGGCAGGCTCCGGATCCGGTTTCACCTCCACCTCGAAAGGCAGCTTCTGGTCTACGGCAAGCACCTCCTTCACCGTGGGACTCTTCTTCGTCGGTTTATAGATTAGCGGTATCAAGTCCTCGTAGAAGTCGTCGTCACTGCGATGCACGTTCTGCTTCACCTCACTACGCAGTTCATCTTCCAGTCCCGTAGCCAGTATCGTCACCTTCGCGTCCTCACCCAGTGATTCGTCCGTCGCCGTACCCCATATCACGTCGATGTTAGGGTCCAGCTGGTCGAAGAAATCGTCAATCTCCTGCAACTCACGCACGAAGATAGGATGTTCGTCACTCGAGTAGATGTTAAACAGGATACGCTTCGCCTTGCCGATGTCGTTGCCATAG
>Ga0310694_10005845_pt1 | contig 11718 bp, 9 predicted proteins | sample 174DNAGHGhighgp2_FD_203884 | JGI IMG/M metagenome (GOLD analysis project Ga0310694, IMG submission 203884) | Sheep rumen microbial communities from Palmerston North, Manawatu-Wanganui, New Zealand - 1742 DNA GHGhigh gp2 (v2) (version 2) | ecosystem: Host-associated > Mammals > Digestive system >...
CGGGTCGGAAGGAAAACGAATCGCCACGGTATCAAGACCGCCTGTCGTTTCCTTCGGAACAATGTCCCGCTTCTTTAAAATCATCGTCATCGGCCCGGGCCAAAACCGCTCCGCAAGCCGGTATGCGCACTCCGGAATGTCCTCCGCCAGCTGCGGCAAAGCATTCACGTCCGCGATGTGAACAATCAAAGGGTTGTCGGAAGGTCTTCCTTTGGCGGCGTAAATCTTTCCGGAAGCTTTCGGATCCAGCGCATTCCCGCCGAGTCCGTACACGGTTTCCGTGGGAAATGCGACGAGTTCGCCCTTCTTCAACAGGCGGGCAGCCTCGCCAAACTGCTCTCTTTTCAAATCATTCCGGTCAAGGACGACCACCCGGGTTTTCATTCTTCCCGTGCCTCCCGTACATACTCACAAAAGGGTTAAAAGGCATACTCTCCTTTTTAAACCCCATACATAGTTTATCATAACATAAAACATCAGAAAAAAACACCCCGAAAATTAAATTTTTCGGGGTGCGAAAGGAGAAAGAAACTGTGTTTAAGTTGAATTAGCGATTTTTGTCTTTAATAACACTTGGCACAGGGGGTGAATCCCAGGCGAATCGCCTCCTCCTCCGTGACTTCTCTTGGATTTTTCATTTTTGAGCAAGTCGACTTACAATGATATTTTGTTCCTCCGTTAGTCGGAATCCATACCATTCCGCCACCGGTTTTAGGAGGGTTGACTACCACCGGTGTGGGCGTTGCTTTCGGCTTTGGCGTCGGAGTAGGTGTTGCTTTTGGCTTGGGAGTCGGAGTCGGAGTTGCCTTCGGCTTTGGAATTGGTGTAGGTGTATTAGTCTGCCTTGTCACCGGCGTCGGTGTTGCAGTCGGCTTAGGTGTCGGGGTTGGGGTAGGGCTCGGCGTGGGCGACGGACTCGGTGTCGGTGTAGGCGTATCGGTCGGATCAGGCGTCGGAGTCGGGGTAGGCATATCGGTCGGTTCAGGCGTCGGAGTCGGGGGCATGGTCACCGTAGACTCGGAGGTAAACTCAGGCATCCCGGTATTCCCTTCTAAAGCCATTATCTCATCATTGTTGGTAAAATCCAACGTCAAAACACTTACCGGGGTCGGAGAAAATGTGTCGCTCGATGGCTGTTTCCCGTCATCACTCAGTTCTTCTGCCGCAATTCTTACGGGTGCGCTATCAGCAGTATTTTTCGCTGCTTCTTCGGTCTTTTCCCCTCCTGATTCGCCATTATTGATTGCCTCTGAAAGGATGGATCCCGCGAAAAGTACTAAGAATATCATAAGAACATACACCGGAGTGGGTATTGTTACGCGTTGTTTTTTCAAAAACTCTGTGAACGGAGGTGCAATCATAACCGCTACATTAAAAAAACTTATTGCCCGAATTATATTCTCTGGTCCCTCTGACAGCGTTACCAGACTGGTTAGAGCAAGCACGACGGAAACTGCCCATCTGATTTTTTTTGAATTTCTTTTCATGTCCTGCTCCTTTCGCGCTAAAGTTCACAAATGCTTTTATAGTCTGCTTTCAACAATTATACAGGTAACATCCATGTCATAATACAATTATATATTCTTCCTGATTCTTCAGCAACACCACGGCCTCATGGGAAAATGCCATTTCTTTCCTTTTGACAAATCGCCCGACACTTTTATCCGTATTTGCACGCATTCTTCGCATTTTCCATAAAAAAAAGAAAGCCTGCTGTGAGGCTTTCTTTAAAGGTCTTATGAATGTATCCGGAAACTTATGACAGCTTCGTTCCGCACTTGTTGCAGAATGCCATGTCATCCGTAACGGTGTTGCCGCAGTTCGGGCAGGTCTTCTGCACCGGAAGCTTGGCGCCGCACTTGTTGCAAAATGCCATGTCGGCGGTTACTGCGTTGCCGCAGGCGGGACAGGATTTGCCGGTGCCTTTGCCGAAGAAGCTGTTGGCCTTGGCTGCGAGTTCTGCTGCTCTTGCCGCGCGAAGCGTTGCCGCCTCTGCCTGCTTACGTTCCTTTTCTGCCTGTCTTGCCGCTTCCTCATCGGCAATCAGCTGCTGAATCCTGGCAAGCTCGGCATTTGCGTTCTCTATTGCAGTCCGGGAAGCCTTCACGGCCTCATACTGCTGCATAATCTCATCATCAAAAACCATGCCCTCGTCCAACTTCTTGAGAAGCATAACACCGAGGGTGTACTGATATCCGGAAATCTTTCCGTTCTCAGCCTTAATCTGTGCGTTCACCTGATTGATTTCCGCGTTATGGGGTCCGAAAAATGCCATGGTCTGTCCTCCTTTTGCGTGTCATATGCCGCACGAAAGACCTGTCAGTCCCAATCGCGCTCGGGCATATAATAGTATTCCTTGTGAGTTCCTACATACTTATACGCCGGACGGATGATCTTACCGTTGTTGATAATCTCCTCCAGGCGGTGTGCCGACCATCCGCTGATACGCGAAATGGCGAAAATCGGCGTGTAGAGCTCTTCCGGTATTCCAAGCATATCATACACAAATCCGCTGTAGAAGTCAACATTTGCGCAGATCGGTTTGAACAGATGACGGTTCTCCGAAATGACTTCTTTGGCGATGCGCTCCACTCTCTCGTAGAGCTCCATTTCATCGGTACGCCCCTTGGCCTCCGCAAGCTTTCTTGCATAATCCTTCAGGATAACCTGACGGGGATCGGAAAGCGTGTAAATGGCATGTCCGATGCCGTATACCAAACCGGTCCGGTCAAAGGCTTCCTTGTTAACCAACTTGACAATGTATTCGCGGATCTGGTCTTCGTTCGTCCAGTCTTTCACATTTGCCTCAAGGTCTTCAAACATCTTTCTGGCCTTGATGTTCGCGCCGCCGTGACGGAAGCCCTTCAGCGAGGCAATTGCCGCTGCCATGGCTGAATACGTGTCGGTTCCCGCAGACGTTACAACGTGCGTGGTAAATGTGGAGTTATTGCCGCCGCCGTGCTCCGCATGAAGCACAAGGCAGATGTCGAGAACGCGGGCCTCAAGCTCGGTGAATCTTCCGTCTGCACGAAGCATCGTGAGGATGTTCTCGGCCGTCGAATACTCCGGATTGGGGTTACGGATAATCAGGCTTTCATCCTGCTTGAAATGCAGGTATGACCAGTAAGCATAAATCGAAATCAAAGGCAGTTTCGCAATCAGGTTCATCGACTGCTTCAGCACGTTCTCCGTGGAAATGTCGTCTGCCTTATCGTCGTAGGAATAAAGCGTCAGGACAGCCTTCTGCAAGCCGTTCATGATGCTCGGTCCGGCGGCCTTCATGATGACGTCGCGGATGAACTTGTTGGAAAGCGTCTGGAACGATGTGATCAGCTCGACAAAGGATCTCAGCTGCGTCTCGCTCGGCAGCTCGCCGAACAGAAGCAGATATGTCGTCTCCTCAAACGCATAGCGGCGGTTCTGCAGTCCTTTCACCATCTCCTGGACATCATAGCCCTGATAGTAAAGCTTGCCGTCGGCGGGAACCTTCTTGCCGGCAACCATCTTGGTACCGGTAACGTCACTGATTTCCGTAAGTCCGGTCAGAACGCCGGCACCGTTAGAGTCACGAAGTCCTCTCTTTACATCGTATTCCACATAAAGATTCTGGTCGATTACTCCGGATTTCATGCATTCCCGAAGCAGGAACTCAAAATCGTCCTTCAAGTTTCCGTCTAATTCCATCATGTTGGCCATGATTCTGCCCTCCCCGACTTTCAAAAGCCGTCATGTATACACTTATACAATACCGATAATGTGGATATGATACAACAGAAAACGCCGAAAGGCAAGCACTTTTTTCGAATGCTCCTTTCGGCGTGTGTATTTGTGATTCAACCCGTCTTAACGGTACAGGTTTCTCCATTCCAAATCCCCGTTGTTCATGCCCTTTAACAGCATTTCGGCGGTCGCGATATTCGTCGCGAGCGGGATGCTGTACTCATCGCACAGCGGAATGACATAATTGAACTGTACATCGTAGCTGATGGTCTTGTCGGCATTTCGCAAAAAGATTACCATATCAATCTGATTCTGTTCGATCATCATGGCAAGCTGCTGCTCGCCGCCGAGGCTTCCCGCCAGGAACTTATGCACATGGAGGTTGGTGGCTTCTTCAATCATCCGCCCGGTTACGCCGGTGGAATACAGTTCGTGTTTCCCCAAAATCCCCTTGTATGCGATACAGAGGTTTTGCATCAGCGTCTTACGCGTATCATCCGCTATCAATCCGATAATCATACCTTATCCCCTTTTCTTTGCTTAACACCCTTACCCCCATAATGAATATAGCACAATCGCCTGTCTGCGTCAATAAAGAAAGGCTCTCCCGAAACTCCCCGTTGTTGCATTATGCCCAATGGCACGTCGGAAAATACGATAAAATTGGGTCTTTTGCCTCTTGATTTTCCTGTGGAAACATCTAGAATCTATTGATGAAACATAAAATAAGGAAATCGGTCTACGGAGGCTTTTCATGGACAAAGGCAACATCGTCTTTTTGGATCTTGCGATTATCATCGCTACGGCAAAAGTTTTCGGCATGCTTGCGAGAAAGCTGAAAGCCCCGCAGGTCGTCGGCGAAATCATAGCCGGTCTCTTAATCGGACCGTCTGTCCTCGGTTTGGTCAATTCATCGGACTTTCTTTCCACGATGGCGGAAATCGGCGTCGTTTTACTGATGTTCTCTGCCGGTCTTGAAACCGACCTGAGAAAGCTCGCCCGCTCTGGCTTTGTTGCCACTTTGATTGCCTGCTTCGGTGTAGCCGTTCCGATGGTTGCCGGCACGTTTCTTTATGCCGGTTATTACGGAATCGGCATCCACGATTCTCAGTTCGCGAACGCCATTCTCATCGGTTGCATCATGACGGCCACGAGTGTGGGTATAACCGTCGAGTCTCTTAAGGAAATGGGATACTTAAACGGTAAGGTGGGCACGACCATTTTAAGCGCCGCCATCATCGATGACGTCATCGGAATCGTTGTCCTCACATTTGTCCTCGGCCTGAGAGACAAGAGCATCACCCCCGGACAGACTGTTCTTCATACATTCCTCTTCTTCATCTGGGTTGTCGTATTCGGATATATTGTATACCGCGTGTTCCGCTGGTACGATGCAAGACATCCGCACACGAGGCGAATCCCGATTGCAGGCCTGGCGCTGTGCCTTCTTATGGCGTTCTGCGCAGAGGAGTTCTTCGGAATTGCCGACATTACCGGCGCATTTGCCGCGGGCATCATTCTTTGTAACGTCCGCGACTCCAAATACATTGCCGAGAAAATGGATATCAATTCTTATATGCTGTTCGGCCCGGTATTCTTTGCCAGCATCGGCATTAAGACTGACATTTCGCTTTCCGACATCGTTCCGCTTCTCGGATTCTCGGTTTGCTTTGTCATCGTGGCCATGTCCACAAAGATTATCGGCTGCGGCCTCATGGCCAGGATTTTCCGCTTCAGCTGGTCGGATTCCGTGAAGATCGGCTGCGGCATGATGACCAGAGGAGAAGTCGCCCTGATCATCGCCCAGAAAGGTCTGGCCATGGGCATGATCGAATCCAAGTACTTTACAAGCGTAATTCTGCTGATCCTTGTTTCGTCAATCGTCACCCCGATTACGCTGAAGCTTTTATACAGCAAATTTCCCGAAGCGCCCGAGCCCTCCGCCGTCGGAGAGGAAGGCGAATGGCGCTGAGTTTTCGGATCCTTCTCATAAAAAGCGGGCTGTCATCAGACAGCCCGTTAATTCTTTCTAGTATTGATTCAAAAGACCCCACACATCGGGAGCTTCCAAACCCAACTTCCACCCGGCAAATCCCGCGAGATGATAGGCAGGAATCAGATCAAGCTTATATTTCAATGATTCCGTGTCTTCAATCCAGTACTGATACAGGATATCATTCTTTTTATACTCGGCATAGAACTGCTTGCATTCGTCGTCCCATACCGGTTTGGCGTTCTTGTAGGCCGCCTCGGTAATCTTGGTCATGCCGCCGTTTTCCTGGGTGGTGATTCCTTCCTTGTTGGTTATCCAGACGCGGTTGAAAAGCGGAAGGCCGAGAACAATCCTGTCCGCCGGCACAAGCTTCACCGCACTCTTCATGGCGCTTTCCACCCACGGGAATGATGCAACGGAACCCGCTTTGGAGCCCTTATAGTGTTCGTCATATGCCATGAAAATCACATAATCGAGGATGTACCCCTGGTCGGCAAGCTGGTAATGCGCCTTGCCTGCATTCGGCACGAAATTGTCCGTTGAAAGGCTGAGCCCGTTCTTTCTGCACTTAATATACAGTTCCCGGATGAACTGCAGATAATGCGGTGCCGAATCCTTCGTTATGAACTCGTAGTCGAGATTGATTCCGTCGGCTCCGACACGCACCGTCTCGGCAATCAGATTGTCCTCAAGCGCGTTGCGGGATTCGGTGTGGGACAGAATGTCAAGCCCCTTAACATCCGCCGCGAAATCGCTGCAGAGCGCCCAGACAAGAATGCCGTGTCGATGCGCCTCCTCTACATAAGAAGCATCGGCAAGCGACGTGATGTTGCCGGACGTATCCTTAAAATCAAACCACGTGGGACATATGACATTGATGCCCTGCGTATCCGAAAGCGCTACAGTCAGATCGTTCGCGCCGAGTTTCGTCCACATCTGGTGCCACATCAGATGCACGCTTCCCGAAGGCAGCCCGATTCTCGGGTAATTCTTCGTGCTCGGCTGAAGCACCCATTCACCCGGTCCTGTCATATCGGCAGAAGCCACATAGCCGACCTGCCCGTCCGAGGTGGAAACCGAAATGAAGCCGTTCTTATTCTCTCCCGTAGAGACTACCCTGTCCCCCTTCTTAAGCTCCGTCACGATATCCTGCTCAAGCGAAGTACCGATCCGGATGGCCGTGTCCTTTGTCGCGGTCATGGAGGAAAATGCGACGCCGTTTCGGAAGAGCACCACTCTCTGCGGCTTGGTGAGAACCACCGTGCTGACATCGGAATATGCGGCAAACACTTCTGTCGAAACGTACAGTCTTGTATCGAACGCGCGGAACATCGGCACCGTATCGGTGACATAAGTGCCGTTCACCGTATGCTCGGTGCTGTTCGGTTTATACACCAACACATCCGTCGGTGTCGTGATAATCATCTGTTCTTCTGTTTTATTATAGTAAAAGCGGGCATCCAGGCTCTTCGCCACGCTGTAGGGTATGTACACCTGGCCGTCGCTCTTAATGGCCCGGTCCTCATTGACAACGCCGTCAATCACGGTCAGATAAAGCGCATCGGACAGCTTGTAATAGGTGTGCAGATCCGCCTTCTCGGTAGATGCCTTCGGCCCTTTGTCCTTCTTGTCACCGTCCGCGCCTCTGTCTATTGTACATGCCGTCAGCAGAATGAATGCCAGCAGGCATGCGGTTAGCCGGGTCGTTCTTCTCATGTTTCTCCTCCTGCTTTTCGCAAGCTTCAAATGGCATTATACCATATTCCGGCCCGAAAGAAAAGAAAAAACGGTGAAATCTCCCGCCCGGGAAGCCTGTGTGTGAGGACGGGTGTTCCCGATTAATATCGCTTCCCGGCGAAAGAATCCGCTGCAGGTGCTGTTTCCGCCGCCCGTTACAACCGTCGGGGCGGCGGGTTCCGTTTCAGATAAGAGATCACCCCGCAGTATACCTTCCCACATTCCCGGAACCGTTTTTTATTAACGTTTCATCTTCAAAAACCTGCTGCAAATAAAAGTATATAAGCACTGGCATGACAAATCCATCGGCGAAAGGCACAAGGATGAATTTCTTTTTTGTGCCTTATGGAAAATGCAAGGAAATCAGGCGTTTTGCGGCTCGTCACTTTTCACAAAAAGTTCATTGACTTTGCAGCATATTTACCTTATACTTTCAGTACTAAAAATGGTATAATATAATTGACCAAAAAGAAAGGAGTACAGGCATATGAAGATTGAAAAGATTAATGACAACCAGATCCGTTGCACTTTGAATCCTCAGGATCTCGCGGAGCGTCATCTGAAGCTCAGTGAATTTGCCTACGGCTCCGGCAAAGCAAAGGAATTGTTCCGCGATATGATGGAGAAAGCATCCGAAGAACTGAATTTCGATGCAGAAAACATGCCTCTGATGATAGAAGCCATCCCCACCTCCGCGGAATCTTTGGTTCTGATTATTACCAAGGTTGATAACCCCGAAGAAATCGACACCAGATTCTCATCCTTCACTCCTTATCATAAGGAGGAAACCGAAGAAGAGGAAGAAGACCGTGACGATGTTGTGCTTCCGGGTCTCAACCACCTTGACAACAACGTTCTCGAAACGCTTCGCAAGCGTGTCGCGGAATTGACCGCGGAGGACGGAACCGTCGATAAGAAGAAAGCCGAAGCAACCGTGCTCGAGTCCAAATGCTTCCGGTTCAGAAGTCTTGACAACCTCGTGGCATTTGCCAAAGCCGTGCGTGACTTCTACTCCGGACCGGGTGTTTTGTACCGGACCGACAAGGACCGCTCTTATCTGCTCTGCTTCTTCCTGCTCGGCACAACAGCACGGGATTTCAACCGGATGTGCAACATCGCATGCGAATACGGCGAGATGCTTCCGAAGGCGGATATCCTGTTCTGCCAGGAGCATTACGCATGCCTTATGACCGACGATGTCATCGCGCAGCTTTCCGATTTCTGATTACAGCCGAGGGGGAGGAATCATGCAACAGAAGCGTCCTATATTACGCAATAAGCTGTATTTGTATCTGACCGAATTTTTTGCCGGAATGTCCGTTATGGCAGTAGAACTTGGCGCAAGTCGTTTGCTTGCGCCATATTTTAGTTCTTCACAGATTGTCTGGACCATCATCATCGGCACGATCATGATTGCCATGGCACTCGGCAACATATACGGCGGACATGCCGCCGACAAGAACCCGAATCCCGACCGGCTGTACACAAGGATTCTGATTGCGGCAGTCTGGATTGCACTGATTCCGGTCGTCGGCAAGTATATCATCGTCGGGATTTCCGTTCTGCTGATTTTCTCCGTCAACAACAATTTCCTGATCATTGCCGGCTTTGCCGCCTGCATGGTCATCTTCGTTTTCCCGCTTTTCCTTCTCGGCACGGTTACCCCGTCTTTGGTAAAGGTCACGGTTGACAGCCTTGATGACAGCGGAAAGACTGTCGGCAATCTGAACGCTTTCAACACCGTCGGAAGCATCATCGGCACATTTGTCCCGACCTTCGTAACGATTCCCTCGGTCGGAACGGCTGTCACGTTTTTGCTTTTCGCGGGCATTCTTTTAGTCCTTGCGCTCGTTTATTTCATCAGCTCGGGCATTGCCCTTAAGAAGATGAAGAAAGTGCCTGTGGCAGCAGTCTTGTTTCTTGTCTGCTGCATCTTCGGCCATAACGACAGTTTCGCCTTTTGGGATAAGAATCTGACATACGAGGGTGAGTCTGTTTATAACTACCTGCAGGTTTACGAAGACGAGCAGGAAGTTGCTTTGTCGACCAATGTGCTTTTCGGCGTCCAGTCCGTCTACCAAAAGGAACGTGTGCTGACCAATGCCTATTATGATTACGCAATGGCCGCACCGATGATGGCCGGAATGAAGGAAAGGGAATCCGTGGATGCGCTGATTCTCGGAATGGGAACCGGCACATTTGCCACGCAGTGCAACCGCTACTTTGACAACATCCGTTTCACGGGTGTGGAGATTGACGGCAAAATTACCGAGCTTGCGCACGAATACTTCGCTCTTTCAAAAGACATTCCGGTGTATACATACGACGGGCGCGCCTTTTTGAATGCGGACAAGAAGCACTACGACGTCATCATGGTCGATGCTTATCAGGATATCACGATTCCGTTTCAGATGTCCTCCGTCGAATTCTTCCGTCTGGTGCATGACCGCCTTGCCGGGAACGGCGTGATGGTTGTTAATCTGAACATGCGCGGCGGCGGGGAGGATTCCATCAACGCGCACCTGTGCGACACCATTGCTTCGGTATTCCCGCAGGTTTATGTAATCGATGTCCCCACCTCCTCGAATACCGTTTTATTTGCTTCCGACAATCCGGAACTGATCGAGCGGTTTCATAAAAACGCCTCTTTGGAGCAGGACAAGGACATCACGGAACTGATGAAGCGGATTGACAAGGATCTCACCCGTTATCGAGGCGGAAACCGGATCATGACCGATGACAAAGCTCCCGTGGAGCTGCTCGGCATGAAGGTCATCGACGAACTCATCTTCGAGGAAGTTTCGTATTACAAGGACGTATATAAAGAAGAAGGCCTCAAAGGCCTGATTGATGCGCTCAGCAACTGATCTTCAAAAAGCGTCTTCTCTTTCTTCCAATGTTATTACAAAAATGGGCAAAGGCGAATCCGTTACACTTGAAACACTTGCTAAAATCTGCATTGCTCTGCAATGTGGGATTTCGGATATCGTAGAAATCAAATGGGAGAAGCAATAAAATGGCAAACTTCACTAAAAAAGCAATAGAAGCCTCCTTCATAAAGCTTTTGACGGAACGACCGATTTCTCAAATTACAGTCAAGGATATCGTGACTGACTGCGGAATTAATCGCAATACTTTCTATTATTATTTCGAAGATATTCCGAAGTTAATAGAAACCATAGTTGAGGAGGATGCCGCCGCAATCATCCAAACATATCCCACCTTTGACAGCTTTGGAGATTGTCTGGAAGCAGTTCTTGATACGGCTTTGTCCAAAAAACGAGCCGTTTTGCATATCTATCATTCGACAAATCGCGATATTTATGAAATGTATCTTTGGAAGGTCTGTGATTATGCTATCGAGGTGTACCTGTCAACCGTACTGCGGGGACATAAAATCAAAGAAAACGATTTGGACATCATGAAAAAATATCTTTCCAGTTTGGGGTTTGGAATTGTTTCAAACTGGTTAAGAAACGATATGAGCGACGATATTCGTACTGTTTTAACGCGACTTATGGATATCAAAAAAGGAATGCTTAAGGAAATGATCCATCGTTGCGAAGAAACATAAAGTCAGACAAACAACTGTAATTTGTCTGAAATTCAGCCGAATCAATACCCAATGCCTGAAAATCAGGCATTGGGTATTTTTTGTCCATATAAAAAATGGCGGCAAGGCACTTATACTGACAGCAGAATCATTAAAGGAGGTTTGTAATCCATGAAAACACGTTCTGTTGCACCGATGAAAATCGCCAAAATCGGATACATCGTGGTATCGGTACTGTTTTGCATGGCCGGCATTTTATTTATCGCGTTTCCGGAAATTTCAGCGAAGATCGTCGGAATCGAAATCGGCATCGCCGCAATCGTTTTCGGTATTGTGAAATTGATCGGCTATTTTTCCAAAGATCTGTATCGGTTGGCATTTCAGTTTGATTTGGAATTCGGAATTATGATGGTGATATTGGGGACAATCGTTCTTTTCCATCCCGAAAATCTGATGGCTTTCATTGCCGCAGCTTTCGGCATTGCCATTCTGTTTGACGGGCTGTTCAAAATTCGGATTGCACTGGATGCCAAACGTTTCGGTATCAAAGATTGGTGGCTTATTCTTTCCTTGGCAATTATCGCAGGAATCATAGGTGTTGCCCTTATTTTTGATTCTGCATTCGGCGCAGGAGTGCTGACAATTCTAATGGGCGTTTCATTTCTTTCCGAAGGGATACTTAATCTCTATACCGTCATCAGAACGGTTTTAATTG
>Ga0310694_10005849_pt1 | contig 11717 bp, 7 predicted proteins | sample 174DNAGHGhighgp2_FD_203884 | JGI IMG/M metagenome (GOLD analysis project Ga0310694, IMG submission 203884) | Sheep rumen microbial communities from Palmerston North, Manawatu-Wanganui, New Zealand - 1742 DNA GHGhigh gp2 (v2) (version 2) | ecosystem: Host-associated > Mammals > Digestive system >...
GACGGAAACGGTGGTGGTGTCGGCACCAATATCGATAAGCGCACAGCCAGAGCGACGCTCAGCCTCGGTAAGCACGGCGTCGGCAAGAGCCAACGGCGCGTTAAGCATCTCGGCAATGGTGATGCCGGCGGTCTCGAAGCACTTGTTGAGGTTTCTGAAGAACGTCTTGCGCTGTAGAATGTTCAGGTAGTTGCCCTCTAAGCGCGTACACTGTATGCCAACGGGGTCCTGCTGATACTGCGAGTCAACACGGTACTCCTGCACGGCGGTGTCTATGCGCTCCTGGTCGGGGGTGCTCAGGTTGCGGTTGATGTACACCAGCTCGTCGATGAGTGCGTCGGTCACAATGGTGCCGGCAGGCAGGTCCTTCGTGACCACATTCTTGACGCCACGGATAGACTGACCGCCAACGCCGACGTACACCTGGCGAATCTGTGTCTTAAGCTGCCCTTCCAGCTTCTTGACAATATTCTGCAGGCACTGGGCCGTCTTGTCAATGTTGTAAACCACACCTTTGCGGATGAACGACGAAGAACTCTCCTTTGCCACAGCCAGCACGGTGATGCTGCCGTCAAGATTCTTCTGGCCCGCAATACCCGTCACTTTCGACGAGCCAAGTTCAATTGCTACGATAAATTCCTTTGACACCATATTGCTATTTTCTTTTTAACTTTTTACTAATTATATTCATTGGCTACACAACTACAACGATGCTATCGCTTATTTTACTATCCTTATTCCGGTCTTGCTGTTTGCCGTCTTGCCTTTCTCAACTTTTCTTCTTGCAGATAATCTGGTTGTCGAACTCTACGTTGATGCGCTCGTAGCGGTCCCAGCCAGCGTGGCTAAGGCCATACTTGTAGAACTTGCGCAGCCGCTCAAGCTTCTTGGGAATGTCGCGCGGGGAGCCTAAGTAAACAATATGGTCGCCTACGCGGGGCACCATTTCCAGCGTGCCGTCGCCCATCACGTGAAGCTGCTCTACCTGCTCGCTCCAGAAGCGGTTCTGAAGAATGTCGTTGGCTATCGGTGCCAACCACCGCTTGGCATATTTGCGGCTGACGTTGCCCGTAGCCACCAGCAAGTTGCCCGCCAACCGCGTGTGGGGCAATATCTCACCCTGGTCGTCAACGTAATACTGCTCGCCGTACTGCGGCATGACGTGGAGCACTGGCTGGCGCTGCGTCAGCTTGATGCACACATGGCCACTCTGAGTCTTGTAACACTCCACTTCCTTCACGTAAGGATTGCTGAGCAGGCACTCCTCCATCTGGCGCGTATTGACAAACTGCATGGGCTGTGCCAACGGATACTGTCGCTGCTGCACCAACAAACGCTTCACCTCGGCAGCATTCAGCAGGCCGTTAGTCTGCTCGTCGGCCACATGAATGTTCACCTCGGTGCACACCGTGGCCTTCTCCTCGGGCTCGTTCAGCAATGTAATGGCCAGCACCAGGTAGGCGGCAATGGCTACGTCGAGCAGTATGACGGCAAGTTTCTTCCAGTTGACAAAAACCATATTATTGACAATTTGCTTTGGCTGTTATTTAGCTATTTCCTACAAATGCATCTGATAACCGCAGGTGAGACACTTCTGCATACCCCTATGCTTTAATCTTACTTTCTAAGAGCTTGGCTATTTGAGGCACCTGATTGTCAAGATCGCCAGCACCGAGCACCACTAAGACGTCGAACTGGTGAGTACGCACATAGTCGAGCACACCGGCCTTGCTAATAAGATGCCGCTCGACGCCGGGTGCCAGGTTGTCGTAGATAAGCTGCGAGGTGACGCCAGCGATGGGCTGCTCGCGTGCAGGATATATCTCCGTTAGCACCACCTCGTCAAGCTGGCTCAGCGCCTCGGCAAACTCGCGGTAGAAATCGCGGGTTCGCGTATAGAGATGGGGCTGGAAGATAGCGGTGATATGGCGGTCGCTATACAACTGCCGCAGGCTGCGGGCGCTCTGGAAAATCTCCTTGGGATGGTGGGCGTAGTCGCTGAGGAATACCAGGCGGTCGGTCTTAATCTTAAAGTCGAAGCGACGGTCAACGCCGCCGTATGTCTGCATGCCGTAGCGCAGCTCGTCGGCGGTGCAGCCGTTAAGCTGTGCCATGGCCATGGCTGCTATGCCGTTCTCAATATTAATAGGTATTGGCTGGCCCAGCTCAATGTTGGGCACCGACTCTATTGGCGAGACGAAGTCGAAGGTGATGCCGCCGTTCGCGATACGTATGTTGGCAGCATGGAAGTCGCCCTCGTTGAGGGCATAATCGTAGCGGCGCACGCCCTCAGGCAACTGTTCCTGCATCTCCAGGTCACGATGAACGATGAGCGCTCCGCCAGTCTGGATAAGCGTAGTGTAGTGGCAGAAGCTCTCTAAGTAAGCCTCCTTGGTGCCATAGATGTCCAAGTGGTCGGGATCGGTGCTGGTGATGACCGTCATCCAGGGGCGCAGCCAATGGAAGGAGCGGTCGAACTCGTCGGCCTCAATGACCACATAGTCAGAGTCGGAAAGGATGTAGTTGGTGCCGTAGTTCTTGGAAATGCCGCCAAGGAAGGCGTTGCAGTCGAGATGGCTCTGATGCATGATATGTGCACACATGGTAGAGGTGGTTGTCTTGCCATGGGTGCCGGCTACGCACAGCCCCTTATGCCGGCGCGTGAGCGTTCCCAGCACCTGGGCACGCTTTTGAATCTCAAAGCCGTGCTCACGGAAGAACACCAGCTCCTGATGGTCGGCCGGAATGGCTGGCGTGTAGACAACGAGGCACGACTGTGGCTGCTTGCATGCATGTGGAATCTCGTCGATGTTCTCTTCATAGTGTATGAGCATGCCCTCGCATTCCAGCTGTCGCGTCAGGTCGGAGGGTGTCTTGTCGTAGCCCCCCACCACCAGTCCGCGCTTAAGGAAGTAGCGTGCGATGGCGCTCATGCCGATGCCGCCGGCGCCTACGAAGTAAACAGCTTTTATATCTTTGGTATCCATTGTTCAGTAATAGCTTTTCTTATGTCGGGTGTTTGCTTTTCCTATGTTCAGTGACAGCTTTTCTTATATTCGTTGTCTGCAGTTCTTACATGCGGTTCGCTTTTCTTTTATGCCGAGCTATTTGCCTGATAGCTTAATGACCTCTTTGGCAATGATGTCGGCCGAGTCGGGCAACGCCATCTTCAGCACGTTCTCACTGAGCGTCCGTAGCTTGGCGTCGTCGTTCACGGTCTCAATGGCCAGCCTTAGCAGCGAGGCAGGTGCGTCGGCGTCTTTCACATAGAGGGCAGCGTCGCGGTTGGCCAGTGCCAGTGCGTTCTTTGTCTGATGGTCTTCGGCCACGTTGGGACTGGGCACCAGAATGACGGGCTTGCCGATGAGGCAGAACTCAGAGATGCTGCTGGCGCCGGCGCGGCTTATCACCAAGTCGGCAGCGCGGTAGGCGGCCCCCATGTCGGTAATGAAATCGGTAGCGACGAGGTTGGCGGGCTTCTGAAGCTCTGACAGTTTAGCCTGTATGTCGGCAAAATAATATTTGCCTGTTTGCCACAGGAACTGTACGCCACTCTGCTTGACGATGTCAAGATGCTGTAGCACGCTCTCGTTGATGGTGCGTGCGCCGAGCGAGCCGCCAACAATGAGGATGGTTTTCTTGTCAGCGTCAAGTCCGAGACTTCGTACGGCGTCCTCTCGCGAGAGGGTTGTCTCAAGCAGTGTCTGGCGCACGGGGTTGCCCGTCAGCATGATCTTATCCTTTGGAAAGAAGCGCTCCATGCCGTCGTAGGCGACGCATATTTTCTGAGCCTTGGCCGCCAGCTGCTTGTTAGCCAGGCCAGCATAGCTGTTTTGCTCCTGTATGAGTGTCGGTATGCCCAGGCTGTTGGCAGCACCCAGGGCCGCACTGCTGGCATAACCTCCTACTCCCACGGCCACGTCAGGACGGAACTCCCTGAGGATTCTTTTTGCCTGCCACTTGCTGCGCAGATAGTCGAGCGCCACGCCAATGTTTGCCGGTTTCCACAGCGGGCGGTAGAATCCGCGTATGGGCAGGCCTTTTATCTCGTAGCCTGCCGCTGGCACTCGCTGCATTTCCATACGTCCCTGCGCGCCAATGAAGAGAATCTTGGCGTCGGGCCGCTGGCGGCAAATTGCGTTAGCTATGGATACGGCGGGAAAAATGTGGCCGCCGGTGCCTCCGCCGCTTACAATGACTCTCAATTCTTTATCCATAAACTATGTATTTCTTTCATCTTACTTCATTCTTCTTACATTCTGGCTTCTTCGGCCTTCTTCTGCTTTGCCGACCGGCTCACGCTAAGTATGGCGCCAATGTATGCACAGTTGATGATGGTAGAGGTGCCACCCTTAGAGATGAGTGGCAACGGCTGGCCGGTGACGGGTGCCAGTCCTACGGCCACCATCATGTTGAACGTAGCCTGGATAACCAGCAGTAGCGAGAGCCCCATGATGAGGAATGCGGGGAAATTGTTCTCGCAGCGCGACGCTATGCGGGCTGCCCTGTAAAGCAGCACCACGTAGAGGAACACCACGAAGGCAGCACCTATGATGCCCGTCTCCTCGATGATGATGGCATAGATAAAGTCAGAAAAGGCCTGTGGCAAGTAGTCGCGCTCCGTGGAGTTGCCGGGTCCTTTGCCAATGACCCCCGACGAGGCGATGGCAATGTTGGCATGCCCCACCTGGAAGTTCTCCTCAATGTCGTATTTCTCGGGCGGCACATCCTCGCTATCTAAATGTTTCATTATGCGGTTGCGCCACGTAGCAAAGCGATGGAAGACGCCGCCGTGGGAGATGGCATCCTTGTCGGCATGCTCTTCGCCGGCCGTGCTCACCACCTCGGTCATGTGGTTCTCTTCCGATTGGTTTGCCTCCACGCCGCCCAGCATCATCACCAGCCCCACGAACACGGCCACAACTGCGGCTATGAAGCCCGTGAGTTTAGCCATCTGCGACATAGGCACACGGCCGATGAACATCATGAGCACAATGACAGCAAACAGCAGGGCAGCCGTCGACAGGTTTTCAATGCCTATAAGGAATGTGGCGGGAATAAGACAATACAGGATATAGCGGAAGGCCTTGCGATCGGCTCCCGACTCGCGCTGAGTGGCGCTGAGAATCTGTGCTGTGATAAGCACCATGGTGCCCTTGGCAATCTCTGACGGCTGGAAGGTAATGCCCAGGATGGCTATCACTCGGTTGGCGCCGTTGATGCTTTCTCCGCCCACGAGCACCCATACCAGCGTGAAGAGCGAGACAACCACCAGGAAGGGTGTCATCAGCTTGAAGTATCGGCACGGTATGTTGAGCGTCACCACAGCCACGACCACGCCAATGAGTATCATCAGGGTGTGATAGAAGATGGGGCCCATGTAGTTCTGGCTCTTGTACGTCAGATTGCTCGAAGCCGAGAAGACTTCGATGATGCTGATCATGCAGAGGAAGAAGAACACCATCCAGATGACCTTGTCGCCCTTGAAGAGATTGCCTATTTTCTTGTTCACCTCGGTAATTTACTATTTACGGATTTACTATTTACTATTCTCGCTTCTTGAATCGTCATTGCAAATTTTTAATTTTTTAATCTTTTAATTTTTCAAAGGCTGCGGACAAGTTCCTTGAACTGTTCGCCTCGGTCCTCCATGTTCTTAAACAGGTCGAACGAAGCGCAGCAGGGCGACAGCAGCACCGTGTCGCCGGGCTCAGCCAGCTCATAGCATGCCTCCACGCACTCACGCATGGAGTGCGTGTCGCGCACGGGGATGCCCAGCTGGTCGAAGTTGTCGTGCAGTTTCTGGTTGTCGGCACCTAAATACACCAGCGCGGCGCACTTCTCGCGGATAAGCGGCAGCAGCGGCTCGTAGTCGTTGCCCTTGTCCTTGCCGCCGACAATGAGCACCACGCGCGTCTTCATCGACTCCAGTGCATACCAGCAGGCGTCGACGTTGGTAGCCTTCGAGTCGTTGACGTAGTGTACGCCGCGCACGTCGCACACCTTCTCCAGGCGGTGCTCCACGCCAGGGAAGTCGCTCAGCGCCTTGCGTATCTCCTCCTTCTTGATGCCGGCAATGTTGGCAGCAAGTCCGGCGGCCAGGGAGTTATAGATGTTGTGGCGTCCCGTGAGGCTCAGCTCCTCCTGCTCCATGTTGAAGGGCGTGGGATATTCCAGCTTATACTGTCCGGCCTCAATGTAGCCGATGACGCCTCGTCGCTTAATGTCGGAGAAGGGGCACTGGACGGCCTTGATGTCATACTTCTTGAGCTCCTTGGCAATGACGGGGTCGTCGGCCCAGTAGATGAAGGCGTCCTGCGGCGTCTGGTTCTGCAGGATGCGCATCTTGGCATCGGTATATTTCTGCATGGAGTTGTCGTAGCGGTCCAGGTGGTCGGGCGTGATGTTCAGCAGGATGGCAATGTTGGCACGAAACTGATACATGTTGTCCAGCTGGAACGACGAGAGCTCAATAATGTAGTACTCATGCGGGTCCTCGGCCACCTGCAGCGCCAAGGAGCGGCCTATGTTGCCGGCCAGTCCGGCATCGTAGCCTGCCTGGCGGAAGATGTGGTAGATGAGGCTGGTGGTGGTGGTCTTGCCATTGGAGCCCGTGATGCACACCATCTTCGACTGCGTGTAGCGGCCTGCAAACTCTATCTCGCTGATGATGGCTATGCCGCGTGCGATGGCCTTGCTCACGATGGGTGCCGCGTCGGGAATGCCGGGCGACTTGATGATTTCCGTGGCCGACAGGATTTTCTCCTCCGTGTGGTGGCCCTCCTCCCACTCTATCTGGTGGTCGTCGAGCTGCTTCTTATACTTGTCGGCAATCTTCGACATGTCTGACACAAACACGTCGAAGCCCTGCTTCTTAGCCAGTACGGCGGCGCCGGCACCACTCTCGCCGGCTCCTAATACAACTATTCTACTCATTGTTCTTTATCTTATCTTCAGTGTTATGATGGTCATTGCCGCCAGGATGATGGTGATAATCCAGAAGCGGAACGTAATTTTCGACTCGTGGAACTGCCGCTGGGGCCAGCCGCGCAGCAGGTAGGTGCTGGTAGGGTCGAGCTGTGAATCCAGCTTGCGGAAGTTGTCGTGGATGGGCGTGGCGCGGAACACGCGGATGCGCTTTCCCTTACGCTTCATCAGCTTAAACCACTGCGTCTGGATGATGACGCTGAGGCTCTCAATGAAGAAGATGCCGCAGAGGATGGGCAGCAGCAGCTCCTTATGGATAATGACGGCGCAGACGCCTATGATGCCGCCAATGGTGAGCGACCCCGTGTCGCCCATGAACACTTGGGCGGGGAAGGCGTTATACCACAGGAACCCTATCATGGCGCCGATAAATGCCGAGAGGAACACCACCAGCTCCTCGGCGTGGGGTATATACATAATGTCGAAATACGCCGCGTAGACGATATGCCCCGACACATACGCCAGCACTAACAGCGCCACGCCGATGATGGCCGAGTTGCCGGCGCACATGCCGTCCATGCCGTCATTCAGGTTGGCACCGTTGGACACGGCCGTCACCACCAGAATGGTGAGCACCACAAACAGCACCCAGCCGGCAGCCACCTTATAGCGACCCAGGAAGCTCATCACCTCAGAGTAGTTCAGGTTGTGGTTCTTCACAAAAGGTATGGTGGTCTTCAGCGACTTCACCGCCTCCTTCTTATGCTTCACCACCACCTCTTGGTTCTGCTGTGCCACGCTGACGTTCTCGCGCACCACGGCGTCGGGACTAAGCCACAGCGTCAGGCCCACGATGAAGCCGATGCTTATCTGGCCCACAATCTTGTACTTGCCCTTCAGGCCTTCCTTCTTTTGGCGGAACACCTTGATATAGTCGTCAAGAAAGCCCAGGAAACCCAGCCACACCGTGGTGGCCACCATCAGTATGATATAAATGTTGCGAATACGTGCGAAGAGCAGCACCGGCACCAGCAGCGACACGATAATGATGATGCCGCCCATGGTGGGAACACCTTTTTTCTGAACGCCGAAGGGGTCGATGCTTGCGTCGCGCTCCACCTCGAAGATCTTCTTGCGGCGCATGTACTTGATGAAGTACTCGCCAAACCACGCCGAGATGAGCAGCGACAGAATGAGCGCCAGCAGCGAGCGAAACGAGATGTACGCCCAGAGGTGCGTCCCCGGTATGTTAAACTGCTCTAAGAATCTAAACAGATAGTACAGCATGTCTTGTCGTTTTATTTCGTTTTTCCGTTATTACAATGGCTCGTTGCTTACAGGGGTTGGCACCTTTGCCCAAAAACGAGCCTCCTTTTTTTCAAAACGAGCCTCCTTTTTTTCAAAAAGCGCCGCCTTTTCAGCAAAACCCGGCACCCCCCGCCAAAGAGGCTCCCCTCGCGGCTTCTAACAGCCCTCGGGAGCGAAGCATTCGCGCACCACCTCATGGTCGTCGAAGTGGTGCTTCACGCCCTTCACCTCCTGATAGTCCTCATGGCCCTTGCCGGCAATGAGTATGACGTCGCCCTTCTGTGCCATCATGCACGCCGTGCGGATGGCCTCGCGGCGGTCGGCAATGCTGACGACCTTCTTCATCTGGCGCTGGTCGAGCCCGGCCAGCATATCGTTGATGATGTCCTGCGGCTCCTCGAAGCGCGGGTTGTCGCTGGTAATAATGACGCGGTCGCTCTGCCTGACGGCCTCCTGAGCCATCAGCGGACGCTTACCCTTGTCGCGGTTGCCACCAGCGCCACAGACGGTGATAACCTGGCCCTTGCCGCCAAGCACCTCGTGGATGGCGCTGAGCACGTTCTCCAGGGCGTCGGGCGTGTGGGCATAGTCAATGATGGCAGTGTAGCCCTCGGGCGAGCGGATGGGGTCGAGGCGCCCGTTGACGCTCTTCAGCGTGCTCATCACCACCAGCACGTCCTCCGGCTGCTGGCCCAACATGACGGCAGCAGCATAGACGCACAACAGGTTTGACACGTTGAACTTGCCTATAAACTGCACGCCCACCTCGCGGCCGTCAATCTCTAAATACATGCCCTCGAAGTGGCACTCTATGATGCGGGCGCGGAAGTCAGCCATCTGGCGTATGGAGTAGGTCTTCACCACGGCCTTGGTGTTCTGCACCATGTACATGCCGTTCTTGTCGTCGGCATTGGTAATGGCGAACGCGTCCTTGGGCAGCAGGTCGAAGAAGGCTTTCTTGGCGTCGCGGTAGTTCTCCACCGTCTTGTGGTAGTCCAGGTGGTCGCGCGTGAGGTTGGTAAACATGCCGCCGGCAAACTTCAGCCCGCCGATGCGCTTCTGGGCAATGGCGTGGCTGGAGCACTCCATAAAGGCATACTCGCAGCCGGCGTCCACCATGCGGGCCAACAGCGCATTGAGCTCTATGGGGTCGGGCGTGGTGTGGCTGGCGGCCACGGCCTCGTCTTCTATATAGTTACACACCGTTGACAGCAGACCGCAGCGATAGCCCAGCCTGCGGAACATATTATATAATAAGGTGGCGATGGTGGTCTTGCCGTTCGTGCCCGTCACGCCCACAAGCTTCAGCCGCCGCGAGGGGTCGCCGTAAAAATGCGTAGCCACAAGACCTACGCAGTCTTCGGTAGAGGCCACCCTTACATAGCACACACCGGCGGCGCGCTCTTCGGGCATACGCTCACACAGCACGGCCGCAGCCCCCAGCTCTACGGCCTTGCCTATAAAGCGGTGGCCGTCGGTCTGCGTGCCCGTCATGGCCACAAACAGATGGCCGGCACCGATGCGGCGGGAGTCGATGTTCACCCCCGTAATGTCCACATCCGGGTTGCCGCAGGTCTCCAGCATGGGCACGTCTTTGAGTAGCTCGCTAAGTTTCATGTCGTTATCTATATTTCCGTTACTATTATATCTCCATTTGCAGTTGACACACAGCGCCCTGCCTCACGGGCTTGCCGGCGGCAATGCTCTGCCACTTCACCTTGCCACGACCGCTGATAAGCACCTTTATGCCGCGACGCTCCAACTCGTAGACGGCATCGCGCGCACCAAGCCCCGTCACGTCGGGCACCACGTGCAGGTTCCTTTCAACAGCCTTCACCGGCGTGCCACGCAGGCCTAAACGGTTGAGCACATAGCTGGCAGAGGCTTCACTGCCACCCTTCACGGCGGGAACGAAGTTTGACGTAGAGTCGCGCACGTCGTCTACCAGCCGCTTCACGTTGTGCGCCATGACACCCTCGGCAATATGGCGGAACACCACGCCGCTCATGCCGCCGCCCGAAGCAGGAAGACCCGTCTTGCGCAGACAGACAATGCACGAATAGCGGGGCGCGTCGGCAGGGAAGAAGCCGGCAAAGCTGAGCCAGTAGCGCGTCGTGCCTGAGTGGTAACCGCCATGCTCGTCGGCAATCTGGGCCGTGCCCGTCTTGCCAGCCACCTTAAATGCACGTGACAGCGGCGCCGCCTTGCGGCCCAGGCCCTGGCTCACCACGTGCTCCAGAATGACTTGCATCTTCTCAATGGTCGCCTTCTTGGCTATCTGCTCCTTCAGCACCACGGGCGGGAACTCCCTGAGGACTTCGCCGTCTTTCATCATGCTGGTGACAAAGCGGGGCTGCATCATGCGCCCGCCGTTGGCAATGGCGTTATAAAATGTCAGCGTGTTGATGGGGGCTATCTGTGTCTCGTAGCCTATCGACATCCAGGGCAGCGTCGTCTTGCTCCAGTACTTGGAGCGGTCGGAGGTCTTCGTGTCAACATCGCGGATGCGCGGCGGAAGGTAGCCCACCAACGGCAGCTTCAGGTCTTCGGCAATGCCTACGCGCCGCAGGCCCTCGACATATTTCTCGGGATGACCGCCATAGAACTTGTCAATGACATAGCTCGTACCAATGTTGGAGCTCACCTCCAAGGTACGCGCCACATTGATGTCCTGATAGCCGCCACGGCGCCAGTTATGATCCTTCATCCAGCGGCCGTGCATCTCCATGACGCCGCTGCCGGTGTGGATAATATAGCTGGTGTCACGAGGAATGACACCGTCGTCGAGCGCTACCAGCATCGATGCCACCTTGAACACAGAGCCTGGCTCGCAGCGGTAGCTGATGGCCGAATTGATGGTCTCGGCATACTGCCCGTTAGGCAAGCGCGCCATGTTAACAATGGCCTTCACATCACCCGTCTGCACCTCCATAAGTATGGCTACGCCCAAGTCGGCATTCACCTCCGGCAGCTTCATCTCGTCCAGGAGTGCACGCTCTGCCAAGTCCTGCATGCCTACATCGATAGTCGTCACGATGTCGGCACCGTCCACAGGCGGCACCTCGGTAATGTTGAGCACCTTGTTGAGCACCTTCTGGCTGTGTTGAAGGCCGTTTTGTCCGCGTAGCAGCGTGTCGAACGATAATTCCAGTCCGCAATAGGCGGAGTCCTTGTCGCCATACAGCATGCCGACCGTGCGCTGGGCCAGTGAACCGAATGGCCGGTTGCGGGCATTGAAAGGCTCCGCATGGAAACCGCCCTTGTATTTGCCCAGATTGAACACAGGTAGCTTGCAAACCTCCTTATACGTGTTATAACTGATGCGACGCTTCCACACAGGCCAGTGGCGCGAACCCACGGCACCGCTCTTGGTCACCTTCGTGCGGCCCTCCTCTAAGTGACGGCGGAACTCCTCGGCAGTCTTCTCAGGGAATATCTCGTGCAGACCCTGGCAGATACTGTCAAGTTTCAGTGCCCACAAC
>Ga0310694_10005850_pt1 | contig 11715 bp, 9 predicted proteins | sample 174DNAGHGhighgp2_FD_203884 | JGI IMG/M metagenome (GOLD analysis project Ga0310694, IMG submission 203884) | Sheep rumen microbial communities from Palmerston North, Manawatu-Wanganui, New Zealand - 1742 DNA GHGhigh gp2 (v2) (version 2) | ecosystem: Host-associated > Mammals > Digestive system >...
AAGGCAAAGCGATTCTTTTTAAAGGTTTCGCGGGCGTCGACGCAATTCCCATTTGCCTGAACACAAAGAGCGTTCCCGAAATTATAAAGACGATTCAGCTTATGGCTCCCAGTTTCGGCGGAATAAATCTTGAAGACATTAAAGCCCCCGAATGTTTTGACATCGAGCAGGCCTTGAAAGATTCTGTCGACATTCCCGTTTTCCACGACGACCAACACGGCACTGCCATTGTCGTTGCGGCGGCTCTGATTAATGCGTTGCGTCTCATCGGAAAAAAATTCGAGGACATTAAAGTCGTCGTCAACGGCGCGGGCGCGGCGGGCATGGCGATAACTTATCTGATTCAAAAAATGGGCGCGAAAAATGTCATGCTGTGCGATTCGACCGGCGCGATTTACGAGGGACGCGGCAAAGGCATGAACCCTTACAAAGACCAAATCGCCGCCGTCACGAATTTTGATAAAGAGGCGGGGCAACTCGTCGATATCATTCACGGCGCGGACGTTTTTATCGGCGTGTCGAAGGCCAACTTGCTTACTGAAGAAATGGTCAAGTCCATGAACAAAGACGCGATAATTTTGGCAATGGCAAATCCCGTTCCCGAAATTATGCCCGACAAAGCCAAAGCGGCGGGTGCTCGCGTCGTCGCCACGGGACGTTCCGACTTCCCCAATCAAGTCAACAACCTTCTGGCGTTCCCCGGCATTTTCCGTGGCGCGCTGGACGTGCGCGCAACTGACGTCAACGAGGAAATGAAAATCGCGGCGGCCTATGCGATTGCTTCGCTCGTAAGCGACGACGAACTCAACGAAGAACACGTCATCACCACTCCTTTTGACAAGCGCGTTGCTCCGGCGGTTGCGGCGGCTGTTGCTAAGGCGGCTCAAGAATCAGGCGTCGCGCGCAACAAAACTATCACGCCCGAAGAAGTCGCTCAACATACAAGAGAGCTGTTAGCTGTTAGCTGTTAGACTTATAGAAGTGCTCGTAGTCCAGTGGATAGGACGTAAGCCTCCGGAGCTTGAAGCGTGGGTTCGATTCCCGCCGAGCACACCAAATTAGTGATTAGTTGTTAGCTTTTAGCTGTTAGGAAAATTTTTGCAGCTGATTGCTTACGTTAAATATAAAAACGGAAAATTCTTTATGAGCGTAACTTTTGATTTTAAAGGAAAAAATTTTGTAGTCGTCGGAGCGTCGTCGGGTATCGGGCGGCAGGCGGCTTTGGAGCTTTCATACAGCGGCGCGAACGTTCTGGCAATCGGCAGAAATTTGGAGCGGCTCAACGAGCTGAAAAAATCTTCGCCGATTAGTCTGGTTAAACGTCCGCCGAAAATTTTTACGGAGCAACTCGACGTTATCGCCGCGACGCCCGATGATTGGTCGGAGGTGCTGGAAAATTTTACGAGCACAGTCGGACGAATCAACGGAGGAGTTTACACGGCGGGCATTTGGGGTTTGACGCCGCTGAATTCTTTTGACGAATCACTTGCCCACAAAATTTTCGACACGAGCTTTTGGGGCGCAGTGAAATTTATTCAGACGACGACGCGCAAGAAATTTTCGGACGGCGGCGCGTCGTTCGTGTTGATGAGTTCAATCGCGGGCGAGTTCAGCGGAAAAAGTTTGTTCGCGTATTCTGCGGCGAAGGCGGCTGTTCAATCGGCGGTAAAATCTTTCGCGGCGGAAATCATTCGCGGCAAGCACAGAATAAATTCGGTTGCGCCCGCTCTCGTCAAAACGGAAATGATGCAAAACGAAATGTACGCGGCGACTGCCAGCGAAGAAATTATTTCGCGACACCTTTTGGGCTTGGGCACGGCGCGCGACGTTGCCGGCATGATTTTATTTTTGCTGAGCGACCGCGCCGCCTGGATAACTGGACAAAATTTTTTCGTGGACGGCGGCTACACTGTCGGCTCTTACGCTTGAAAAATTTTTTACAACTTTGAACGCGACAAAAATTTTTTTACGCCTTATTGCGGGGCGTATTTTTTTTTCCTATAATCACGCCGTAGGAGGCTGAAAATTTATGGGCGTAAGATTCATCAGCGGCGGCGAAAGTCACGGCGCACGGCTGGTTTGCATTTTGGAAGGATTGCCTGCGGGCTTAAAAGTTTCAAGCGAATTCGTCAACGCTGAACTTAAACGACGGCAAGGCGGCTACGGGCGCGGCGGACGCATGAAGATTGAGAGCGACCGCGTAGAATTTTTGTCGGGCATTCGTTTCAGTGAGACGATTGGCAGCCCGATAACTTTGAGCGTCGAGAATCGCGATTGGAAAAATTGGTCGGACAGAATGAGCGCGGAAGGTTCGCCTTGCGGAGAAAAAGTCACCAACGCCCGCCCCGGCCACGCAGATTTGACGGGCGCGGCGAAATTTGCACGCTCAGACGTGCGCGACATTTTGGAACGCTCCAGTGCCCGTGAAACGACCATGAGAGTTGCGGCGGGCGCGTTGTGCAAAATTTTTCTCAAGGCTTGCGGCGTGGAAATTTCCAGCGAAGTTTTGAGCGTCGGCGGAGTGAGCGGCGAAAAAATTTTTGAACGAATCGACGCGGCAAAAAGTTTGGGCGACACGGTCGGCGGAATTTTCGAGGTAAAAGTTTCGGGCGTGCCGGCCGGCTTGGGCAGTCACATTCAGTGGGATAAAAAACTTGACGCGAAATTTGCGGCGGCGTTCATGTCGATTCAAGCGATTAAAGCTGTCGAACTCGGCGACGGATTTTTGAACGCGACAAAACTCGGTAGCGAAGTTCACGACGAAATTTTTATCGACGGCGGAAAAATTTTTCGCAAAACAAATCGGGCGGGCGGCTTCGAAGGCGGCATGACCAACGGCGAAGATTTAATCGTTCGCGCGGCAATGAAACCGATTCCGACTTTGATGAAGCCGTTGCAGACCGTCGACATCGCCACGAAACTTCCCACGACGGCAAGCAAAGAACGTTCAGACACCTGCGCGATATGGGCGGCTGCGGTCGTCGGCGAGGCAATGGCGGCTATCGTCACGGCAGACGCCTTCGTCGAAAAATTCGGCGGCGACGCATTAATCGATACGCTTGCCAACTTGAAAAATTATCGCGCACGGCTTGCAAAGGATTTCGGCTTATGAAAGACAACGTAATTTTGACGGGCTTTATGGGGACGGGCAAGACGAGCCTCGGAAAACTTTTGGCGACAAAGTTGGGGCGGCCGTTCATCGACATCGATAAAAAAATTGAGGCGGAGCAAAAACTTTCCATTCCGAAAATTTTTGAGCACTTCGGCGAAGAACATTTCCGCGCACTGGAAAAATCTGCCGTCAAAGAACTCAGCGAGCGACGCGGCCTGGTCATTGCGACGGGCGGCGGCACGATTAAGGACGAGGAAAATCTTCAGCTACTTAAAAATTCGGGCGTGCTGATTTGTTTGACGACGGAGCCGGAAGAAATTTTTAATCGAACTGCCAGGCGCGGCGAACGACCTGTCCTCGACGGCGGCGGCGACGAACGACTTGCGACGATAAAAAAACTTTTGGCGGAACGAAAAAAATTTTACGACCGCGCCGATTATCAAGTCGATACAACAGAGTGGTCGCCGCTCCAAATTATCGACGACATTTGCAAATATTTGCGGCAGTTCAGGAGTTGAAAGCATGGAAAAAATTTTGGTTGACCTCGGCGCGAAAAGCTACGAAATTTTTATCGGCGAAAATATTTTAAGTGGCGTCGAAAATTTTGTGAGCGGCAAAGCTCTGCTCGTCACGCAAAAAAATATTCTCGACCTTTGCAAAGAAAATTTTCCTTACGAAGTCGCGCTGATTCCCGACGGTGAAACGTCCAAAAGTTTGAGCGTAGCGGAAAAAGTTTTCACGCGGGCGATTGAGGCGGGACTCGACAGAAAATCCGTCATCATTGCGCTCGGCGGCGGCGTCGTCGGAGATTTGGCGGGCTTCGTGGCGGCTACGTTCATGCGCGGAATAAATTTGATTCAAGTTCCAACGACGCTCCTTGCGCAAGTCGATTCTTCTGTCGGAGGCAAAACCGCCGTCAATCACGAGCTGGGAAAAAATTTAATCGGAGCGTTTCATCAGCCGCGCGCGGTTTTCATCGACTTAAAATTTTTGGAGAGCCTGCCCGAACGTGAAATTAAATCGGGGCTTGGCGAGGTCGTCAAATGCGGCGTCATTTGCGACGAAAAATTTTTTAGCTTCTTGGAAGACAACGCCGAAAAAATTTTGCAACGCGATTTGAAAACTTTGGCGCACGTCGTAAAGCGTTGTTGCGAGATTAAAGCGGCGGTTGTTGCGGCGGACGAAAAAGAATCCGGCTTGCGCAGGATTTTAAATTTCGGACACACGTTGGCGCACGCGATTGAAGAGGAGACCGCTTATAAAAAATTTCGTCACGGCGAGGCGGTCGCGGTCGGCATGGTGGCGGCGGCGCGAATCAGTCACGAACTCGGCAAGACTTCGGCGGAAAACGTCAGGCGGCTGGAAAATCTTTTGAAACGTTTCGGCATGATGACGACTTGCGAAGGTCTTGACGCCGATAAACTTTACGCCGTGACTTTACGCGATAAAAAAACCGTCGGCGGCGTCGTAAACTGGGTGCTCATGAAAAATTTCGGCGACGTGGAAATTTGCGGCGACGTGCCCGCGTCAGTCATAAAAAAAATTTTCGGAGGATTGTGTAATGGAAATTAAAATCAATGACGACTTTGACTTAAAAAAAATTGTTGACAGCGGGCAATGCTTCCGCCCGAAAGAAATTTCGTCGGGCGTCTTCCAATTTATCATCGGCGAAAATATTTTGAACATCAGCGAGCGCGGCGAAAATATTTTTGACATCGACTGCGACGAAAAAATTTGGAAAAGTGTTTGGGAAAATTATTTTGACCTCGGAACAAATTACGCGGACATTCGGCGCGACACGGAAAATTTCGCGGCGGGCAAATCTTACGAAAAATTTTTACGCGACGCAATGGATTACGGCAAAGGCATTCGGATTTTGCGTCAAGACCCGTTCGAGATGCTGATAAGTTTTATAATCAGCCAGCGAAAAAATATTCCTGCGATAAAAAGTTCCGTCGAAAAAATTTGCGAACGATTCGGGCGACGCGTCGGCGATGTTTATCTTTTCCCACGCGTCGAAGAAATTGCTGACGTGACGATTGACGACCTCACGGGCTTGGGGCTTGCCTATCGCAAAGCTTACGTTCAAGAGGCCGTGGAAAAAGTTTCGAGCGGCGCGATTGACTTGGAGGAGCTGAAAACTTTTTCCGACAACGATTTAGTCGAAGAACTCAAGCTCATTACCGGCGTCGGCGACAAAATTGCAAACTGCGTCGCGCTGTTCGCCTATCACCGCGTCGACCGTGCGCCCGTGGACGTTTGGATTAAGCGCGCGATTGATGAAAACTTCAGCGGCGAAAATATTTTTTCAAAGTTCGGGAAGAATGCGGGCATTCTTCAGCAATATATCTTCTACTTCAAGCGCAACAAAAAATAAAATAAAGAGGCTCTGCTCCAAACGGAACAAAGCCTTTTTTAACTTACAAAAGTTTCAACGGGCGAGCCGCAAAATTTCTTCGACGACCTGTTCAATCGTCAAGGCTGTCGAATCCAAAAGCACGGCGTCTTCAGCTTTGGCAAGCGGCGCGATTTCTCGTTCGCTGTCTTGTTTGTCGCGCAAAGAAATTTCTTTTTTTATCTGCTCAAAGTCCGCCGCGAAATTTTTTTCTTTAAGCTCCTCGAAACGTCGACGCGCTCTTTCTTCGACCGAAGCTGTCAAAAAAATTTTCAAGTCGGCGTTGGGCAAAACCTGCGTGCCGATGTCGCGCCCGTCCATTATCACCGAACCTTGAGCTGCCATTTCGCGTTGAAGCTCCGTTAATTTTTTGCGAACGATACCGAACTTTGCGACGTCCGAGGCTCCGCGGCTGACTTCGGGCGTGCGAATTTCTTTCGTGACGTCGCGCCCGTCTAAAAAAATTTTTCCTGTCTCGTCCAATCTTATTTCAATGTCGCGCGTCACGTCCTCGACGGATTTTTTAGTGAGCAAAACTTTCAACGCGACCGCCCGATACATTGCGCCGGTGTCGATGTAAGTGTAGCCGAGGCGAGCCGCCACGATTTTTGAAACGGTGCTTTTGCCTGCGCCGGCGGGGCCGTCCACCGCAATAATTTTTTTCATGCGAAGTTCTCCTTTGCTTTTTGAAATATTTATATCACCGAAGAAATTTTTTTGCAACGCCGCTTTGTTGATAAGTTTTTTTCGTGATATAATTCGCCCAAAAAATTTTTGAAAGATTTTGAAGGACAAAGCAGATGATTAGAATAATTAAAACTTTCCTGAAGCTCATAGTATTTTGCTTGCCGGGAATAATTTTTAACGTTATCGGCGTCGCCGTCACAACGCATTTCGACTTGCCGATTTATCTCGACACCGTTGGCACAATTTTTTTCGCGGTGGCCGGCGGATATCTTCCGGGCATCACGGTCGGATTTTTTACAAATCTATGCGGTGCGATCTTTAACTCGGAAGAAATTTTTTATGGCGTGGTCAGCGTTTTGGTTGCAGCGTTGACGACTTTCCTAGCGAAAAAAGGTTACTACGAAAAATTTCCAAAAGTTTTATGGACGATTCCCGCGACGGTTTTGCTCACGAGTATCAGCGGCGCGTTTATCGAGGACATGTTGAGATTGGTCAACTCGTTCGATTCGATGAATTCTCTGTCAAAACTTTGGGAACATTTCCTGCAACATTTTTCCTTGGAGTTGCTCGACAAATTTTTGGCGATTTTAATTGCCTTCGTCGCGCTTAAATTTACTCCGCTCAAATTAAAAGAGAAACTTCAATCGCTGAGCAAAATGCAAGCTCCCGTTTCCTCCGAGATGAACAGCGCAATCAACACGAACAGCAAATTTAGTTCGTCGTTGCGCACGAAACTGCTTTTCCACCTCATGATGATAACTCTTTTTGTTGCGTTTTCCATTTCCATTATAAGCTATTGGACTTATCGTGATTCAATGGTCGAAGACAGAAAAAAAATTGCCGACGGAATAGTTTCAATGGTCGTGAACGAAATCGACCCGAAGCGCGTCGACGAATTTTTGGAGAAAGGTTACGGAGCGAAAGGATACATAGACGTTGAAAGAAAACTTTACAAAATCCGCGCGAGCAACTCCGACATAAAATTTCTTTACGTTTATAAAATCATGGAGGACGGTTGCCACGTCGTCTTCGATTTGGACACGGCGACCGTTGAGGCGTCCGAGCCCGGCTCCGTTGAAGAGTTCGACGAATCTTTCGAGCCGTACCTTGATGATTTGTTCGCGGGCAGACCGATTCGCCCGATTGAAAACGACGACAAATACGGCTACCTGCTGACGATTTACAAGCCCATTTACAACAGCGTCGGGCAATGCGTCGCCTACGCGGGAATAGATTTTTCAATGGACTTGATTAACGATTACGGCAGAATGTTCATCACAAAAGTTATTGCGCTTTTCTCCGGCGCACTGATTTTTCTTTTCGCATTGGTTTTGGCGTTCGTCGAAAACAACATACTTTTGCCCGTGAATACGATGGCTTATTGCGCCCGAAATTTTGCTTACGACAGCGAAGAGGCGCGCGAAAAAAATATCGAACGCATGAGAAACTTAGACATAAAAACTTACGACGAAATAGAAAATCTTTACTCCGCTTTTTTGAAGACGACTTCCGACAGCATGCATTATTTTGAAAATCTGCGCAAGGCAAAAATCGAAGTCGCCGTGATGGACAAATTGGCGCACACAGATTCTTTGACGGGTTTAAAAAATAAAACGTCCTACGCGGAGAGAGCCGCCAAATTCGACGCGGACATTGCCAAGGGCAAGGCGGCCTTCGCGGTGATTATGATTGACGTAAACTTTTTGAAGCGCGTCAACGACACCTACGGCCACGAGTACGGAAATATTTATTTGATTAACGCGGGCAAGCTTGCCTGCTCCGTTTTCGGCGAAGATAAAGTTTATCGTATCGGCGGCGACGAATTTGTTGTGGTTCTCGACAACAACGAACTTTCCGCTTGCGAAGAAAAAATTGCTGCCTTAAGACAGACGATAAAAAATTTGCAAGCCGACACGAAGCTTGAGCCGTGGAAAAAAGTTTCGGCGGCGGTCGGTGTCGCCTACTACGACGAACGCAACGACAAAACGGCAGAAGACGTTTTCAAACGCGCGGACGCCGACATGTACAAAAATAAATTGGCGATGAAAGCCACGCGAAAAGATTAGATGATAATTCGTCTCTGCTTAATTGTTTATCGGAATTTCCAAAGTAAAAGTTGTTCCGTTGCCGAGGGTGCTGGCGACGGAAATTTTTATGTCGTGGCTGTCGGCAATCCATTTGGCAATCGACAAACCGAGACCGCTGCCGTTCGCCTCGCTGACCAAATCTTCGCTGTCGATGCGGAAGAAGCGGTCGAAAATTTTTTTCTGATTCTCCGGCGCGATACCGATACCCGAATCAGAAATGTTAAGCAAAATTTTTTTCCCGTCAATTTTTGAGGAAACTTTTATCACGCCGCCTTCGGGCGTGTACTTTACGGCGTTGTCTAAAAAAATTCTCAACATTTGGCGAATGGTCGTTTCGTCGCCGAAAATTTTTGCGGGCGGATTTTTTTCCAGCTCGACTTTGTGCGTTTTGACGACGGTTTTCATTTTGCTCATCACGTCGCCGACGATATCGTCCAAGTCTAAAATTTTTTTGTAAAGTTTTTGTCTATGCTGGTCGGTGCGCGACAGGAACAAAAGATTTTCCAAAAGGGCTTGCATGTTTTGCGCCTCGGAGCCGATGACTTTCAAATTTTCTTTTAGGAGTGCTTCGTCGGCCGTGCCGTAAGTCTCGATAAAATCTATGTAACCTTTGATGACGGCGGCGGGCGTGCGCAGTTCGTGCGAGGCGTCGGAAACAAATTTTTGTTGCTTGCTTATTCCGCCCTGCAAACGGTCAAGCATTTCATTTAAAGTTTTGGCAAGCTCGTTGAGTTCGTCGTCGGCAGTGCCGATTGGAATTCGTCCGCCCATTTTCTCAAAAGCAATTTCACGCGCCAATTCGTTCATGGTTTTTATCGGCGTCAAAACTTTTCGGCTCAACAAATATCCCGCGCCGATTGAAAGCAAAACGCCCAACACGTCCAACATCAACAAAAATTTTTCCAGCTTATCGAAAAGGTTCAGCTCTGAAGTTATCGTGCGGAAAAAATAAAGCGTGACGGTTTCGTCGTCGTGAGTGTAATCCATTTCGGCGCGATAAATCAGCGCGGAACCGATTCTGGCGACGGTAAATTCGTCATAAGAAAAAATCGGCGGGCTTTTCAAAATCCCCGCGTTGAATTTTTCAATCGAAGGATAATTTTCGTCGGTGTCGATAAAAACTTCTCCGCGCTCGTCGACGACCCTAAGCACGACGCCCGCCACCAACGCCCCGTGAAAAGAATCCGGGTTGAACGCCATATAATTTTTTTCCAGCTCGCCCAAAACTTTTTTTATCCGCTCCATGCTGTAAAGAATTGTTTTTTCGGCGGGAAGGTACAGCGCGTTCATCACGCCGAGCCACATCACAAAATTTATCACGACGAGCAAAATCGCAAAACACATCGCGTAACCGAGAGTTATCTTCGTTGAAATTTCAAAGCTGTTGAACTTGCGCTTGATTTTTTCGATGACGCCCATTAGGTGTACCTTTCTGTCTCGATGATTGTTTTTGTATAATACTCAATCGGCGGCGGCTTGTAAATAGCTGTTAGCTGTTAGCTTTTAGTTGTTAGAATTTTCATTGCGCATCGCATATCAGCAACGGTTGAAAATATTTCGGGCGTGATTTATACTAAACGCGGCGTGCATAACGTTGAAGGGAGGCGCGCAGATGAAAAAACTTTACATGGTCGGACTTGTGCTGATTTTATTGTTCGCAGTTGCAATAATAGGTTACGGCGCATGGCTCAATAAAACCGGCGAGCATCAAATTTCCGAACGCATGGAAAAACGAACAGTCCCTCTGCAGGGTGCAAAAGTTCAAGTACGCGACATGCACCCGACATTATTTTTGGAAACAGTGAATCTTTATTCAGAGGAAATGGCTGACTCCGTTGCGCTGATTGACGGGCGCATTGAAAAAGTCTTCGTGTCAAAAAACTCAAGCGTGCGACGCGGGCAAGTCATCTTCACGATTGTCAATGACGAAATCCCCTTAAAAATTCAGCAGGCGGACAGTTCAATCGCTAAGGCAGAGGCGCAACTTGCCAACGCCAGAAATAATTACGCGCGCTACACTCGTCTGCGCGAAAGGGACGCAACCTCGATTGAAAAATTCGACGAGGCAGAAGCGGCTTTTTTTGCATCGGAAGCGGCCTTGAAAGAGGCGCAAACAGTTAAAGAGCAATTATTGGTTCAATCCGCGCGACAAGACGTGACGGCTCCCATTGACGGCGAAATTTTGATTATGTATCGTCAAGAAGGCTCCTACGTTCAAGCGGGCACGCCGTTGGCACTCGTCGGAAATTTTTCCAAATTGTTTTTCTCTCTGCCCGTCGACGACAAAAACGCGCAAAAATTTTCCGTCGGCGACAGAGCGAGATTGAGTTTCACAAACAATCAAATCTTGCGCAAAGCCTACGACACCGAGTACGCGGCGGGCAATCGCGGCGACGATCAAGTTTTCGACGTGGTTGTAAATGAAATCATGCCGCCCTTGAACGAGCCGGCAAGCATGAGAAAAGTTGTTTTGGAGATTGATAATCGCGTCGGACTTTTGGAGCAACAAGCTTACAGCGGCGCAGTCTTGACGACAAACGCGACGCAAAAATTTTTAACGGTGCCTTTGAAGGCAATGACTGATTCAAACAGAAGTGCGGTCTTCGTTGTGACGCCCGAAAATACTTTGGAGCGGCGCGAAGTGAAAACCGGTGCGGACGACGGAACTTACGTTGAAATTCTTTGGGGCGTCAAGGAAGGCGAAATCGTCGTGACTTCTGCGTCGGAAGGTCTTAAAGAAGGAATGAAAGTTGAATTGACATTAATGGAGGGCGACGGCAAATGAGACAACAGAACAGTCAAATCTTCAGCCAAGAAGCTCTCGACAAACTCCGCTCGCCCGAAAAGCTGGATACGATGCTACCGATAACGACGCCAGTAAGTTGGATGGCGTTAATCGCAATTTTAGTTTTACTGTTCGCGGTGGTGCTCTGGTCGATTTACGGCGCGTTCACCGTCAAAGCTGAAGGCATGGGGCTAATCATGGACTCGGCAGGCTTGATGAACATTACACACACCTCGAACGGAAAAATTGACAAGCTTTACATTCGCCCTGGCATGACGATAAAAAAAGGCGACAAAATTGCGCACGTGGATCAAGCTGAACGCTCTGCCGATACGCGCATGGCTCAATACGGCATGGGGCTTGCCTCCAGCGACAAAGACGCAATGGGACGCGCCTATCAATACGACGCCAAACGCTATCAACAAGACGTGGCAGAAGATATTTACAGCGACTACGACGGCATTGTCGAAGAAGTTATGGTCGACGTCGGCTCGATGATTAGCGCGGGCGTTCCGATTTGTTCTGTCCGCATTACTCAAAACCGCGGAGACTTGACGGGCATGCTTTATATTCCGTTGGACAAAGGCAAGCGCGTCGAACCCGGTATGCCGATTCAGCTCGCGCCCAACGGTGCTGACATTTCGCAGAC
>Ga0310694_10005851_pt1 | contig 11715 bp, 8 predicted proteins | sample 174DNAGHGhighgp2_FD_203884 | JGI IMG/M metagenome (GOLD analysis project Ga0310694, IMG submission 203884) | Sheep rumen microbial communities from Palmerston North, Manawatu-Wanganui, New Zealand - 1742 DNA GHGhigh gp2 (v2) (version 2) | ecosystem: Host-associated > Mammals > Digestive system >...
ATTGAAAAAACGTACCGCCGCATCTGTGCCGAGTTCAAGGAAGTGAATGCGGCTGGCGGCCTGGTGAGCAACCGACGGGGGGACTACCTTCTCATCTCCCGGAACGGCCTTTGGGACCTGCCGAAGGGCCATCAGGAGCCCGGAGAAGACATTGAAATCTGCGCCATGCGGGAGGTGCAGGAAGAGACCGGCGTGGACCAGCTGGAACTCCGCCGCCTCATTTGCATCACGGACCATGTGTATTTCCGTGACGAGCGCTGGCACCTCAAGCACACCTGGTGGTACGACATGCTTTATACGGACCCTACCAATCTCACGCCGCAGCGCGAAGAAGACATCACCAAGGCGGCCTGGGTGGCCAAATCCTCTTTGCCGCCCTTCCTTAAAAATACTTATCCTTCCATCGTGGAAGTGTTCCGCGAGGCGCGTATCTAGTCGGCCTTCACGGTCTGGGCCGGGTCGATGCCCGCCACCATGCGGGTGGGAATCCACAGCAGGAGCAGAATCCCCAGGAACGCCGCCGCATCGGCCCCCAGAATGTGCCAGAATGACAGGTGGACGGGCACCCATGACACAAAGTAGTTGGCCGGGTCCAGCTTGATGAGGTGCGTGGTGCCCTGCACCAGGCAGAAAAGGAAGGCGAGGAGGTTGCCCGCCAGCATGCCTTTCAGCACGGCCCGGGCGCCCACCTCCAGAAAGAGCCTGCCCACGGCACGGTCGGTCATGCCCATGGTCTTGAGCGTGCCTATCAGGGGGATGTTCCTGAGCAGCATGATGAGCAGGCCGCTCACCATGTTGAAGCCGGCCACCACCGTCATCAGAATGAGGATGACCAGCACGTTGAAATCCAGCAGGTCCAGCCAGTCGAACACCTGCGGATAGGTTTGGGAGGAGGCCGATACATACAGCCCCCTTTCCACGTCGGAGGCGCTGCCGTGCAGCAGCATCCCGATTTGCCCGGCCGCCTCTTCCGCCGCCTTCCTGGAGGCGTTTTTCATGCGGATGTCCAGGCAGGAGACCTCGTCTTCGGCCCATCCGTTGAGGCGCTGGATGTCCGGGAGGCCGGCATAGACCAGCAGATTGTCGTCCATCTCCAGGATGTCCCGGTGGACTTCCGTGATGGTGAAGCGTCGCACCCGGGTCTGCTCTCCCACAAAATAGACCGTCATCTTCTCGCCCACGCCCAGTCCGGTAATTTCCGACAAACGCTGCGGGATGGACACGGTCAGGGTGGAGTCCCTTCCGGGAATGCCTTTCACCACTACGCCGTGGACGATGTCTCCGGCTTTGACAATCCCGGCGCGCACGGCCGCCGGCTGGATTTGGTCCAGCCCTGGGATGGCCCTGATGGCGGCTTCCGAGGGCAGGTGGAGCGGCATGGAAACCGGCTCGGTTCCGCCGCCCGTGTAAGGTGTGATGCGGATGTCGCCGGTCATCTGGGCCACGCCGTCCCGGATGGCGGCCCGGAAGCCGCCGCTCACGGCGACGGCAATGATGATGACAAGGAAACTCACGGCGATGGCGACCGCCGCGATGTTTCCTTGAAACTTGATTCTACGCGATATGAAACGCTCGGCTACCAAATGTGGACGCGTTCCTCTTCCGGGCGGAACATCGGGTCTCCCTCGTGGATGTCAAAGGCGTCGAAGAAGCTCTGGAAGTTGCGCACGCTCACGTTGACGCGGTTCACGGCCAGCGAGTGCGGGTCCATGTTGGTCAGGCGGGCCTTCTCCTGGTCCGTGATGTTCTGGGCCCAGATGGCGCCGTAGCTCAGGTAGAAGCGCTGGGCGGGGGTGAACCCGTCGATGGGCGCCGTCTTGCCGGAGGCCTTGAGGGCGTTCTCCATGGCCGTGAAGGCGATGGACAGACCGCCGTGGTCGCCGATGTTCTCACCCAGGGTGTATCGGCCGTTGGCGTGGACGCCGGGGAGGATTTCCACCTCGTCGAACTGGGCGGCGAGCTTGTCTCCCAGGGCGTCGAACTTGGCTTTGTCGGACTCCGTCCACCAGTTCACCATATTGCCCTCGGCGTCGAACATGGAACCCTGGTCGTCAAAACCGTGGGACATTTCATGGCCGATGACAACGCCGATTCCGCCGTAGTTCACAGGGTCGTCGGCCTCGGGGTCGAAGAAGGGCTTCTGAAGGATGGCGGCCGGGAAGCAAATCTCGTTGGTGGTGGGGTTGTAGTAGGCGTTCACGGTCTGCGGCGTCATGCCCCATTCGGTCTTGTCGGTGGGCTTGCCCAGTTTGGAGAGGTTGTCCTGGACATACCAGGCGCTGGCATTGCGCAGGTTCTCGTAATAGGTGTTCTCCGGATTGATTTCCAGGGTGCTGTAGTCTTTCCACTTGTCGGGATAGCCAATCTTCACGGTGAAGGCGGCCAGTTTCTCGCGGGCGCGCACCTTGGTGGTGTCGCTCATCCATTCCAGGGCGTCAATGTGCTCGCCCAGGGCGGTGCGCAGGTTCTCTACCAGCGCCACCATCTTTTTCTTGGAACTCTCCGGGAAGTAGCGGCTCACGTACATTTCACCCACGGCCTCGCCGAGCAGGCTGTTGGGCACGCTCATGGCACGTTTCCAGCGGGGCTGCTGCTCCTGGGCGCCGCCCATCTGATGGGAGAAGAACTCCCAGCTGGCGGTGTAGAACTCGTCGGAGAGGGCGCCGGCCTGGCCGGAAACGAACTGGCAGAGGAGATAAGATTTGAGGGCCTCCAGGGACTCGTTGTCCATGAGGAGGTTGAGCCCGTCGAAGTAGGAAGGCTGCTCTACAATCACCTTTTCCTGGGCCTCGATGCCGGCGGCTGCGCAAATCTTGTCAAAGCGCACGGCGGGCCAGCGCTCGGCAATCTGGGCCGACGACATGGGGTTGTAGATGGCCTGCATGTTGCGGTTCTGCTCCCGGCTCCAGAAGATGCGGGCCAGGGCGTTCTCGATGGAGAGGTCCTGCTCCACTTTCTGTGCGGCATTCTCCACGCCGGCAAGGTTCAGGACTTTCTCCAGATAGGCCTTGTAGCCTTCGTAGAGGGCTTTGTTCTCTTCTTTGAGGTAGTAGTCACGGTCTCCCATTCCAAGTCCGCCCTGCCCCAGGTACAGGACCTGGACGTCGCTGTTGGTGAGGTCGGCCTCTACGCCGGCTCCCAGGAAACCGCCTTCGCCGTAGCGGTTCATCTCGCCGAGCAGGCTGGCGAGCTCGTCCTTGCTGGTCACGGCCTCAATCTGGGCGATGTAGGGTTGGATGGGGGCTGCACCCAGGCTGTTGCGGGTGGTGGAGTCCAGTGCCATCTTGTAGAGGTCGGAGATTTTCTGTTCCACGGAACCGGGCTTGGTTTTCATGGACGTCATGCTCTCGAACAGGGTGTTGAGGTTCTCCTGGGCCTGTTCGCGCAGGGCGTCAAAGCTGCCGTAGCGGGAGAATTCGGGCCTGAGCGGGTTCTTGGCCTGCCAGCCGCCGGTGGCATACTGATAGAAATCCACCTTGGGACTGGCGGTGGTATCCAGGTTGGAAAGGTCCAATGCAGGGGCGCCGGACTTGGGCGCGCAGGCTGCAAAGGCAAGAATTGACATCATAAAAATGATTGACTTTTTCATAATACTTGACATGTCTTCGTTAAGGAATCTCAAAGATAGTGTTTTTTTATTAATAATAGGGCCTGGAATGGCCGTCTGCTTGTAAAAATCAATAATAATGCGCAATTTTGCACCCATGAAATTGAAAAACATTCTGATTAGATACAGTGTATCGTCGCTGGGGCTGGTGATTGTGGCGCTGGGCGTGGCGGTTTCCATCAAATCGAACCTGGGCATCTCGCCGCCTTCGTGTCCGCCCACCGTCCTGAATCTGGCCTGGCCGGGAATTTCCATCGGCACGTTTACCTGGATGATGCACCTGGTGTTCATCCTCCTGCAGGCCGCCATTCTCCGCAAAGAGTTCAAACTCGAGTATCTGATGCAGATTCCGGCCGCTTTTGTCTTCGGCTATCTGTGCGATGCGGGCATCTGGCTCCTTGACGCCCTGCATGCCCCTGCTACCAATTATGGCGTGCAACTGCTCCTGACGTTTGTGGGGGTGCTGCTGACAGCCATCGGCATCAAACTGGAGGTGTTGGGCGAAGGCTGGATTCTGGCCGGGGACATGACCACATCGGTGCTCAGCCGCGTGACCAACAAGCCTTTCGGCACGGTGAAAGTGGTCTTTGACGTGGCGATGGTGGTGATAACGGCTGTGTTCGCGTGGGTGATGTTCGGCCTCCTTACGGGAAACGGCAGCACGGTGGTCATCCGGGAGGGCACGCTCATTCTGGCCTTCTGTACCGGCCTGTGCATGCGGGTGACGGACCCGCTGCTGGACAGGCTCTTCGGCCCGCTCATGCAGAAAGTCCATGCGTAAACTGGAACAGTTCATGCGGGACTGGATGCTCCCCGGGGCCATCGTCCTGGGCGTTGGCCTCTATCTCCTTTTTCATTTTACGCCGGCCCTTCATCCGCTGGGGCCCTGGCTGCATCCGGTGGTGTCCGAGGGGCAGCGCGTGGTGATTGCCATCCTGCTGTTTTTCCAGTTTGTGAAGGTGTCGCCGCATGACCTGAAGCTCACCAGGTGGCATCTGGGCGCGCTGTTGCTGCAGGTGGCCGCCTTTCTGGTGCTGGCCGCGCTTGTCGCCGTTGCCCGTCACCCGGAGGTGAAAATGCTGCTGGAGTGCGCCATGCTCTGCATGGTTTGCCCTACGGCATCGGCCGCCGGCGTCATTACGGACCGTCTGGGCGGCGACCTGGCGGCCACGGTAAGCTATTTGGTGCTCATCAACGTGGCGGCCACTTTTCTCATTCCGCTGGTGATTCCGCTCGTGAATCCGTCGTCCACCATGGGCTTCTGGGCTTATGTGGGACACATCGCACTCAAGGTGTTCCCGGTGCTCATCCTGCCCGGCCTCGTGGCCTGGCTGGTGCGCTATACCACCCATGGGCTGCAGCGCCGCCTGATGCGCTGGGCATCCAATTCCTTCTACGTGTGGGGCGTGGGACTCACCCTGGCCATGGTCCTCTCCACCAGGGCCCTCCTGTTGAGCAGCCTCAGCGCCGGCGCCATTGCGGGCATTGTCCTGGTGTCCGTCCTTTGCTGCGCGCTCCAGTTCTTTGCGGGCCGACGGATGGGCCGCGAGCGCGTGGAAAGCCTCACCGCGGGGCAGGCCCTCGGCCAGAAGAACACCGGATTCCTCATCTGGCTGGGCTACAATTACCTTACGCCGGTCACATCCGTCGCCGGCGGCCTCTATGCCGTCTGGCAGAACTTGTTCAACAGCTGGGAATTGTACCGCCATGAGCGGCGGAACGATTAGATTATCCAATTTTTGTTGCCGCATATTGAGTTAAGGTAAAAGATTTGCGAAGGTCTGATTGATTGATTAAATTTGTAGGTTCATAAAAACTGTATCAAAGATGCCTGATTTCAAATACGCTCCCATGTTTCAATTGGGAAAAGACACCACCGAGTATTATAAGATTCCCGGTTCCGAGAAACTGGTGAAAACCACCCAGTGCGGGGACAAAACGCTGCTGGAGGTCTCTCCGGAGGCCCTTACCCTCGTGGCCCAGCAGTCCTTCCACGACTGCCAGTTCATGCTGCGCCGCGCCCACAACGAGCAGGTGGCGGCCATCCTCAGGGACCCGGAAGCGTCCGATAACGACAAGTATGTGGCCCTGCAGTTCCTGCGCAATGCCGAGACGGCCGTGAAAGGTGTCCTCCCGTTCTGCCAGGACACCGGCACCGCCATCATCCACGGCGAGAAAGGCCAGCAGGTGTGGACGGACTTCGAGGACGAGGAAGCCCTGAGCCGCGGCGTGTTCAACACCTATACCCAGGAGAACCTCCGCTACAGCCAGAACGCTCCGCTGGACATGTACAACGAGGTGAACACCAAGTGCAACCTGCCCGCCCAGATTGACATCGAGGCCACCCGGGGCGGCGAATACCGCTTCATCATGGTGGCAAAGGGCGGCGGCAGCGCCAACAAGACCTATTTCTACCCCATGACCAAGGCCACCATCCAGAACGAGGGCACCCTCATTCCGTTCCTGGTGGAGAAGATGCGTTCGCTGGGCACGGCAGCCTGCCCGCCCTACCACATCGCCTTCGTGATTGGCGGTACGTCGGCCGAGAAAAACCTCCTCACCGTGAAGCTGGCCAGCATCAAGTTCTACGACAGCCTGCCCACCACCGGCGACGAGACCGGCCGTGCCTTCCGCGACATCGACCTGGAGGAAAAGCTGCTGAAAGAAGCGCAGAAGATTGGCCTGGGCGCCCAGTTCGGCGGCAAATACCTGGCCCACGACATCCGTGTCATCCGGCTTCCGCGCCATGGCGCCAGCTGCCCCATCGGCATGGGCGTGAGCTGCAGCGCCGACCGCAACATCAAGTCCAAAATCAACGCCGACGGCGTGTGGATCGAGAAGCTGGACACCAACCCTTCGGAACTCATCCCGGAGGAGCTCCGCCGTCCCGGAGAGGGTCCCAAGGGCATTGAAATCGACCTGGACAAGGGCATCGACGCCGTGCGCGCCGAGCTCACCAAGTACGCCGTGGGCACCCGCGTGAACCTGAAAGGCACCATTATTGTAGCCCGTGACATCGCCCACGCCAAGCTGAAGGCCCGCCTGGATGCCGGAGAGGCGATGCCCGCCTACTTCAAGGACCATCCCATCCTGTATGCAGGCCCCGCCAAGACGCCGGCCGGCTACCCTTGCGGTTCCATGGGCCCCACCACGGCCAACCGCATGGACCCGTACGTGGACGAATTCCAGGACCACGGTGCATCGCTGGTGATGATTGCCAAGGGCAACCGTTCCAAGGTGGTCACGGACGCCTGCGAGAAGCATGGCGGCTTCTACCTGGGCACCATCGGCGGTGTGGCGGCCGTGCTCTCCCAGAGCAGCATCCGCTCCATCGAGTGCGTGGAATACCCGGAACTGGGCATGGAAGCCATCTGGAAAATCACGGTGGAGGACTTCCCGGCCTTCATCCTGGTAGATGACAAGGGCAACGACTTTTTCAAAAGCATCGGGCTGTAACTGAATGGCGAAAGTCTGGACAGAAATCGTGTTGCCGCTGGCCGTAGCGGGCCTTGTGGCGGCGCAGACCGTGGGGGTGGAAGCCTCCAGGGCCGTGCGGCTGCACCGCTGGTTCCCGGCGGCGCGGCCCGACACCCTTTCCGTCCAGCTCGACACCCTTTCCGTCCAGGCCGACACCCTTTCCGCCCGGGCCGATTCCCTCGCGGAAGAGGATTTCGATTTCTTCGGGGAGGCCGCGGCGGACACCACGCCCAAAATCTACGCCCGGGACACCATGAAGGCGCCGGACAGCCTGCAGCAGACGGACCCTTTCCTGTACGAGTGGTATGTGGCCGTCAAGGACAGCTTCACCCATCGGCTGGTGGTGGATTCCCTGAAGGCGGGCGGCGACAGCCTCCTGTGGCCCCGAATCGACTCCCTGTATCTGGCCGACTCCACCCTGCAGGCCAAGCTGGCCTGGGAGCGCAAGTGGAACGGCATGACCAAGGCCGAGCGCAAGCGCTGGACCTACGAGAACGTGAAACTGCCGGCCATGATGCGCAGGCAGGATTCCATCCTCAAGCGGAAAGACAGCCTCAAGCGCATCAAGGACAGCACCATCCAGGCCACGCCGCGTATCCTGGAGACCGCCTTCCTGCCGGACTCCCTTTATTACAAGCGCCTGGTGAGCTGGAAACGCAGCCGGCTCTACAACCGGATAGAGGTCTTCGAGTACGACACCACGGCCGATTACCGCTTCTACGACTACCCCTTCATGCGGGAAGACGTGGGCGCCACCTGGCTGGGCCTGAACGGTACCGCCGTCCAGACGTACAACTTCTTCCGGCGCAACAAGGAGCAGGCGCCTTCGTTCTACGAGCCCATCGAGTCCTGGACCTATTCGGCCGACAACATCACCTGGTTCAACACCAAGACCCCCTACACGGAGTGGGAGTACTACGGCAACCTCTTCGAGAACAAGACCAAGAGCGCCGACGCCTTCCGGATTTTCTCCACCCAGAACATCCTGCCGTCCCTGAACCTCTCCCTGGAGATGAAACGCTACGGCGGAGGCGGCACGCTCAAGAATGAGGAGACCGACAACCGTACCTACTTTGTCACGGCCAACTACCTGGGCAAGAAGTACTTGGCCCACGCCGGCTTCATTTCCAACACGCTCACGCGGCAGGAAAGCGGCGGCGTAATCGACAACATGTGGATTCGGGACACCACGGTGGACGTGCGCGAAGTGGCCGTGAACCTTACGGCCGCCACCAACCGCTACCGCAAGACCTCCGTCTTCTTCGACCAGAGCTACCGCATTCCCTTCGCGTTCATCGAGAAGCTCCGGCACCGCAAAGACAGCACCTGGGTCCCGGCCGACACCCTGAACACCAACACCACCACGGGCTTTATCGGCACGTCCACCGAGTGGACCACCTATTCCAAGAAATATGTGGACAACACCACCACGGAGCTGAGCGAATTCTACAACGGGGTGTTCAACATCAACCCTTCCAAGAGTGCCGACTCGCTGCGCACCATGCGGCTGGACAACCGCATCTTCTTCCGGCTGCAGCCCTGGAAGGAAGACGCCATCGTGTCCAAGATCGAAGGCGGTATAGGCGACCGCTGGCAGACCTTCTACCTCCAGCAGCCCGGCGAGGTGCTCTACAAGCCCAGGAACGCGAGTTGGAACACCGTCTATGCTTATGCGGGGGCCGAGGGCCGGCTGAAACGCTACATGAACTGGGACGCCACGGCCATGTACCACATCACCGGGGTGGAGGCCAACGACTTCAGCATCAACGCCCATGCGGCCTTCAGCTTCTTCCCGTTCAGAAGGTCTCCCCAAAGCCCCATGACCCTGGATGCGCGCTTCGAGACCAAGCTCGCCACGCCGGACTTCTATCAGCAGCATTTCTACAGCAACCACTTTGCCTGGGAAAACAGTTTCGGGAAGGTGTCCACCACCAAGATATCGGCCGCGTTTAGCGTGCCCAGGTGGCAGTTGAAGGCCGAGGCCGGCTATGCGCTGCTCGCCGGCAACATCTATTATGACACCCTTGGAATCGTCCGGCAGAACGCCGTTCCCATGAGCGTGTTTACGGCGGCGCTCACCAAGAACTTTGCGTTCGGCCCGGTCCATCTGGACAATTCCGCCCTGTTCCAGCTGTCCTCCAATCCGGATGTCCTGCCGCTGCCCACGCTGGCGCTGAACCTGCGCTGGTACCTGCAGTTCAACATCGTGGACCCCAAGGTGATGAAGTTCCAGGCCGGTATCAACCTCCGTTACACCACCGAGTGGAACATCCCGTCCTACAATCCGGTGGCGGGCGTGTTCATCAACCAGAAAGAATACGTTTACGGCAATACGCCCATCTTCGACGTATTCGTGAACCTGCAGTGGAAGAAGGCCTGCATCTTCATCAAACTGGAGAATGCCGGCAAGGGCTGGCCGCTGGACCGCCACGACTACTTTACCGCCCACCACTACATCCAGATTCCGACAGCCCTCAAGTTCGGCATTTCCTGGCCGTTCTATCCGCCCTTGGGCACCAACCGCACCCTCTCCAGCCGTGCCGGCTCCGGCACCGGCATGGGCGGCGGAGGCCTTGGAGGCGGTCTCGGCGGCGGTCTGGGCGGCATGCTCAATGGAGGACGTTAAGATGAAGCATCCGGGCCTCCTTTACGCAGCTGTCGCCACGCTGGTCCTGCTCCTCGTTTCCATTCCTTGTCAGAAAGATTGGGACACCGCGCCCGTACAGTGGATGCCCGAGTACTACTCGGAGCCGCTGAGCAGTTACGACGACCTCATCAGGGAGATGGCCGACAGCACCGGCTGGGGCGACTGGCGTCTGCTGGCCTCCGTGGTGTATCACGAGTCCCGTTTCCACAACGAAGCCCGCTCCCACCGGGGAGCCGTGGGCCTCATGCAAATCCGCAGCGAGCGTTATACGGAAGAAATGCTGCTGGACCCCCGGACCAATCTGCGCGTGGGGGCCCGCTACCTGAAGCGCCTGGAGAATATGTTCCCGGCGGCTTCACCCGTAGAGGCTGTCAAGTTTGCCCTGGCAGCCTATAATCTGGGGGAAGGAAAGGTCCTGCAATTGGTGAAGGCCACGGAAGCGGACGGAGAAGACGCTTCGCGTTGGGATGAGGTTGCCAAGCGCCTGCCCGAGGGCCATCACACCGTCCGTTACGTGGAGAATGTGCTGGATACCTACGCCGTCTATGCCAAGCGCTACCCGCTTTAGAGCGAGCTCAGGTATCCTTTGATGCGCTTGAAGTTTCCTTTTGCAAAATCCGCCTCCGTGTACAGGAGGTTCAGCATGCCTTCGTCGTAGAAGCGCAGGCCGGCGGTGTCGGAGTCGATCTGGAGGAAATTCACGCAGCCTTCCATCTCCCGGCGCACCTCCTCGAAGAAGGGGGTGCCCAGGAGCTTGGTGCAGCTGTCCTGCTCTTCGCAGGCTTCGAAGGTCATTTTAAGGGCCGGCTGGGTGAGCGGCTGGTCTTCGTCGTCCACCAGGATGGCGCTCCGGAAAGTCTCCATGTTGATGGCCTTGGTGTATTTGACCACCACCTGCTTGCGGTCCCATTCTCCAATCCCGTTGTGCCAGGGACTGTCCAGGCCCAGGTATTCGTCCAGCCCGGCAAAGACGTAGAACATGCCTTCGTGCGGCAGTTTGCCCTCCGGGTCGAAGGGCGCGATGTCTTCGCAGTCGATTTGGCAGACGAACGTGAGCGGATAATCGAATTCCTCACCGTCCTCCTCGGCCTTGGCGAGGGGGTATTCCATGTCGGCGGGAAGGTCCGGGTCTCCCCACCATTTGGAGCAGCAGAAGAGCTCCTGCTCCGTTTCCTGCAGTTTGATTCGGATAGCCATCTTGCTTTATTTCAGGAACTCGTGCGAGGCGGTCATGGCGGCGGGGTCCAGGGCTTCGTCCAGCTTTTCCTTGGACATGAGTCCCTTCTCCAGCACCAGGTCATAGACGCTGCGGCCGGTCTCGAGGGCTTCCTTGGCCACCTTGGTGGAGGCTTTGTAGCCGATATAAGGGTTGAGCGCGGTCACAATGCCGATGGAGTGCTTGACCATTTCGTAGCAATGGTCGGCATTGACCGTAATGCCGTCGATGCACTTCTCGCGGAGGGTGTTCATGGCATTGGTGAGCCAGGTCTGGCTTTCCAGGATGCTCTCGGCAATGACAGGTTCCATCACGTTGAGCTGGAGCTGGCCGGCCTCGGCGGCGAAGGCCACGGTGGTGTCGTTGCCGATTACCTTGAAGCACACCTGGTTGGTGACTTCCGGAATCACGGGATTCACCTTGCCGGGCATGATGGAGGAACCGGGCGCCATGGGCGGAAGGTTGATTTCATGCAGGCCGCAGCGCGGGCCGGAAGCCATGAGACGGAGGTCGTTGCAAATCTTGGAGAGCTTGATTGCCAGGCGTTTGAGGGCGGCCGAATAGCTCACGTAGGCGCCGGTGTCGGGCGTAGCTTCCACCAGGTCCGGGGCTTTCTCGAAGTGGTCTCCGGAGAACTCGCTCAGCTTGCGGGTGCAGAGCTCGGCAAAACCGGGAACGGCGTTGAGGCCGGTGCCGATGGCGGTGCCGCCCATGTTGATTTCTTTCAGGAGGACGACGTTGCGCTCCAGGTTGGCCAGTTCCTCTTCC
>Ga0310694_10005852_pt1 | contig 11714 bp, 16 predicted proteins | sample 174DNAGHGhighgp2_FD_203884 | JGI IMG/M metagenome (GOLD analysis project Ga0310694, IMG submission 203884) | Sheep rumen microbial communities from Palmerston North, Manawatu-Wanganui, New Zealand - 1742 DNA GHGhigh gp2 (v2) (version 2) | ecosystem: Host-associated > Mammals > Digestive system...
AAGACTATGTGATTGACTGGGTTACTGAAGGAATGGAAGCCAAATTTATGTGGATAGTTCGCACAGAAGATAACACATTAGAGTACGCTTCCGGGCATGATCTTATTGATATCGTTAATATAGTGTATAGAGGTAGCATCAAGATATTAGAAGATGATACTGAAAAATACAGAGTATTTACAAAGATAGAAACTGACGGTCTGTTATCTAAAGATACTTATACCTTACTTACATCGGCATTAAGTTCTTTTAGAGTAACAGAGCATCATACATACGATGAAAATTCTAATTCGGAGATACCGTAACCTTGTATAACTACAGATAATTTTAGTGTGAGGAGAACTTTTCTTATGGCAAAGAGAAGATTTACTAAATATCCAAGTAGTTATGTAAGAGCTAATGTAGATTTAACCAAAGCATTTAAGTTAGGTCACAGGAAGAATCAGGTCTATGTTGTTGAATTACAGAGTGGTGCTCTTATATTGGTTAATGTCGGTCCTAAAGGTGTTTATGGATTAGATTATCTTGGGGATCGGCTTATAGGTTCATACGGCTGGGATAATGATTACCCTAATGCTACCGATAGATTTATTGAGGATTGTTCATATATTCGTAATGCACGACGAGTAACCCCTTATGCTAGTGAGCCTCTTGCTCTTGAAGGTGAAACTGGTGTTCCTTTTGAAACAATTTATATTGATTGCCCCAAGGATCGTTGGTTGTATGAAAAAGATGGGGGGAATATCCTGACACCTGGCAACAGAGATTATAACTTGTTTACTGAATATAGTTTTAACGATATTGTTGATCTTATTATTGCTGCAGATAATTCTCCCGAACATACTGCTGAGAATACTAATCATGGCTTCGGTCATAACAAGATGATTTGTACTATCACAGATTAAGAGGTATATAAATGTCTGATACTAACCTCTTAGGCATAATAAAAAGATTAGACCTTAAACAGAATGTAACAATTCGGGTTATAGAAGAAGCTACTAATAAAGTAGTTTGTGAACACGTAGGGCATAATGCTGCTACTAATTCATTATTAACCGGAATAGCCCATTACCTTTTAGGTGATGGAACGCTTAATCAAGGTTCTGATATGCTTACTACATGGGTACCGCAATACATTTCATTAGGTACTATGGGATTAACAAGTCAAGATAGCGAAACTTATCTTGATGATGAACTGGATATGGAAGTTACTGTACCCGCCGGGATAGGAGTTACACTTCCTGCTCCAGACAATGCTACTGATGAAGAAAAATCCCTTAATGCCAAGTTAAGATTTACAGAATACCTTAACCAATGCCCCGGATTTGGTGCTGATGGCTATGATATAAATACTAATAATGATCGTGAATACTTCGGATTAGGTCTGCCTTATGATGAAAGACCGACAATGCAGAAGCAAGATTTCTTTAGTGGAGATGGTTCAAACAGATCATTTACAGTATCTACAACACCTACAAGTATAGTTAGTGTTACTATATACCCCGATGGAGTAGTAAATCAGGATATACACGATACTTCTGTAGTTAGACAAGTGTTGCCTTCTGGTGACTATCATCTGGAAAACGATACAGTTGTTATTGAAGATAATGTATCTGCTCCAGTTGCCGGAAGTAGGATTGCAATCATATATACAGTAGATGCAACTGAAGCTGCTACTTGTGAATTAATAGATTCCACATCATTGAGAAGTAAGATCAATTTTAGAAACATTATTCCTGAAGTACAGAGTGAAATTCCGGGAACACTTGACATAATATTCAGTGCTTTCATATCTACTGGTCAACTCTCAAAGTATCGTGGAGATAATGATTACATATATATTACAGAAGCCGGATTATGGTCAAAGCCCTCTTATAATAATAGCGGTGATAATGGACTGCTTGCCGGATATAGAATTATGCCTTCTGATGATCAAGTAAATACTCTTGGTGTTGAAGATCAATTTAATGCTGATGGAACAACTACTGAATTTACATTAAGTAAAAATGCAATTCAGATAGACAGCGTTACTTTAGATAATGCAATCATTCCTACTTCAGAATATGCATTAGATACTGAAGCTAATAAGTTAGTATTTACAGAGCAAGTACCCGCTTCCGGCACATTAATTGTTGTATATCGTACAGGTGATATGACCGGAACTTGGAAAGATATGTCAATATCAGATAACCGCAGATTAGTTCAAAAGAGTATAATAAGAATAGGTGAAGGTCAAGTTGCCCAAATCATTTGGAAGTTACAATTAGGTGGTCTTGAACAGCTTGACGGGTTAAGGTATTTATATCCATCACAATATCCTGAAGATGTGTGGATTGTATGGAATAGCTAATGTAGGGAGAATTGTTATGAAAAGATATATTGCAGCAAATAGTAAAACTGAAAGATTATCTGCTATGGATTTAGGTGATGAATTCTATGATAATTTTGATGGATTGGTAGAATACTTAAAGTCACTTCCTGTAGGTACACAGATTTTTGATATAGTACACGCTCCTGGAGATCATTGGGCAGGTGAAGAAGTTCCTGTAGAAAAAGAATCTGGCTACGAGACAGTCTACTATAATAGATTTGGTGTATCTCCATCAGATACTAAATTCGAGAATACATGGTGGAGGATTAGTGCTAGCAAAACGCATGAGTATGATTTGGCCAAGATTATTCTTCAAGGTACCAAATACTATTGCACAGCTGATGTATTTATGGACGATGACGCAGATTTATAATCCCTTGCTACAACCTTTAATAATTTTAAATCTTGCGCTGAAAGGTACTAAAGTATGAAAAGATACATAAATTATATTGATGATCTATATTCTTCAGATATATTATATTATGATGATCAGTTAGCTTATATCCGTGCATTTAAGAAAAAATTCGGAGAAGCCCCATTTTATTTTGATAATATATATTTAGTGGATATGAAAACTAATAAAACTATTCGTGGTGTATATTTAAATGAATCTACGTATAGAGAATTTACAGAAGTTTTAACTAAGCATTTTAAACTTGCTTGACGAGCAAGATCTTACTGAAAAGTATAAAATAAATAATTATACAGGAGATATAAAAGATTATGTATGCAATAGATCTTATTAATTTATTTCCTAAGACAACTCAAGTTAGATTAGTTGGCCCTGATGATGAAGATTTATATTCTGGATCAGCTTACAGATGCATAGCTTGGCTTATGAAGAATAGCCAATATGATATTTTTCCAGATGAGCCTGGCACTTGGGCAGGTGTTGAGAGTGATACACTTGTTATTCTTTTAGATGAGATTATTGAATAATACTATGATGGGGTATAAAAGATTATGAAAAGATATGTAAGAACTTCAGATGACATTACGGCATTTGGTAAATGTGTAGGCTATGGTATTGATTATCGTAATATGCATAATGCACTTCATGGGATTCTTGTATTTTCTGATAATGATGATGCCAAGCAATGTTACGATGATCTTAAACAAGCAGAATATGTAGAGGATCAATCTGAATATGATGTTATATTAGAGCAGGTATTTGATTTTGCTATAGATAATGTAGAGGAAATAAATTATCGTGATTTCCGTGATGTAGCTGGAGAAAAAATTTATCCCTTATATGATGATGAGTTTATCATTATTGTGAATAACTTTGCAGTAGATTTATATTTATAAGAAGGTAAAACAAAATGGATAACCAAGAAACACTATTTACAGCCGCAGCAGTATTAGATTTACTTCGTCAAATAGATGAATTATCTGATAAAGATATAGATGTATTTGACAATCAGTCTTTTGCACTTATTACTATCGGAGATAATCAATACCATATTGATTACAATACCGCCGAAGAGGTAGAAGTACCTGAAGAAGCAGTAGATGAAGTAACTGATATCATAGAAGATACTTATGATGAGTTAGGTGCTTCCGGTGTAGAATACGAAGAAGTTACAGATCTTGAAGTAAATGAAGACGGGAAGCTAGATGTAGTTGAGGGTGGTATTATCAAAGAAGCCCTCAAGACATTAGCTATCGGTGGACTTGTTAGACTTACTGGCAAGTTAGTAGGCAAAGATATTGCTGATGCTTTGAAGTAATAAAGGAGAATATAGATTATGGATTATACTCAAGATAGTTGGGCGAATTATTTGGAGCGTTTAGATGATAATGCATCTTACTATGGATTTTCTGCTCAAGGCAACACTCCTGAAAAACTTAAATTAAAAGCTATACCTGAAAAGTGGGCTCCTGATCTTAATTTTGTTCCGGAAATTGATGTTGTCCCGGAAGTTGAAGACGACAAGATTTATTTTATGCCTATAGTTAAAGTTCCTCCGATAGATAGTAGATTAGCACAGTATGATGATGATGTTGCTTATTGTTTGAAACTTTTGTATAAAACTAATGACTTGGGTGGGTTATGTCAATTTTTACTTACACATCCTTATAGTATAGATAAATATACTTATGAGGATGAGGAATAAAGATATTGCTGATGCTTTAAAGTAATCTAACTAACCTTATATCTGAGTAACTATATCAAGTCCTCCAAACTGAAATATAGGCACATTTGCATTTAGGTTGACTGTGTTAAACAGTCAACCTTTTATTATGTGGAATAGGAGGTTTATTTAAAATGGCCATTAAAACCGTAAATTCAAAAACTACAAAAATCAATACTGAAGACATAGTTGCACCTGAAGATACTAAAAATGGTGCAGTATTAGGTACATACACTGGAAAGTGTTGTGATGCCGCCGCAGTCAACAACAATGATATGAAACTTAATAGGGAATTATTTGAAATTCTCTTTGATTCCGAAGAATTCAAGAAAGCTATGGAGTATGGACATTATCTCGGATTTTTAGGTCACCCTGAAGATCCCGGTTGTCAAGATTACGAACATTGTTGTATTGTAATGCGTGATTGTCAGATTGAAGATAATGATGAAATTATAGGTACATTTGATGTTCTCGATACTCCGGTAGGTAGAATTGTTAAGACACTTGAAGATGCCGGAGTTCAATTAGGTATATCTATCAGAGGTGCAGGTGATGTAGATGCACAAGGTAACGTAGATCCTGAAACATTTGTATTCAGAGGATTTGACCTTGTAACATTCCCTGCTTATGATGATGCTATTCCTACTTTCCAGGAACTTGCTGCTTCTAGCGATATTAAGAAGCAAGTACAGTATAAGAAGATATGCTCTACTATTAATAATAATATTGATCATATTAGTATTAGTGCTGCTACAGAGCTTCAGAAGAACTTTAACGCAGATTCTGATGAATATAAGAAACTTGAAGCTAGAAAAGCAGAATTAGGAGTATGTCCTGAATGCCCTGAATGTTCTGAAGAAGATAAGTTAGAAGTTATTGGCAAGAAGCTTGAAGCCATGACAGATTTATTCCTCGATGAGAAGGCTGAGAAGGAAAGACTCGACAAGGAACTTAAAGATGTTAAAGCATCTTATGAAAGAAAGCTTAAGCACCTTGAAAGAATCACATGCAGTCAGCAAGAGCTAATGCAGCATAGAGTTGCAGATGCCAATGCTAGATGCAGTATTGCTATATCAGCTAATAACAGCCTTAAAACTCAGTTATCTAAGTCAGAAGAGCAATTACGGAATATTTCAGCTTCAAATTCTGTAATAACTCAAGAATTAAATAATTTAAAAAATTCTAACCTTATATACAAACAGAAGGTAGAATGCTCTACTGCAGATATTGAAGATAGAGATGAAACGATTTCTGCTTTGCAAGACAAACTCAATAAAACTGTTATTGCAAGTACGGAAGCAAGCAGAAAGGCATCAAACCGTGATGAGGAAGTTAAGAAGCTCCAATCTGAGATATCAGAATCTTCTAAGGTAGTATCTGAACTTAAATCCCAAGTAACTGCAATGGAAGATCTGTTATGTGAATATCAGCAAGCATATGCAGATATTTATGCAACTGCAATAGGGACATCAGTCCAAGGGTTACCTGTAACTGCTTCAACTTCAGTTCGTGACTTGGAAAACTTAATCCAAGGAGCTACTAATACATCTAATATAGCATGTAATCCCGGATTTACTGAGGATTATTTAGAACCTGTAGATGTTATTGATGAAGAAGATGGCTATGGTGCAGATTTAGTTACTCTATAATAATATTAAAACTATAAAATTTATAATAGGAGAAAAAGACAATGGCTATTACAAAGAAGACAATTAAAGCTTCCACAAGCCGTATGCCTGCAAGGAATGCTAGACCTGTTATGGCTGCACGCCGTATGACAGCTAGACCTCGCAGCATCAACGCTGGCACGAGCGTAACCGCAAGTGCAAGAACACGTAGACCTATGGCTCCCATCTCTACTGTAAAGCTCACTAAGGAACAGCAGGTTTTTGCTAATACCCTTATGAGAACAGCAAAGAAGCAGTCCATTATGGGTGCTACAAACACATCGAACATTGCTGCAAAGCCTGAGTTTACTCAGTTACTCCCTCTCTTCGTTCAGAAGCTCCTTCTTCCTGAAGTTATGGGTACTGTTGCAATGACATCTAGAGAGCAGCTCATTCCCTTCTATAAGTTCATCGCTGAGAACACGAAGGGCGAGACAGATGCAGGTTCTGTATTCTCTGATCCTTTCGTAAATAGACAGGGAATTGATCCTAACTTCTCTGGTAGAGTTGTTAGAAATGAGGCAGTAGCTAATGGCGCTCTTGCTTATACACCTGTTCTCCCTAACTCCGTATCCATTTCCGATGGTACAGATAATTACTATGATAATGGTAATAAAGAGATCATTAAGGTAGCTGATGAGTCTAAGGCTGGTGAGATTGATTACGCTACAGGTACGATCACAGGTTTGACAGGAACACTTTCTGCTTCTTATCAGTATGATAATGAGACAGTAGGTCCTGATCAGAATGGTGAGTATGGTGCTAAGATGGGTAAGGGTTACTTCCAGCTTGATACTATCCACCTTACAGCTGAAGCTCATCAGCTTGCTTGCTACTGGTCTGTATATTCTGCATTCGCTTCTTCTACTGAGTGGGGTGCTAACCTTGGTGATATGGCTAAGGAGTCTGCTATTTCTGAACTCACCGCTGAGATCAACTCCCTTGGTTTCGATGCTCTCGAGACAGCTGCTGGTGCTCCTAAGCCTCAGTTCGATTGGAATGCTGCACCGGTATTCACATCTGCTGTAGATCCTCAGGGCTACCTCAACATGTTCATGCTTAAGCTTGAGCAGGCCGCTGCTTCCATCTATGCTGCTACAAGAACTGTTAGACCTAACAAGCTTATTGTTGGTCTTAACGTAGATGCTTGCTTCAGAATGATGGATAAGTTCCAGACAGAATCCGCTACAGATAATGTTGGACCTTATAAGTCTGGTAAGCTTGGTATTTATGATGTATTCGTAAATCCGAACATGAATCCCAACAAGTGGGTCATGGTAGCTAAGGACGATAATGATTTCAGAAAGTCTTGCGGACTTTATGGAGTTTATATGCCTTTCGTAAATACTGCTGAGATCGGTCTCGCTGATATGTCCGTACAGCAGGGTTACGCAACGATGGTTGCTATCAAAACTATCAATCCGATGTTGAGCGTATCCGGTAAGATTCTTGGTACTTTCTAATCTTAAATAGAGATCCAGTTGAGAAATCTGACCAATTTTTCAACTTTAAAATAACTAACTAATTTCACTTCTAAACTCACCTCCGAGAAATCGGAGGTGTTTTATTGTGTAGTATTTTCGTTATATTTATAGAGGTGAACTATTTATGTCTAGAATTTGGGGATTTCTTAGAGAAACTGAAGATAAGGCTATAAAGTCTGGTATAGAACCAACTACAGGTCTCTGCCGGACTGGTTTAGATACATACTTAAGGTCCATATATCCCACTGTAGATGATTGGGTGCATGATAAAATCGTAGATACCTTACCTAAAGATCTTAAGTGTCGTAGACGCCCAGATTATCGTAGTGAAACTTTAAAGCTTATTGTAGAATTTGATGGGCTACCTCATTACTTGTCACCGATGAAGATTTTAGATGATTATAGGGCCACTAAATTATATATGACTTATGGATATAAAGTAGTACGCATTCCCTATTTTATCACAATCTTGACAGAAAACCAATGAACTTTAGTTCATTGGATGAATGTCGATATAATGCCACCGTCTAAACGGTGGCTTATTTCTTACCTTGATTTTCAATGTAGTATTGTAGAGTTTGTGAGCTTACTTCACCGATAGATGCGATAAAATATCCGTCCGACCAAAATGTGCGTTCTTGCCAAAAGCATTTGGATAGATAGGGTTCATATTTCTCCCAGATATGATAGGTCGTATACTGTTTCAGTACCCTTACAAAATCTGACAAATTGATATTTGGCGTAGTTTCTATCATATAGTGAATATGATCTTTGTCAGTTTCCATATATTTAATCTTAACGCTATGTTTGTTAGCAATTTCTTCCGATAATTTCTTAATATCTGATGATATATTGTTGCCTGCAAGCAGCTTTCTTCTATACTTGCATACAAAGATTAGGTGATACCTCAACAGAAATTTACATCTGTTTTTAGAAATATATTCATTACGCATATTTCTATATAAGGTTGTAATTAGGTTAGATTTAATATATAATCAGAATATATTAAATAACCTTATATGTATGTGAGGTTAAATCTATAGAAAGGAGAATAAGATGTCAACTTACGCAGTACAAAGTAATGTCATTCGAGGATTATCCAAAAAGCAATATAATCTACTTAAAGAAATGTGTCGATATTCTAATAGTCTGTATAATGTTGCTCTTTACAATATAAGACAACATTATTTTGATACCAAGATGTTTTTGACCTACGAGAGTAATTATCACGAATGTAAGACTAATGAAAATTACAAGTTACTGCAAGCAGGTGTGGCTCAACAAACTATGAAAGTTGTTGACCGCAGTTTCAAATCATTCTTCAATTTGCTGAAAAAGTGTAAAGTCGGTGATTACCGCTACCACGATGTAAAGATACCACATTATAGAAAATCGGGGGGATTATTCAATTTAGTGCTTTCTACTAATGCGATTATTATTCGTGGTGATTATCTGATGATCCCTATGAGTAGAGAGTTTAGGGTATTGCATCCTGAAGTTAAAGAGATTGCAATACCATTTCCTAAAAGGCTTTCAGATAAAACTATTAAAGAAGTTCGTATCTTGCCTTGCGGTAATGGTAGAGTATTCAAAATTCAGTATGTGTATGAAGTAACCGAAGAACCGATAAATCTGAATAAGGACAATGTAATTTCAATTGACCTCGGAATAGATAATTTAGCAACTTGCGTTTCCACCATTGGGACATCATTCATAATGGATGGTCGTAAAATTAAATCAATCAATCACCAGTGGAATAAAGAGATGTCAAGGCTTCGCTCAATTGCTATGAAACAGAATTTGAAAACTACTAATCGTATTCAGAGAATTACTACTAAACGCAATAATCAGGTAAATGACTGTATCAAAAAGACTGCACGATATATCATTGACTATTGTATAGAAAATGATATAGGTTCACTTGTCGTTGGATATAATGCTGACTTCAAAAGAAATTCTAACATCGGCAAAGTAAACAATCAGAATTTTGTTCAGATACCTCTCGGAGATTTGAGAAATCAGTTGAGTTTTCTTTGTTGGAAATATGGTATTGACTACATCGAACAAGAAGAAGCATATACATCTAAAAGCAGTTTCCTTGACAAAGATGTATTGCCTGAATACAAGCCTGAACAACCATATACAGGTAAGTTTAGTGGTAAGAGAATACATCGAGGTCTGTATTGTTCTGCGAATGGTACAATCATTAATGCAGATGTAAACGGTGCGGCAAACATAATGAGAAAATGTAAGCAGAATGTCGATTTCGACAAACTGTGTCTGGGGCTTTTGGCGAGTCCCGCAAGAATAAGGCTCTCGTAGCAAACTTCTTGCGAATCCCATTGGCTTTAGCCGATGGGTACGTCAATCAGTTAACTACTGATGTAGTAAATGTTCTATTTAATGTAGAGCTTGAAGAAGAATTATTCAATCCTGCTATAGCATCATTTACAGATTTTACTGGTGTTCCAGCAAATTTATGTCAGACTGGAATATATCGTATGGCTTATGAATTTCAGAAGTTCCCGCAGCAATATAGAGTTAATTTAGCTGCTTTGTACGCATTAGGAGATGATTTTCTCACAGGTGCCAGGCTATTAGAAAATACCTATCTTGAATATAAGTTAGGTATAACAGAGCACTATCTTCCTAGAAATCTAATTTAAGCAACCTTTTATTTATATAGCTTAAAACTATACGGAGGTTTCTTATGCGTATTGTAAGTTCTAAGAAGATTAGAGGTAAGCGTAGAATTGTTGCTGCCGATGATAATGTTTTTGATGATATGACTGATGATGAGCCTATGGGCGCTGATTTTGAGGAAGATGCTCTTGGTGATCAATTAGATACTCTTGAAGATAATTTAGAAGATATTCAAGATGCTGTTGATGATGTCGAAGAAGATGATATTGACATTGATATTGATAATAATATTACTGATCATCTTGTAGCTGAGTGCGAGAATTGCAAAGGCGTTTTTATCTCTGCTATGATTGCTTCTGATCAAGATGTTGACAGTATTAGTGGTATATGTCCTCTTTGCAACAAAGATACTACTCAGCAGCTTAAGTGGATTATTAAAAAATATCCAGAGGACAATATTTTATGACTTTAAAGGACTATTTGTTGGAATGTCCTGAAGGAGAAGAAATCTTTGTCAGTTGCTTGAGGTAATTGAATGTCATTAAAGAAAGTATTTGGAATAATATCATATTTTCCTGATTGTGATACTCCATATCATACTGAAACTCGGAATACTCGTATTCCGAGATTTTATAATCTATTAAATAAGCTAGATGAACTTTGGCCGGATATAGATATCATTATCATAGCTCAGAATTGGAAAGATGATGTTAAAATACCAGATATTCATAATAATATTGTAAGATATGAGTATCCTAAATTAGGTATTGTAAATGCTCGAAAAACTTTGCGTGAAAAGTTTCTTGAGTCTAATTACGATTACCTTATTATGTTAGATGATGATGGTATTATATCTTCAGAAGATCCTAATCTATATTTAGAAGAAATTGATAAGCATCCCGGCGGTATTGGAGTTATTAGACATTATAATTGCCCATTAATGCTATTAGCTATTTCTAAAGAAATCTATTCTCAGGTTAATTTTGGGGAAATTGATCCTGAAAAAGGCGAAGGGTTTGAAGATAATATATTTGTAGCATCTTGTTTTGCCAAATTCCCGGATAAAGCTTTTGATTTTCCTGAAGATATAGTAAAGGATATAAGTTTTAAATATACTGGTGAAGGTAAATGTAATTCTACATGGTCTCGAGAAGGTAAATATAATTGGGACTATATGCGTGCACATACTGCGAAAATTGTAGAATCTTATAAGGCAGGTACTTATGGGACTAAATAAAGTATTTGGAATTGTATCTTATTTCCCAGATGAGGATACCGATATTAATCGAGAAATTTGTAGAACTAGAATCCCTAGATTATATTCATTAATTTCTACATTAGGTAAATTATGGCCTAATATAGATATTATGATTATAGCTCAAAATTGGGGCGATAGAATTCATCTTCCAGATGT
>Ga0310694_10005853_pt1 | contig 11714 bp, 15 predicted proteins | sample 174DNAGHGhighgp2_FD_203884 | JGI IMG/M metagenome (GOLD analysis project Ga0310694, IMG submission 203884) | Sheep rumen microbial communities from Palmerston North, Manawatu-Wanganui, New Zealand - 1742 DNA GHGhigh gp2 (v2) (version 2) | ecosystem: Host-associated > Mammals > Digestive system...
ATGGAAAACATACACTGCTAATGCGGGTAAGAAGAAAGATCAAATCATTGAAGTTTCAAATGAAGGTAATGTAAAGTTAAATGGGGTCCTCATAGATTTTTCAAAAAGACATCCTACGCGATATCATCAAGTTCATGGCTTTTATGTTCATAGGATGGTTGCAGAACTTTTCATACCTAACCAAGAGAATAAGCCGTTCATTGATCACATTAATACAAATAAGCTCGACAATAGAGCAGAAAATCTAAGATGGGTTACACAAACTGAAAATATGAATAATCCACTTACTAAAAAACGAATGAAAGAAGGATGGACAGAAGAAGTAAGAAAAAGTCATGCTGCATCAAATAAAAGATATGCTGACGAACATCCAGAATGGAAAGACGAAATTTCAAAATCAAGAAAGAAGTATTATTCAAATCCTGAAAACAGAAAAAGACATAGTGAAATAATGAAACAGTTCTATATTACTAAAAATAAAGAAAAAAAATAATTTAAATATTATATGAAATTTTGTAATGATCAATACATAAGAGAAACATATGCCGATTATGACATACGTGTTATTGAGTTTCTTTCACGTGTATATATGGACTGTGTAGATAAGAATGAGAAGCTTAGTAATTATTTTTATTGTTGTCTTGATTTATTAGCTAACCAATTAAAGCTATATTATTTAGGATGTGATGCAATAGATTCTAATAAGAACATATCTTCAACCGACGATTATAAACGTGTAAGTAAAAACCCAGCAATTGCAGTTATGTCACATGCACATCAACAAATATTAGATATATTAGAGAAGCTTGGATTAAGTCCATTTGCATCTGCTAAAATTAAGAGACTTAACAATGTTGATGACGCAGAATCAGCACAAGAACTTTTAGACAATCTAATCAAATAAGACAATGAGATTCACAAAGTACAAAATAACAACAGAGGAAGACTTGGAAATTTGGAAGCAGTTATTAATTCATACAGTTGGTTATAAAGAAGCAAATGATTTGCACGATGCTGCAATAAGAAACTATGACCCTGTTGAATATGCAGTTAATAAAGCCAAACAAGAGTTAGAGACTAGATAAGATGTAGATAGCGGTAGAATGCTTTCTACATCCTTTTTATTATAAATATGTATAGATAATAGTTTTATAAAAATAAGTGCTTAGATAAGCTTAGAAATGCCCTATAACTTATTAATAAGTAATTAGATCATATATGCCTTATATAACTAAAAGAAAAATTAGTCCACCTTCTCATAAAGAAGAACATAATGAAAGACGTAACAGTAAATGGAATAAATATTATCAAAACTCACGATGGAAAAAACTAAGAGATTGGTATATGAGCCTTCATCCAATATGCGCGGACTGTATGATTAATGGAAGATCTGTTCCTGCTACTGAACTTCACCACATACGTCCATTTAGTACAGGTAAAGATGAAGCAGAGAAAATGAGATTACTATTAGACCCTGATAATTTGGTAGCTCTTTGTTCTGACTGTCATGATAAGAGACACTTTATATTGAATCATACAAAGCAAGATGACTATTTTAATACTGATAAATAACTAATATAACATGATGTAATGAACATACATGTGAAATTACATTAACCTATAAGTTAAATTTGTTCAGATATTAATTTTTCACGGGAGGACCATCGCCTATTTATAACTTGTTCTATTTATCCATATTTATAGGTCCTCCCATTTTTGAAGCTCCTTACCTCATTATATGAATGTTCTTAATGTCTCATCCCAAAAGACAAAACTTTTACCAATGTCATTGTAAATGTTTATTATTATATAAATACAACAATATAATGATGCAAAAAAGAATTAAGCTAATATTAGAAAACATAACTAAAGCAAAAGATAAGAAATATGTAAATGACACAATTGATAGCATAATAGATTCATTACATGATTTTCCGTATGCCGTATCAAATATAGGGTTTCATAGAGACAAAGATATATTTTACGTAAAGTTCAATTTAAGAGTATGTAAGACTGGAGATATGGTCTGGTGCTTAATACAGGAATTTCTTAGTTGTGTCGTACAGACTGAAAATAAAGTAAATGTAACAATAGATTCAGTAGAGGAAGGAGAGGTTGGAATTACCTATAAACTATATGCTTATAAGAGCAAAGAAGATGAAATGTAAATGACTATATTTATATATGTCGGTTCGTGAGAATAGACACTATATATCTTTCTTTCATTAATATTTTATTAACATATTATTCATATTATTTATTTATCACAATTTAATATCTTATATTGTTTCTAGGCCTACTCCATTGTTAGTAGGCCTTTTTCTATTTTATATAAATACATATAATGATCAAATGACTTTATTCAATCCTTTTAAGGAGTATAATAAGTATGCACAGGATGTAGTAAATGGTGACATATTAGCTTGTAATGCTATTAAATTACAGTGTGAAAGGTACTTATCATGGTTTGAAAGAGACGATATGTACTTTGACTATGATGATGTAGATAGAAAGATTGCTTTAGTAAGTAAGATGAAGCATACTACTGGCATACACGCAAGAAAGAATTTTATATTATTGCCTTGGCAGCAGTTTGCATTTGCAGGAATATTCGGATGGAAATGGAAAGACACAGGATATAGAGTAACAAAGAAAGCTCTGATGTTCATGGCTCGTAAGAATGGTAAGACAGCAACGGCTGCTGCATTAGCATTGGTTACAGCTATAGCAGATAATGAATCTGGTGCAGAAGTTGATATTGTAGCAAACAATGCTAAACAGGCTTCTATATGCTATGAGCAGACTAAAGACTATGCTGAATCAATAGATCCAAAAAGTAAGATATTCAAACGATTCAGACATAACATAAATATTCCTATTACTAAATCAATCATACAAGTTCATTCATCTGATTCAATGGGGCTTGATGGTTGGAATACTTCAACTGCTATCATTGACGAATTTCATGCAGCAAAAGACTGGGGTTTGTATAACGTACTTATGTCATCAATGGGTATGCGTACACAACCTCTTATGCTTATTATAACTACAGGTGGATTCCTTGTAGGTGAGACATACCCATGCTATTCAATGTATGTAAACTGCAAACAGATTTTGAATAATATTAAAAAGGATGACACACAGTTTTCATTGATATATGAATTAGATGAAGGTGATGATTGGAAAGACGAATCAAAATGGATAAAATGTAGTCCATCATTAGGTCAGACTGTATTGTATTCTTATATGCGTGAACAGATACAAGACGCAATAAACAATTCATCATTAGAAGTCGGTGTAAGAACAAAGAATTTGAACCAATGGATGCAGTCATCTACTATTTGGTTATCACATGATAAGATACAGAAAGTTATGGGTGAAGTCAATTTAGATGACTATACTGATGAAATGGGATATGCAGGAACTGACTTATCTGTTGTATGTGACTTAACTGCTCATTCAGTATGCATCCCACCTAACCCAGATAGAAAAGTTAACCCAGACAAATTCATATTCAAATCATGGCTTTATATACCAGAAGAAGCATTAGAAACATCAGCAAACAGAGAATACTATAAAGAATGGATAAGACGTGGGTGGGCCATTAAGACAGCAGGAAACGTAGTTGACTACGAATATATACTTAAAGACCAACTACAGAACTATTCAAAGCTATTTATGAATGAAGTTGGCTATGACTCATATAATGCAACACAATATGTAATAAAAGCAGAAGAAGAAGGTCTTCCAATGGTGGCTTATAGTCAGACATTATCATCATTCAATAAGCCAACCAAGTTCTTTGAAATGCTAGTTCGTTCAGAAAAATGCATAATTGAAGCTAATCCAGCAGTAGAATGGTGCTTAGCAAATGTTGAGTTAATGTTCGACCATTACGAAAACTGTAAGCCAACAAAGGCAAATGGGGAAAAAAACAATAAGATTGACCCTGTAATTTCTATGCTTGAAGCCCTTGGTTGTTACCTAAATAGTAAGAATTTCAGTCCAGAAGCATGGACTATGTAAAATTACTATTTTATTCTAAATATATTATCTTAAAACTTTTATGTCATGGTTTAATTTTCGTAAAGAAAAACGCTCAAACGAACCACATAAAGAGACAAACCATAGCGTATGTGATGAAGTGAATGAAGGAATTGGACTTATTCAGAAACTTCTTAATTTGAAGGACTACGGAGCAATGCATCAGTCAGCATTCTTTAGTGCAGTTTCCTTAATAAGTAACTCTATCGCTCAAATGTCATGGGAATTAAAATCATATAATGAAGATGATGAACCTGATGATAGATTCTTAAAGGATCTCTTCTATAATAGTCAGCTAACACAGTTTATGATTATTAAGAATATGATTAAAGACTGTCTTTTACATGGCAATGGTTTCGCATATATAGAGCGTGACAAAGCTGGCAAACCTATATCACTAAAATATTTGCCTTTTGGTGACTGTAATATTTTCTATAACAAAGTAACAGGTGTATTATTTTACCAATGCCCAAGAATATCAAATAAAATGATTGAGCCTATCGACATTCTTCATGTAAGAATGTTAACTAAAGATGGTATCAATGGTATCTCAATTTTGGACTATGCAAATTCAAGCATTAAGCTATCTGCATCTGCTGAGAAAGCAGCACATGAATTCTTCTCATCAGGTATGACAGTTCAAGGTGTGCTATCAACTGAAACACCACGTTTGACTAAAGACCAAAGAGAATCAATACGTTCTGCATGGAATGAATCTCAATTAGGTGCTGGTGCAGGATTAGCAGTTTTAGAAGGTGGTATGAAATATACACCAGTTTCAAGTAATTCAAAAGACGCAGAATTATTAGAAACAAGACTTTTCAATGTTCAGGAGATAGCTAGATTCTTCAATATGTCACCAGTTTTATTAGGCGACTTATCAAAATCAAGCTATAATGCAGTTGAACAAGCTCAATTAGCATTCGTTTTGAACACTTTAGCACCATATATATCTATGTTGGAGCAAGAAATTAATGCTAAATTGATATTACCATCACAAAAATACAAATATTATATTGATATTGTTGAAGAAGACATTATCAAACAAGATAAGCAATCACAAGCTAACTATTTGAATACATTAGTTCAGTCGGGCATCATTACAAGAAATGAAGCTCGTAAGAAACTTGGATATCATGCTGTTGAAGGCGGCGATGAATTAATGGTTGCTTATTCTGACCCTAACCAGAACAAAATTAATCAAGAAAATAACGATGAAGAACAGTAACTTAGAAATAAGAAGCATTGTATCTGAAATTCGTAGCTTAGAAGAAGAATCACGTAAGATATCTGGGTTAGCAATCCCAGCAGAAGCTCGTTCTGAATTACTTTATGGAGAATTCTATGAGACAATTTCAAAGGATGCTCTTACAGAAGACTTAATCAACTCAATGGATATTAAGCTTTATGTCAACCACGATGCAAGTCAAGGTACTTTTGCACGTTCAAAATACGGCAAAGGTTCACTTCGTTTGTTCGTCACTGACAGAGGTATTGAATTTGAGACTGAATTACCTAATACAGCGCAAGGTGATATGCTATTAGAAGGCATTAGACGTGGAGATTATGATGCTCTCAGCTTTGCTTTTGCTCCCGATGAAGACGAATGGACTGAAAACGAAGACGGAACATATAACCGTACTATCCGCTCAATTGCTTTCTTAGACGAAATTAGCTTATTGTCAGTTGCTCCAGCTTATGAACAGACAGAAGTAAACTGTCGTTCATTAGAAAATTTCAAAGAAGAACAACGTCAAGCTAAAGAACAGAAGGACAAAGAGATATTAGATTCTTTAGATGCTAAAATTAAAGAATTTGAGGAAGCAGCTAAAATCTAAATGTCTATTTTTAACTAAAATACATATCTAAATCAAAATGAAACAAAAACGTATAAACGATATTCTTTATGTATTTGATATAACTCCATATCAGATTACAGAAGACACAGACGCAGAGGTAATCAAGGTACAAGAGGAATGTGTTGCAGGTTTCAAGGAACTTAATGAATCACTTGCAAATAAGATTGTTGCTTACAATTATCATGTAGCATGTGTTCAGGTTCCAGAATGGGCACCTTATGTTGACCAAGATGACCCAGAGCCACAAAAGCAATCTCCAGAATTAGCATGGTCAGCAGAATCAGCTACAGTAACTATTGGAGCAGATGACAATGTATTCCCTACATTAACTAATCCACATAACGTAACTGTTACTTATGCATCAGACAATTCAGAAATTGCAGCTATTAACGAAAATACAGGAGAGATAACATTAGTATCAACTGGTGCAATTTTAATATATGCTATATTTGCAGGTGATGATACTTATGAAGCACAAACTGTAACTTATACTTTGATTGTACAAGAATCAGCACAAACAGAATGGACAGTTACATTGACTGGTACAGGCTTAAGTGCAGAAACTGTTACAATTAAGAACAATGGAGAAACAGTTGCGTTAGCAGAATCATATACAGTAGATAAAGATGCATGGTTTGAAATCTATCCATTACAAGACCCATCTGATTATACATTAGTATCAGGAAATATGGAATATAGTTCAGAACAAGGTAATGAACACTGGTATGTAAATCCATCAGCACATGGTGCAGGTCCAATTGCAATTGAATTAAACTATACAGCTCCACAAAATAACGAAGAACAACCAGAATAACATAAATTGAGTAGCCTAGTTGTCTAAGCTACTCAATTCACACTTTCTAAAATTACTATATTATTATCAAAATACATAGATTCTAATAACATGAAATCAAGTGTTGAAATTAAAGAAGCTATCAACAAAGCAACTGTTCGTGCTAAAGAAATCGTTGAGCTTTGCAAGACTGAGGTCAGAGAAATGACTGAGGATGAAGAAAAAGAATTCAATTCTTTACGTGAAGAAATAGACGAAAAGAAAGCTGAACTTAAAGCTTTAGAAGATAAGCTTGAAGAATACGCAAACGAACTTCCTAAAGAAGAAGAGGAAGAAGAACCAGAAAAAGAAAAATGCAATAGAAATAAATCTAATACAAATAAAATGAAAAAGAATTCTTTAGTAAAAGAAATACGTAACGCTATTGACAACAACCAAAAGTCATTCGTTATCAATGCAGAAACTCGTGCAATGCAAGTAACTGGTGATGCTGGAGTACATGATTCAGTTGTTGAAACAGAAATTGAAGGTATCTTAGAACCACTTTATGCTAAATCAGTATTAACACAACTTGGTGCTCGTTGGTACTCAGGTCTTCCAAAGGGTGACGTTCAAATTCCTGTTATGGGTAAAGGTCAAGTTGGATGGGAAGGTGAAATTGATGAAGCTGGTGCAACTGGTAACACATTCTCAACTGTAAAACTTCAACCAAAACGTCTTTCTGCTTATGTTGATATCTCTAAGCAATTAATTGCACAAGACACAATCGGTGTTGAAGCTGCTATCCGTAGAGATATTGTTAATGCTCTTAACGATAAGTTAGAAGCTACTATCTTCGGCGGTGATGAAGGTGATTCAGAAAAACCAGCAGGTATCTTCTATAACGTTGAAGAAACTAACATCGACGACTATGCAGGACTTTGCCAATTTGAAGCTGCTTTAGATGACGCTAACATCAACGGTGAAAAGAAATACTTAATGGGTAACACTGCTAAGGCTACTTTCCGTTCAATGATCAAGGGTACTAACGCTACAGGTATGGTTCTTGAAGCTAACCAAATTGATGGTACACCAATGATTAACACATCTAACGTTTCTACTAAGAAATTTGCTTATGGTGACTTCAACTACTTAGCAATTGGTTCTTGGGGTGATATTGAAATTACTGTAGATCCTTACACACAAGCAACTAAGGGTTGTATCCGTCTTGTTGTAAATGCTTACTTTGACGCAAAAGTTTTACGTTCAGAAGCATTCAAGTTCGGTAATGTAGATTAAATTGCAAGACCGTTACTTTCAACAATAGAAATTGAAACAGCAAACTTTTAAAGTTTGATCATTATAAGCTTTTCATTTTCTTTCGATGTCAGGGGATGGGATATGCTCATCCCCTTTATTGATAATTTGATTATATATGTCTATATTATAATATAAGTATTATGCTATGAGTAACTTAGTAGATTGCAACGAACGGTTACTCTTTTTTTCATAATACTTAAACAAAAATATAGCATAATAATTATGAATCAAGAAATTTGGAAAGTATATCCTTATAAAACATGTAAGACTTATTTGTTAGAAGTTTCAAATGAGGGTAATGTCAGACGTAATGGTAAATTAGTAGATTTTACTAAACAACAACATTATCGTTATTATAAAGTATGCCATTTTTTTGTACATCGTATGGTGGCTAAATTATTTTGTGATAATCAATATAATTATAGTGAAGTAGATCATATTGATAGAAATACTCACAATAATAAAGCTAATAATTTACGTTGGTGTACACATAAACAAAATACAGATAACAGAATTAATGGTATGTTAGGTAATAATCATAAACAAGAATCAAAGAAATTAATTTCTATTGTGCAAACAGGAACTAGATTTGTTAATAATGGTATTGAGCGACATAGAGTTAGCGGTAAAAAAATAGAATATTATTTAAGTAATGGTTTTCAATATGGCTATAAACTTAATTGACTATATTAGATAAAATACAACTATCAAAATGAAGTATTTAACTTTAACAGAGATAAAACAGCAATGCGTCGTAGATTTAGACTACCATGAAGATGACCAATTGTTAGAAATGATAGGCAACTCAGCAGAAGAATTAACAGAACAGTTGTTAGACCGTTCATTAGATGAGTTATGCGCATCAAATGGTGACCTACCAGCTGGTCTTCGTCATGCTCTTCGTATGCTAGTTGATTATTTCTATTCATGTCAAAGAGGCAGTGGTGAGTCTGCTCCTGATGTACCCAACGCAATTCAGATGATGATAAAATTATATCGTTCATATCACTAATGCAATCACACTTACTTAAAGACCCTATTGATATATATGAATTAAATACTACAAAGACAGAATATGGCACTATTCAGACTAATTATGTTTTGAAGTACCATACAAGAGCTTATGTAAGATTCAATTCAGAAAATATGACTGTATCAGAAGGTGAAGTATTCTTTCCTGTTAATAGAACATTTATTGTACGTGCTTATGTTCCCGTAGTTGAAACAGATCAAATTGAATATGAAGGAAAGCGTTGGAAAATAACTTCTATCAACAAGAACAAATACTACAATGACATAGAAATTATAACTACATTAGTCAATCAGTAATGACAATTTTGAAATAGATCATATTTTCAATAAATGGAAGGAATTACACTTAAAATAACTGGAAATCTTAGAGGCCCATTAGATGAAATGAGAGAGCAGCTTCCACGTGCTGAGAAACGTGCGCTTTATAGAGCTGCATATTTCTTAAGGGATAAGATAAGACAGTCACTCACTTCATCACTTCCTAAAGCTACTAACCGTAATCCAAAGTATTCTGATACATTAATTGATGCTGTAGGATTCACAAAAGTGGATGGTGCTTCTCTCAACATCAATGCAATGGGTAACCGAAAGAAGACTAGTGGTACATATCGTACAAGATTCTTTGAAAATGACACAAGAGACAGATATCAAAAATCATATAAAGGTCAGAAACTTAAAAAGAAACGTTTCTTAGGTCATATTACAGGAACTCATTTCTTTAAAAACGCAGTAGAAGCAAATCAACCAGCAGCAATTGAACTTATGAGAGGTGTGATTTCAGAGTTCGTACAAGAAATATACAATCAATCTTAATATGGCAGATAATTCATTGCTTATATCAAAATATATACAACAAATATTAGAAGAATCAGATGAAGTTAAAGCAATCGTAGGAAATGATGAGCATCGTATATTTCCATTGCTTCAACCAGATAACCTTAATTTTCCATTTATAGTTCATGCACGTACAGGTCTATCAGTTCAATATACAAAAGATATTGAAATAGGACATGTTGGCTGGTGCAATACTATTAACTACACCATTACTTGTGTTTCTAATGATTATATCCAATGCATTGAGTTAGCAAATGCTGTACGTCACGCAGTAGAAACATATAGATGGAGAACAAATGACATTTACATACATCCAATACAGTTATTGACTGCAACAGAATACACACTTGACAATGATGCTTTCGTAGAAGAGTTGCAATTTCAAATGACTGTTGAATAGTATCTATATTATCTAAAACTACAAAAATACAAAACATAATATCATGGCACAAAATTCAGATATCTTAAAAGGTAGTAAATTGATGGTTTTCTTAAATAACAGTGCAATTGGTTTTGCTACTTCTCACTCACTTAGCTTAACAACTAATACTACAGAAGTTTCAACAAAAGACCACGGTGACTATCCATCAGTTATTGCTCAATCTATATCATGGGAAGTTACAGCAGAAAACTTATATTCTGATGCAGGCGAAGCAACATATATGAACATTATGTTAGCAAAGACACCTGTAGATATTGTATTTGCTCCAGCTAGCAACTATAGTAATACAGATGAAAAGGGTATAATTGATGTTACTCCAGCTAAGTCATGGACTGAAGGAACAGCAATCGCATCAGGTAAAGCATTGATAACTTCATTCTCAATTAATGCTCCAGCTGGAGATAATGCTACAATGTCAGTTACATTTACTGGAGTTGGCGCATTAGATGCAGCAGATGACAATGATTAAAAAATCCTCGGCCGTGCTGAGGTATATTAACGATACATTTATCTATAGAGGCAGTACAATACGTATTGCCTCATTTTGTATTATGACTATTTTTAGATTAATAGAAGAAATATATTTCAATTAAGCATGATATCACGTATTGTTAGAGGTAACGACTTTACCATGGAAATTACAGTTGTTCAACCTCAATATGAAATAACAGGAACAGTATGGAATGATTTTGATCTTACTGATTGTAAAGATATCAAAGTCAATCTTATTTGTACAAAGGACAAAGTAGTTATTCCTGTAGAATGGCAATTAAAAGAAAACACAAATAACATCATAATTGTTGATGTAAAAGGCAAAATGCTTCATTCAGCAGCAGTATATGCATTAGAAATCACAGGTTTAGATTCAGAAGATAAAGCATGGAGATATAAAAACGGAGCTGTTTTCTCAATTGTAGATGAAACAGAAGATGCAGTATTAGATGCTGAATTAATGGCGGACCCATTGGAAATTAATGCACAAGTTGGTTTAGCATTATATGTAGAACCTATTACTGGTCCACAAGGTGCTAAAGGCGAACAAGGAGAAACTGGTCCACAAGGCCCACAAGGTGAAGCAGGTAAAGATGGTGTAGATGGTAAAGACGGTCAGGATGGAGAAACTGGTCCACAAGGCCCAACTGGTCCACAAGGAGCACAAGGTGAAGCTGGTCCACAAGGTCAACGTGGAGAAAAGGGTGTTCAAGGTTCACAAGGTAATGACGGTGTTCAAGGTCCACGTGGTCAACAAGGCCCACAAGGAGAAAAGGGTGCTAAAGGAAATGATGGTCCACAAGGCAATGACGGTGTTCAAGGTCCACGTGGTCAACAAGGCCCACAAGGTGAGAAAGGAGATAGAGGTCCACAAGGTAAAGACGGTCCACAAGGTATAGCTGGACAAAATGGCGCAAAT
>Ga0310694_10005856_pt1 | contig 11712 bp, 6 predicted proteins | sample 174DNAGHGhighgp2_FD_203884 | JGI IMG/M metagenome (GOLD analysis project Ga0310694, IMG submission 203884) | Sheep rumen microbial communities from Palmerston North, Manawatu-Wanganui, New Zealand - 1742 DNA GHGhigh gp2 (v2) (version 2) | ecosystem: Host-associated > Mammals > Digestive system >...
CCGCTGTTCCGTATGAAATACTACGACCTGCTGTTGGGTCTGGACGTGACTGTTTTCCCGAGTTATTATGAACCCTGGGGTTACACACCGCTGGAGAGTTGCGCCTTCCATGTACCGACGATCACGACCTCGTTAGCCGGTTTCGGCGTATGGGCTTCGCAGCAGAAAGATCAGTTCGGCGTAGTGGTGGTGGACCGCAATGACTCTAATTTTGACGATGTGGCCAATCGTATCGCGGATGCGTTGTTGCGATACGACCGCCTGAGCGGTGAGGACAAAGCGAAAGCCCGCAAAGCCGCCGAATCGATCGCCAAGAAAGCGGACTGGAAGCATTTCTTCAAGTACTACCGCAAAGCATACGAGATGGCGCTTAAGAAAAGAGACATACGAGTTGACGAACTCCAAAACCCCCGTTTGTTATGAAAAAATCGATTATAGTTTTAGCAATGACGCTGGTGTTGCCTTTGACAGCACTGGCATGCACGAATTTCCTCGTAGGAAAGAACGCCTCAGCCGACGGTAGTACGATGATCTCGTACGCCGCCGACTCGTACGGCATGTATGGTTTTTTGCATTTTGCGCCTGCGGCTGATTGGCCCGAAGGAGCGATGCGTGAGGTGAACGACTGGGACACGGGACGACCCTTAGATGCGATCCCGCAGATCAGCCACACGTACTCAGTAGTAGGAAACATGAACGAGCATCAGGTGACCATCGGTGAGACGACCTGGGGTGGTCGCGAGGCACTGTGGGACACGGTAGGCATGGACTACGGCAGTCTGATCTACATCGCGTTGGAGCGCTCGAAGACCGCCCGCGAAGCGATTGAATGGATGATCACGCTGGTGAACGAATACGGGTACGCATCCGAAGGAGAGTCGTTCTCCATCGGTGACCCGAACGAGGTTTGGATCATGGACCTGATTGGTAAAGGGCCCGGTAACAAAGGTGCCAACTGGGTAGCGGTTCGCGTACCGGACAATGCGATCTGCGCGCATGCCAACCAAGCGCGTATCACCACGCTGCCGCAAGGAAAAGCGAAGTTGACCAAAGAGCAGAAGCGGTTGCAAAAGAAACTGAACTGCGTGTGTCACGGCGACTGGATGTGGGACAAAGACATGATCGCTTTTGCCCGCGAGAAAGAGTTGTTCAAAGGTGAAGACAAGGACTTCAGTTTCCAAGCCGCTTTCAATCCGTTCGATTTCAGCGGACTCTATGTATGCGAGGCGCGCGTATGGTCGTTCTTCCGCCATTTCAGCGATGACATGGACCGCTATTTCGATTATGCAACCGGTAAGACTTTCCGCGATACGAAGGGTGCTTACGAAGGAGAACATATGCCGCTTTGGATCATCCCGAACCGCAAAGTGAGTGTGCAGGATATGAAAGAGTGCATGCGGGATGAGTACCAGGGTACACCGCTGGATATCACGCAAGGAACGGATGCCGGACCATGGAACAGTAAGTTGCGTTACGGAGGTCTGGGTTTCAAATGCGCAGTGAACGGAACGGACACCCTACAGTACTGGTACGAACGCCCGACGGCCACCCAACAAACGGCATGGTCGTACGTAAGCCAGATGCGCAGCTATAACCGGTATGGTATTTTCTGGTTCGGCGTGGACGACGCGGCATGCTCTTGTTACACCCCGATGTATTGCTGCATCAACCATGTACCGGAGTGCTTTGCGGAAGGGAACGGAGACAGTTATACGTTCTCGCCGACGAGCGCATGGTGGACGTTTAACATGGTAGCCAACTGGGCGTACACGAAGTACAGCCGTATGTACCCGCATATCAGCGAGAAACAACAAATCTGGGATGATAAGTTCAATACCCAGATTGCCGGTGTGGACGAACAGGCGGCAAACCTGAACGACGAAGAGGCACGTGCGTTCCTGACGAACTATTCCTGTTCGCAGGCAGAGAACATAGTGGCTGACTGGCAGAAACTATACCTCTACCTGATTACAAAATTCATCGATGGTCAGGAGCGCAAGGAAGAGAATGGTGACTGGAAACGCAATAAATACGGTCATTCGGTAGGTCCGAACCGCATCGCGTTCCCCGAACCGTACCTCAAGAGTGTGGCACCGGAGATAATGAATGAAGGAGTGAAGAAGTAAAGGAGAATATGAAGAAATTTAACGAATATAAAGGATTGAACTTGCCGGCACTCAGTAAGGAAGTGCTGGCACAATGGGAAGCAGAAAACCTGTTTGAGAAGAGTGTATCGACGCGGGAAGGACATCCGCAGTTTTTGTTCTTCGAAGGACCTCCTTCGGCGAACGGCAAACCGGGTATTCACCATGTCATGGCACGTACGATCAAGGACACCTTCTGCCGTTTCAAGACGATGCAGGGTTACCAGGTACGTCGTAAAGCCGGATGGGACACGCACGGTCTTCCCGTAGAGTTAGGTGTGGAGAAAATGCTGGGTATCACCAAAGAAGATATCGGTAAGAAGATCAGCGTAGATGAATACAACGCCGCTTGCCGTCGCGAGGTGATGAAGTACACGAAAGAGTGGACGGAGTTGACGAAGCAGATGGGATACTGGGTGGACCTTAACGACCCGTATATCACGTACGACAACAAGTATATCGAGACCTTGTGGTACTTGCTGAAGGAGTTGTACAAAAAAGGATACCTCTATAAGGGCTATACCATTCAGCCCTACTCGCCTGCTGCAGGTACGGGTTTGAGTAGTCATGAGTTGAACCAACCGGGATGCTATCGGGACGTCAAGGACCTGACGTGTACGGCGAAGTTCCATCTGAAAGACGGACGCTATATCATTGCATGGACAACGACTCCATGGACCTTGCCGAGTAATACGGCGCTCTGTGTAGGACCAAAGATCGACTACGTGGAGATCGTACTCGAGAGCGGCGAACATATCATCTTGGCCGAAGCTCGTCTAAGTGCCTATTTCGAGAACGCTGAGATAGTAGCACGGTACAAAGGAGCAGACCTCGTTGGTCTGGAGTATGATCCGCTCTTCCCGTGGGTGAATCCTGGTGAGGGTGCTTTCCGTGTAATCCCGGGTGACTATGTGACGACCGAAGACGGTACGGGTATCGTACATATCGCGCCTACCTTCGGTGCAGACGATAAGAAAGTGGGTGACGCAGCAGGTGTACCGGGACTTTACATGCAGACCAAGGACTTCGGTCCACGTCCGATGGTGGACTTCACGGGTAAGTATTGGAAGATTGAGGACTTGGACGAGGCTTGGGTAAAAGAGAATGTCAATACGGAGCTCTACGGTAAGTACGCCGGTCGTTTCGTGAAGAACGCGTATGACCCGAACCTCACCGACAAAGATGAGAGTCTGGATTTGCACTTATGCATGGAGATGAAAGCGGACGGTCGGTTGTTGAAGACCGAGAAACATGTGCATAGTTATCCGCACTGCTGGCGAACCGACAAACCGGTGATTTACTATCCGTTGGACAGTTGGTTCATCAAGTCCACCATGGCGCGGGATGAGATGATCGCGTTGAACCAAACTATTAACTGGCAGCCGGAGAGTACAGGTACGGGTCGTTTCGGTCAATGGTTGAATAACCTCAATGACTGGAACCTCAGCCGTAGTCGTTATTGGGGAACCCCGCTGCCTATCTGGCGTACAGAGGATGGAAGCGAAGAGATCTGTATCGGTAGCATCAAAGAGTTATTCGAAGAGATCGATAAGTCCGTGAAGGCCGGTTTCATGAAAGCGAACCCCTGGCCGAAACATGTGGTGGGTGATTACAGCAAGGCGAACTATGATCCTTCCGTCATCGATCTGCATCGTCCGTATGTGGACTCTATCGTACTGGTATCGCCGAGTGGCAAACCGATGAAGCGTGAATTGGACCTGATCGATGTATGGTTCGATTCGGGTGCTATGCCGTATGCACAGAACCATTATCCGTTCGAGAACGCAGACGCTCCGCGTACGGCCGATTTCATCTCCGAAGGTGTCGATCAGACCCGCGGATGGTTCTTCACGTTGCACGCGATTCATACGATGATAGAGGGCACTGTGGCCTATAAGAACGTGATCTCGAATGGTCTGGTGCTGGATAAGAACGGCAATAAGATGAGTAAACGTCTGGGTAATGCCGTCGATCCGTTTGGTGCTTTGGAAACCTACGGAGCAGACCCCGTTCGTTGGTACATGTTGACAAATTCGAGTCCGTGGGAGAACCTCAAGTTCGACCCCGAAGGAGTGGATGAGATCCGCCGTAAGTTCTTCGGCACACTCTATAACACCTACGGATTCTTTGCGCTCTATGCGAATGTAGATAACTGGCAACCGGAATCCCGGGAAACCGGTACACCGGAATATCAGGAGATCGACAAATGGATACTCTCGAAACTCAACTCGCTGGTCAAAGAGGTGACGGAGAGCTACGAAGCCTACGAACCGACGAAAGCGGGACGTGCGATATCGGATTTCGTACAGGACGACCTGAGCAACTGGTACGTACGTCTGAACCGCAAGCGTTTCTGGGGCGGTGAGATGAACGCGGATAAGCAAGCGGCTTATGAGACGCTATATACGTGTTTGAAGACCGTGGCACAACTCATGGCACCGAACGCACCGTTCTATGCGGATCGTCTGTACCGCGACCTAACCGGTGAGACCGTACACCTCAGCGAATGGCCGAAAGTGAATGAGGCGCTCATTGATACGAAACTCGAACGTCAGATGTACTTAGCGCAGCAAGCAACGAGTATGATTCTGAGCCTGCGTAAACGCGCAGAGAAGAACGTGCGTCAACCGCTGCAGAAAGCAGTGATCCCGACGCCCGACCAAGAGACGACAGACGCCCTGCTGCACGTAGCGGACCTTATCAAGAGTGAGGTGAACGTCAAAGAGTTGGTGATCGTTCCTGCCGAGCAGAGCGAGATTCGTCTTGTGAAGAAGATCAAACCGCAGTTCAAAGTGCTGGGTAAGAAAGTGGGTGGCCTGATGAAAGCACTCGCCGAGGCCATCAGTAAGATGAGTCAAGACGATATCGCACGCATGGAAGCAGATGGACAGTTCACATTGCTGGACTACACGCTTGTGCCCGAAGACGTGGAGATCATCACCGAAGATATGCCGGGATGGCTCGTAGCGAACAACGGCATCCTGACCATCGCCCTCGATATCGAACTGACGGACGAACTGATAGAAGAAGGTATCGCGCGCGAATTGATCAACCGCATCCAGAACCTGCGTAAGTCGTCCGGTCTGGAGATCACCGATCGTATCAAAGTACAGATTGAAGACTGCGAACAGATCCACAACGCCGTGCTGCATTGCGGTGAGTACATCGCGAGTCAGGTACTGGCTACATCGCTCGATCTGGCAACCGGAGTACAGGGTGAGAACATCGAGATGGATAATTATCATGTAACGATTAAAATAGAAAAAGCATAAATATGAAGAAATGGTATTTTTTGGCGCTTATCGCGCTGATAGGATTCGCCTTCAGTAGTTGCGAAAACATGGGTAAGAAACAGACGGAGTTTCTCTTGAGTGACCTGCAAGGAAGATGGCAAGAGGATGGGAAAACGCATTATGTGGTTTATACCACCGAGGCTGCCACAGATAGACCGGGTTTCTTCTGGGGCAAAGAATGGACCGAACCGGAGAAATATGAAGACCGACTGGTTTACCATGGTAACGGATGGTTTATGTACCAATTGGACGGTACGACCTTGAGACAATACAACGTCATGGACAACCAAGGTAGTATTATCCCGAAGAACTACACAGTGCAGTCTCTCAGCAGTACCAAAATGGTGTACTATGAGGAGGACTACAAGAACATCAAATATAAATTCACCAAACAATGAAACGCGCATTAAAAATCATCGCATGGTCGCTTTCCGGCATCGTGCTGACGGTAGTAGCGGTGGTCTGCATCGCCATCTACCTGATCTTCACGCCGGAACGTCTGACGCCTATTGCTCGCCAACTGGCGGACAAATATGTGGTGTGCGACCATGAAATAGGCGAAGTGGACCTGACTTTCTTCTCCACTTTCCCCTGTTTCGGTGCGTCCGTCAAGGATGTAGTGATCATAAATCCCGTCACCGGTGCGCAGTCAGACACGGTGCTGGCTGTACCGGAGTTGGTAGTGGCCCTCGACCTAATGAACGCTATCAAGGGCGATATTTACATCAAGCAATGTCGTCTCAAGGACGCGCAGGCGAATATCTACATCGCTGCCGACGGGTTGACGAACTATAACGTACTGGCCTTGCCGGAGAGCGAAGAGACACCGGAAGAAGATACACTCTCTAACGAAGGATGGCAACTGAACAGTTTCGGTTGGGACGAGGACCTGATCGTCTCTGCCCGCACCCTTACGTTCGTTGATGAGAAAGATACGATCAGCGCTTCGCTGCAAAACGCCTCTATCTCTGTTGCGGGACTGGAAAAAGACACCTTAATCGGAGCGTTGTTGGACGTAAAGGCCGAGCATATATACGCTTCGCTTAAGGGCGAAACCTATGCCAACGACCTGAATATCCGTCTGCATTTACCGGCTTTGTTTAATAACGTTGAGCATGTTTATATCAACGGTACGGAACTGCAGATCAATGAGTTCGGCCTGAGTCTGGGCGGCGAAGTAGGTACACCTTGTCTCCAGTCCGGCGAGTATAACATGGATCTCACGCTTCATACCGGCAAATGGGATATCGAGTCCTTGTTGGCACTCGTACCGGCGCAGTTCACCCAAGCGCTTGCAGATCTCAGCATCGCCGGAACGATCCAACTGGAAGCGGACGTGAAGGGTCAATACACCCAGACCTTGTTACCGCGCGTACAAGCGCACGTGCGTTTGAGAGACGGAGAAGGAGCTTATAAACCCCTTCCGTATGAACTGAAGGATGTCGAACTGGACGCGAATGCGGACTTGCGGTTGAATAAAGGCGAGCAGTCTGCCGTCACGCTGCATCATCTGTCGGCGACCACCAAGCAGACCTCGTTCTCGGCCAAAGGTCAAGTGGACGACGTGTTGGGCGACATGCTGATGGACGTAGCTCTGAAACTCGATGCGCACTTACCTGACTTCGCCTATTTCCTGCCGAAGAACATGACACTGCAGGGTCGTACCAGAGGTACGGCGGACGTCCGTATGCGCTTGAGTGACCTGACGAACATGCGTTTGGAGAAAGGTCGTATCAACGCTGACCTCACGCTGACCGATATCCATTACGCGCAGGACTCGATGGTGGCTGATCTGCCGAAGACGCATGCGCTGATTCAGATCCCGAATAAGCAGCCTTCGAAACCGAAAGTCAACTGGGCACGTATCGACCTGACAACCGACAAGGTGGATTTCCAAATGGCCACTCCGCTCACCGCGGCCCTCAAGCAAACGGCTATCATGGTCGAAACGGGTAATGTACTGAGTGATGATCCTGTGCTATATGCTGCTTTGGATCTGCAGACGGAACAACCGATTGCCGCTTCGATGGACTCGATGTCCGTCACAATCGATGCGCCTACACTCAAAGCGTACGCGGAGTATAACACGAAGGATACGATGGTCATTCCTGTGCTGCAAGCACAACTGGCTTATAATGCTCTCAACGGCTATTTCAAAGATATCCATGCGGACCTCAAAGCTTCGCAGATAGAGGCAGCTATCAGCGGAGGTCGCAAAGACAAGACCGTTCCTGTTCTGCGTGCCAAACTGAACACGGACGCTGTACAAGCGCAGATAGGAAATGAGTTGAGTGCGAAGACAGGCGCATTGTCCATCAAAGCCGCTTCGCGTTACAATCCCAAGGGAGAAAATATCCTGCTTCAATGGAACCCGCTGTTGAATATTGACCTCAAGGGCGGCGAACTGAATATGCCGGAACGTCTGCCGGAAACCGTCAAGATCCCGTCCATCGAGTTCGCGTACTCGAACCGCGAGATGACGATTCAGAACTCGCGTGTAGAGTTGGGTCGCTCGGACCTTAACCTCAAAGGAAACGTACGCCATATCGGTAAATGGTTCAGACACGAAGCGATCCTCGAAGGCGAACTGGACGTCGTATCCGATCATTGCGATGCAAACCAATTAATGGCATGGTTCAGCGCCGACAGCGGTAGTGAAGAGAAAGAGCCTGTGACGAACAGTCCGGAACCGAAAGCGGAGAGCCAAGAGCAAAAGGCAGAGTCCGAGCCGTTCCTTGTACCGACCGATGTAGACTTGGCGCTTAAGACCCACGTACGGGAAGTGGAGATCTTCAATCAGGTAGCCAAAGACCTCAAAGGTGGTCTGTACGTGAAAAACGGCGAGGTAATCCTCGACGAGATGGGTTTTGTATGCCGTGCCGCCAAGATGCAGTTAACGGCGATGTATAAATCCCCGTGGCGCGACGACCTCTACGTAGGTTTTGACTATCATATGATCGATATCGACATCGACGAACTGCTATCCATGATCCCGGACCTCGAAGAAATGGTACCAATGCTGAGTTCTTTCAAAGGAGCCGCACAGTTCCACTTGGCGGTTGAGACTTACCTGAACGAGAAATATCAACCGAAGATCAGTACGCTTCGTGGTGCCGCCTCGCTGACCGGTAAAGACCTCGTCGTGCTGGATGGAAAAACGTTCTCTAAAATCAGCAAATTGCTGCTCTTCAAGAAGAAGACGGAAAATAAGATCGACTCCATCAATGCGGAGATCACCGTCTATAAGGACCAGATTGATGTCTATCCGCTTTGCGTACAAATGGATAAGTACACGGTCGCTATGGGTGGACGTCACCGCACCGACATGACCTTTGACTACGATATCAATGTCCTCAGTCCTATCTACCTCGGTGTACACGTTGGAGGTGATCTGGATAACCTGAAGATCAAACTGGCAAAATGCAAGTACGCCAAGGATTTCCGTCCGCATTGGTACCAGAAAGCCGATACGCAGTCACTGGAAATGCGAAAGATCATAAAGGAGTCAATGGAGAAGAACGTACGAATTCAGTAAGATAGTTTAAAGTTTATAGATATGAAAAAAACAGTTTTTTTAGGAGTTATAGCTATGAGTTTATTAGCATGTAACAAGACCAACCCGCTGGTAGATCAACCGAACACGCCGTATGGCGTACCGGCTTTCGACCAAGTGAAGATTGAGCATTATCTCCCTGCTTTCGAAGAGGCGATTCGTCAGAACAAAGCAGAGGTGGAAGCCATCATCAATAATGAAGCGGAACCGACTTTCGAGAACACGATCGTAGCCCTCGACCGCACAGGTGCGTTGCTGGACCGCGTAACCGGTGTTTTCTTCAACGTCCTCGAAGCAGATGGTAATGATGAGATGAATGAGATTGCGGAGCAAGTAAGTCCGATGCTGAGTGAACTGAGTGACGGCATCATCCTCAACGAAGCGCTATTCCAACGCGTCAAATTTGTTTATGACCAACGCGAACAATTGGGCCTTAACCCCGAACAAATGCGTCTGGTGACCGAGACCTACAAGCATTTTGCGGATAACGGTGCCAACCTCCCGGAGGATAAGAAAGAGCGACTCAAAGAGATCAATCAGGAGTTAGGTCTGCTCTCGCTCCAATTCGGTAATAACGTAGTGGCAGAGACCAATGCCTACCAGTATTTCGTGGCAGATGAGGCTCAACTGAAAGGTCTTCCTGAGTCCGCCAAAGCCTCAGCGGCAGAAGAAGCCACCGCAGCCGGTCACCCGGGCAAATGGCTCTTCACGCCCAAGCGTACGTCCTTCACGCCAGTACTGCAGTATTGTGAGAACCGCGAGTTGCGTAAAGAGTTACTCATGGCCTATACCACGCGTGGCAACCATGACAATGAGAATGATAACAAAGCGGTCATCATCCGCGAGATGGAACTGCGTATCGAAAAAGCACAACTCTTCGGTTACGACAACCCTGCCGATTATATCCTGGCGGACTGCATGGCGAAGAACCATCAGACGGTGGACGCTTTCCTGGCTTCTGTTTGGGCACCGTCCTTAGAAGCTGCCAAACGCGAAGCAGCTGAGTTGCAAAAGATGATGGATGAGGACCTGCCGGGCGAGAAATTGCAACCCTGGGACTGGTGGTACTACGCCGAGAAACTGCGTAAGGCCAAATATGCGCTGGATGAAGAGGAACTCAAACCCTATTTTGAACTGGATAACGTCCGCAAAGGTGCGTTTGGGGTAGCTACCAAGTTGTACGGTCTGCAGTTCGAACCGCTCAAAAACATGCCGGTATATAACAAAGAGGTGGAAGTCTTCAAAGTGACAGACGCAGACGGCGAGTTGGTCGGTCTGCTCTACACCGACTATTTCCCGCGTGCCGGCAAACGTCCGGGCGCATGGATGAATAATATCCTGCCGCAATATATCGATGCAGACGGCGTGGATCATCGTCCTGTCATCATCAACGTCGGTAACTTCAACAAACCGACCGCAGGCAACCCGTCGCTCCTCTCGATGGATGATGTAGAAACCCTCTTCCATGAGTTCGGTCACGCCCTGCACGGACTGCTCTCCAAGGCGCATTACAAGAGCCTCAGCGGTACCAACACCCCGCGTGACTTCGTCGAACTGCCGAGCCAGTTCATGGAGAACTACGCGTACGAACCCGAAGTGCTGAAGACATATGCCTTCCATTACCAGACGGGTGAAGTGATCCCGGATGAACTGATTGCGAAGATCAACGCCGCCGGTAAGTTCAACCAGGGCTTTGTGACCACCGAGTTACTCTCCGCTTCCATCCTCGACATGGATTTCCATGAGTTGACGAGTGCCGAGAACCTCGACGTTAACGCGTTTGAGAAAGCAAGCCTGGCGAAGATGCAGATGATTGACGAGATCATCGTGCGGTATCGCCCTACCTTCTATAATCATATCTTCACCACGGGTTACGAGGCCGGTTATTACAGCTATACTTGGGCAGCTGTGCTGGACGCAGACGCGTTCGCAGCGTTCAAAGAAACAGGAAACCTCTTCGATGAGGCAACCGCTGCTCGTTTCCGCCACTTGCTCGAGCAAGGCGGTACGCGCGATGCGCAGGAGTTATATATCGAGTTCCGCGGTAAAGAGGCTGATCCGAAGAACCTGCTTCGTCGTAAAGGATTCATCGAATGACCCGACGCACCCAAAATATATTATACCACCTGTTACCGGTAGTCTTTTGGCTGCTGGCAGCAGGTGGTATAATCATCTGGGAAATTCTCGATCTTCAATCGTCGATCTTCAATTACGTGCCCGCCCTCCTGGCGCTTATCAGCACGGCGCTCATTCATCGTATCCCGCGGCATACGAGTGCCGTAGAACCCTGTTTTCAGATGGCACTCTTGCTGGGCATCGCCGCCTATTGGTTACCCTCCGTGCTGTTCGTTGTTCTGCCACTATGGGGATACTTGATTTACCGCAACTTGCTTGACCTGCGCGCACTCTTGGCTACGCTCATCGGCCTCGCGACCGTCGCGATATGGGTAGTGGTACTGAATTACCTGCATCTTACGCAATACACCTTCTCTCTTTCGCACAACGCGCAGCTCTGGATCCCTACCGGCGCGGTCTTACTCGCCTGGCTGGCTTCTACCATTGCACGACAAAACCTGCGTGTACGTTGATACCCGCTTGCGGAAAATACCAGACGTACGTGCCGTCCGTACCTCCGTTATTCACATATTTCGTATCAAAGAGATTATTGATTTGTCCTTTGAGCGTTATGTCGGGTATATTGCTGTTCTTAATGGGCAGAGCA
>Ga0310694_10005858_pt1 | contig 11707 bp, 6 predicted proteins | sample 174DNAGHGhighgp2_FD_203884 | JGI IMG/M metagenome (GOLD analysis project Ga0310694, IMG submission 203884) | Sheep rumen microbial communities from Palmerston North, Manawatu-Wanganui, New Zealand - 1742 DNA GHGhigh gp2 (v2) (version 2) | ecosystem: Host-associated > Mammals > Digestive system >...
GGACGCCAGGACTACTACCATTCTATCCTGCAGGCTATCATCGACACCGGTTGCGCTGAGCAGATGATCATCGCAATCTGCTATCTCATTCATGGTTTGGTAATCGATACGTTCCATATCGTGGGTGATATTTTCGACCGCGGACCGGGTGCGCAAAAGATCCTGGACGTGCTGTCCACCATTCGCGATTATGACATCCAGTGGGGTAACCACGACATTGAGTGGATGGGAGCCGCAGCCGGCAACCGTGCACTGATTGCCACCGTACTGCGTGTATCCATCCGGTACGCGAATATCGAAACGCTGGAGGAAGGTTACGGTATTAACCTGTTGCCACTCGCGAGCTTCGCCATGCAGACCTACGGCGATGACCCGTGTACTATCTGGCAGACCAAGGATTTTGAGAACAATCCGCGTCTCACCCGCTCCGCCAACCTCATGGCAAAGATGCACAAAGCCATATCCATCATCCAGTTCAAGCTGGAGGGGCAGACGATCCTACGTCACCCGGAGTATCAGATGAACGACCGCTTGCTGCTGGATAAGATCAATGCCGACGGTACTATCACTATCGACGGAAAGACTTACCCGCTTACCGACACCCATCTGCCGACTGTCAATCCTGCCGCGCCATACGAACTGTCGTTGGAGGAGGAAGAACTAATGACACAACTGGCCCGTTCGTTCCGCAAGTCAGAGAAGTTGCAAAAGCACCTGCGTATCCTTTACCGCCACGGCTCACTTTATCTGGTGCGCAACGGTTTCCTGCTCTACCACGCTGCCGTGCCGCTGAACGCCGACGGCTCGTTTGCCGAGGTCGAAGTATTAGGCGTCAAGGCAAAAGGCCGCGCACTGATGCAGCGTATCGATGACGTGGTACGTATGGCATATTTCGGTGAAGGTCAACTTAAGGACGATGCTCTCGATTACACCTGGTATCTCTGGACAGGACCGCTATCACCCTTGTACAACAAGGATAAGATGACCACCTTCGAGCGCTATTTTATCGACGACAAAGAGATCTGGCACGAGGAGAAGGGCGCCTACTACGAACTGGCTAACCGCCGCGATGTATGCGAACAGATCCTGCGCGAGTTCGGGCTCGATCCTGCCGAGAGCCGAATCATCAACGGGCACATCCCTGTCCGTACTATCAAAGGCGAGACGCCTATGCGTGCCGAAGGCAAACGATTCGTTATCGACGGAGGATTTAGCAAGCCCTATCAGGAGAAGACCGGTATAGCAGGCTACACGCTCATCTACAACTCCTTCGGCATTCAGCTTGTGGAGCATGAGGAGTTTGAGAGCCGCGAGCAGGCTATTCGCTCCGGTTCGGATATTCACAACCGGATCCAACTGACTAACTTCGCCAGCCATCGCATGCTCATACGCGATACGGATATGGGCAAACAGCTAATGGAACAGATTGCTGACCTCGAACTGCTGCTCGAAGCCTACCGCACAGGGCATATCAAGGAGCACATGCTATAATGCGTCCGATTTACGATTGTAAACAATTATCCCACAGTAATATCCTGCTGTGGGATTTTTGTCCATGAGAAAATAGGAATAAGTTGCTCGGCAGTAACAGGTTCAGGTGTTGGCGTCAGTCCTATTAGATAAGCCAGCTTGCCGATAATCTGCTCGGCTGTACTATGTTGCCGCATTGCGCCGATAGCCAACGACTGATCACGCTTACACAAGCGTTGTCCCTGGGTATTTACGAGCAACGGATGATGGCAATACACAGGTTGAGTAAACCCAAGGATTCGTCGCAAATAGTGCTGTTGTGCTGCCGACAATAGCAGGTCGCGACCACGCACAATCTCTGTCACGCCCATCTCTGCATCATCAACAACAACGGCCAGCTGATAGGCGAACACGCCATCCGACCGGCGCAGGATAAAGTCGCCGCAATGCGTGGCAAGATTCACCGCCTGATGTCCATATACCCGATCCTCGTATTCAATCAATTCGTCGGGAACCATCAGCCGTATTGCAGCAGGGCGGTCAACTGAAGTAATCAGGCTTTCGACTTTCGACTTTTGGCTTTCGACTCCATTGGGTCTGCAAGTTCCGGGATAGACCACTCGTCCGTCACTCTCGTGCGGAGCCTGTGCTGCCAGAATCTCGTTGCGCGTACAGGTGCAGGGATAGGTCAGGCCATGCAGTTGCTGCAGGTACTGCTCGTATATAACCGTACGTTGCGACTGATAGACCACCTCGCCGTCCCACGTGAGTCCGAGCCACTCCAGATCGCGCATCAGCCGGTCGGCATATTCCTGCCGCGAGCGCTGGGGATCAAGGTCCTCTATCCTCAGTCGCCACAAGCCGCCTTGCTGCCGGGCAGAAAGCCACGACAACAAGGCGGCAAGCACATTACCTAAATGCATCTCGCCCGTAGGGCTCGGCGCAAATCGTCCTGTCATACGGTTGCTTCTACGTTCCAGACGAAAGCACGAACGCCGACTTCCTCGTTTCGCATATCGAGTTTCTTGACGGACTCCAGCAGTTCAGGCACTTTTTCGTCCTCCACTACCGTGATAACGCAGCTGTTCATTTCCGGCCAGGCATGCGTTCCGCGACGAGGTTCACCGCCATTCGTTCCGCGTCCCTGCACTTGCTCAAAGAATGTGAAGCCTTTGATTCCCAGCACGTCCAACATATACTCTACTCGGCCGGTATTCGCCTGATTGAATACTATCATTACACTTTTCATACACTACTAAATTTACGCTTTCGACTTTTGACTATCGACTTTCGAGTCTTTACCTTTCACTTTCAGGTCCATGAAGATAAACTTCTTGCGCAGTGCATCTTGCTTGTCGCGGTCACCGTGGCGTGACATCACACCATACAGCACCGGTACGATAAACAACGTGAGGAACGTCGATACTGTCAGACCACCGATCACCACTATACCCAGCGGTTGCCACATCTCGGCACCCTCGCCCGAACTTACAGCCATTGGCACCATACCCAAGATGGTCGTAAACGCGGTCATCAGCACAGGACGTATACGGCTTCTGCCGGACATCTGGATAGCCTGATTCAGTTCGTAACCGCGCTCACGCATCAGGTTGATGTAATCCACCAGCACGATACCGTTCTTCACCACGATACCTACCAGCAGCACCAATCCCAGTGCACCGATCATATCCAGCGAACGGTGGGTGAGCCACAACGCGATGATCACACCTGACAACGCAAACGGCACGGAGAACATAATGATTGCAGGCATGCGCAGGCTCTCGAACTGCGAAGCCATCACGATATATACCAACAGGATGATCAGTGCTGCGAGCAGGATCATGTCGCGGAAGGTATCCTGTTGCGTCTCATAGTTACCGCCAATGTGCGTACTGTAACCTACCGGCAGATCCAGCTGCGGCACGACCTCTGTCAGGATGGCCTCTGCCAGCTCGCCCAGTGTTGTGTTATACGGCGTAGCCTTGATGGTTACAATACGCTGACGCGCCTTGCGCTCAATGGTAGGCGGTGCCCAATATTCGCCCACCTCTGCTACCTCCGACAGTTTGACAGTCTTACCCATTGCGGTCGGGATACTCAGGTTCAGTACATCGCTGATGGAGTTGCGGTCTTCCTCGTTCAGGCGGACAACAATGTCGTACTCCGAACCATCATCCTTCAGGTAGCCGCAAGCCATACCGGCTACGCGGTTACGCAGATATGTAGATATAGTGGCTGAACTCAATCCAAGACGTGAAGCTTTCTCCTTGTCAACTGTGATCTTTATATCCGGTCGGTCGTCTTCACGGCTGATGTTCACGTCACGCGCGCCCGGCAGTTGGGATATCAGTTGGCGGCATTGCTCTGCCATCTGGCTCGTTTTGTCGAAATCGTAACCGTAGATCTCCAGATCCACCGTGTTACCGCCACCGGGGCCACCCGAGGATACGGCACACTGGTACTCGTTGATCTCCGGGTACGTAGCCATCTCCTGACGCAGGATCTCAGCTATGGTCCAGATGTCGCGGTCGCGCTCCCACTTCTTGGGCAGACGAACGGTCATCTGAATCTTGTTGTTCATCGTGGATGAGAACAACGCTGCTATCGTAGCATCATCGTTACTACCGGCAGAGGTGTTGATCAGTTGAATCTCCGGAACGAGAGTCATGAATCTCGTCTCCAGTTTGCGGGCAGTCTTCAATGTCTCCTCAATACGCGTACCGCGCTGCAGCTTGATGGTTACACTAAGTCGGCCGTTATCCTGCTCCTGCATGAAGTCCGTACCGATCTTGCCTTGGAACACAGGTGCCAACGATGCGACAAACAGAGCCAGCAGAATCAGCAACGTGATGGCCTTGTGGCGCAAGCACCAACCCAAGGCTTTGGCGTATGCATCATCCACCACATCCAGCACATGTACTACCGTACGCTCGTACAGCGACGTCTTGCCTGCCTCATCATCTATCAGGTTACCGTTCTCATCCACATGTACTTGCTTGGCTTTCAGTAACTTCGAGCAAAGCATAGGTGTCAGCGTAATAGCCACTACGGTGGACGTACAGCATACTACCGTCACAATCCATCCCAACTCGTGGAACATAATTCCCGCCATACCGTTGAGCATTGTCAGCGGCACGAACACGGCTACCAGCACCAGAGTTGTTGCTATAACGGATACCCACACCTCGTTCGTGGCATAGATGGCCGCCTCATGCGGATCTTCGCCGCGTTCCACGTGTCGGGTGATATTCTCCAGCACAACGATTGCATCATCCACCACCATACCGATAGCGATGGTCAACGAACAGAGTGATATAATGTTCAAGCTCGAGTCTGCCACACCAAGGTAGATGAACGCCACAATCAGCGCAATAGGTATGGTTATACCGATGATCAGTGTCGCACGCCACTTGCCTAAGAAGAACAGCACCACCAGCACCACAAACAGCAAGGCATATAGCACAGATTCCTCCAGCGAGTTGATACTGTTCTGGATGTTCTCCGATGAGTCGTAGATCTTCTCTATCTTCACATCCGTAGGCAACTGCTTCTGTATCTGTGCCAGTTCCTTACGCACATCGCGGCATACCTGCACAGTGTTCGCACCGGTCTGCTTGGCTATAATCAGACGCACCGACTCACGGCCGTTGGTCTTCTCGTCCAGTGTAAGATCCTTGATTGTATCCTTGACAGTTGCAATGTCGCGGATGAACACCTGCTGTCCTTGCGGAGTCATCGTAACCATCAGATTCTCGATCTCCGACGACTCAATGTACTCGCTACGCACCTGCATCTGGTACTGCTCCTGCGGCATTTTGATCGTTCCGGAGGAGAGGTTCAGGTTGTTAGCCGTCACCACCTGCCCGACTTGCTCAAGAGTAATACCGTAGGCATCGAGTTTCTGCTGGTCGATGTTCACATACACGTAGCGGTCCGGTGCACCCGATAGCGAGATATTACCTATACCGTCTATATGGTTCAGTTGCGGCACTACCTCGTCGTTCAGAATCTTATCCAGACCTGCATACGTCTCATCCGCCGTAATCGAATACTGGCAGATTGGCATCGAGCTTGTTGACAACTTGAATATCACAGGCTTCGCACAGTTGTCCGGCAGGTTGTTAGCCGCCATATCCACAAACGAACGCACATCGTTCACCGCCTCATCCATGTTACTGCCCCACTCCAACTCCAGCGTTACGACGGAGATATTATCTTTCGATTGCGAGGTTATATGCTTCAGGTGGTCAACGGAGGTCAGGGCATTTTCCATGATCTTCGTCACGTTCGTCTCCATCTCACTCGCTGCCGCACCCGGATAGGTGGTCATTACCGTGATATACGGTGGATCCATCTCGGGGAACTGGTCAATCGGCAGTCTCAAAAACGAGAACACGCCTATCACGATCACCGCCACAAATATCAACGCGGTGGTCACCGGCTTTTCTATCGCTGATTTGTATATTGCCATAAATTATTTCGATAAATCGATTTATCGATATTTCGATATTTCGAGAATTATTCTACAACATTGATCTTTACGCCGTCCACGAGTTTATGCTGACCTGTGGTTACAAGCTCCACGCCATCAGTCAGTTCGGGTGCAATGATTTCTATATCCTGGTCAAAACGCTGCCCGAGTTCTACGGCTACACGCTTGGCGCGACCGTTGTCGTTGATGAACACGTAGCGGTCGTTGGCACCCACCAGTTTCTCTACCGACTGATACGGAGCCACGATAGCCTTAGCCTTGCCCAAACCGATGGTCGTCGTTACATACATACCCGGACGCAACAGGCTCTTCTGGTTCGGGATCACAATCTTCACCTGGAACGTGTGACTTGAGGCATCCACGGTCGGATAAACCACCTCTATCGTTGCAGGGAAGACCTGATCGGGATAGATCTCCGATGTCAGAGTCAGTTTCATTCCTTCTTTCAGTTTCGGGAAGTACATCTCCGGGACGGCTACCAGTGCTTTCAGCTTGTCAATCTGCGTGAGCACGAGTATCGGCTGACCGCCGTAGAGCTCACCGTCCTCGTATGTCTTGGCGGATATAACGCCGTTGAACGGAGCCTTGACATACGTGTTCGTCTTCAGAAAATCCAACTGCTCTTTTGTCGAGTTGTATTGCGTCTGAATCTGGTCGTACTGCTGTTGCGTAGCCGAACCGGTCTTGAGTAGTTGCTCTATACGGTTCTTCTCTACCTCCAGATTAGCCATGCTGATCTTTGTGGTCTTGTACTGTGTCTGATCCATACGCACCAGATCATCACCTTTCTTCACCTTGTCGCCAACCTCGCGATAGATATGTTCAATCTTGCCGGTCAGCGAGGGCGCCACGTTCTGCGTCAGGTAGCCCTGCAGGTTGGTGGATACGGATATCACTCGCTCAATCTCACGAGGATGCAGCACCGTTGTGCGTACTTGCTCCACACGCTCCTCTTCTTGAGCCGTGGTCTGCGTTTCTTCTTGTTTGGTTCCGCAGCCTACGAGCATCATAGCTGCGAGGGGTAATACGAATATCTTTTTCATTTTTCTATTATTTATCAACTTTTAACTCTAAACTTACAAACTTCTCTCAACACTCAACACTCAACACTAAACCCTCAACTAATTATTCAGGAACTTCTCCAGTTCCACTTGTGCGTTCACCAGACTCAACACTGCCTGTACATACGTGCTTTGCGCATTGATCAGGTCGTTGCTGGCGTTCGTCAGCTCCATGTTACTGCTTGCGCCGTATTTGTACTTGTTCGTAGCCGAAGCAAACACGCGCTGCGCTACGTCTATATTGTCTTTCTCGTTCACATACGTCTCGTAGGCGTTGGTCAGGTTGAAGCACAACTGGCTGTACTGGATACCCAGATTGTCCGTCGTCTCCGATAGGGTGTTCTTCGCCTCTTCGTATGCAATCTTCTTCTCTATCACGCCTGCGGCACGCTTGCCGCTCGACCACAACGGCATTCGCACACTCACCTGAATAACGTTCGGAGGCGTCATACGCATACCGCCCTCGCCGTAGTATTGCTGGTTGGTATAGTTGTATCCCAGACTTACGGTCGGTCCATACGCCCAACCTGCCATCTGCACGTTACGGCGCGCAAGAGCGGTGCTCTTCTCCAATGTCCGGTAGGTCAGATTGTTGTGGATGTCAAAGTTCTCACCCAGCAATGCCAGCACTCTGTCGGGCGACAACACCTCATCCAGATTCTCTGTCAGCACCAGAGTTGTCTCTACCGGCACGTCCAGCAGCACTTTCAGGCTGTTCGTAGCCAGTTCGATATTACGCTTCTGCGAATTGATACTGTTCTTCAATGTATTTACGCGCACGCGAATCTGATCGGCGGTTGTCTGCTCGGCAGCACCGGCATCCACAGCGTTCTGCGTGATCTGCTCCAGGTTCTGGATGTTCGTCAGGCTGGAGTCCAACAGGGCAGATATACTCTGCAGTGCCAGCACGCTTACGTAACTGCTCATCACACTTCCGCGCAGGTCGCTCTCGGATTTCTCCAGCGCAATCTTCTTCATCTCAATCGCGATGTTGTTCAGCAGCACGCCTACTATACCTTGTCCGTTCAGGCCTATCGATGCCGTCAAACCCAAGGCGCCTACGTTAGGCATGTTGATCTCCACATCGCGTCCCGCCATCGACAGCGTTGCGCTGTAACCCAGATAGTTGCTGTAACTGTAACTTCCGTCCACATTCGGCAACATTGCTGCTATAGTCTGCCAACGCTGCGCGTAGGCTTCCTGTACTGCCAGCGACGCATTCTTCAGACTTCTGTTCTGTTTGATGGCATAGTCTTGCGCCTCTTGCAGCGACAACTCCAGCTCGGCAGGTACATCCTTGCGTGCCTCACCGTCACGAGCTGCTGCCAGCACACAGTCTTCAGCATGCATCCCTGCGCTCAACACTATGCTCGCCAATACTACTAATACTGTTTTCTTCATATATCTTTAAATTATCTATTTTCAACTTTCAGCAACTCCCTTCCCTTTAGGGAGGGGCTGGAGGTAGGCCTTTCAACTCTCATACAACTTCATTCCTTCTTCACTCAGCACGCCGCGAACAAATATATCCATTGCAGTGTGACTCAGCTGATGCATATTATGCCCGTGAGCCTCTATCTGCTCAAAGTCGCGAATTGCATCGCTGTGGATCTTTGCCAGCAGCACTGCTGTCAGTTCGATGTCCAGGTCGCTACGCACATAACCGTCGTGCAAACCTTGCTCCAGATACGCCTGCAGGTATTCCTTCTGCACACGGAACGTATTTTTCTGAAACTCTGCAAACTGCTTCGGATAATATTTCTTCAGGTCATACACCAGCTGCGGCACGCGGCGTACATCGTTCTTTTCTGCCTGTTGGCGGCACAGCAAGGTTTTCACCAGTTTGCGGAAATCATGCAGCTCCAGCAACTCACGCAACTTGACGGCCATACAATCAATATTCGACTGCAACAATTGTGCCACCAGTTCGTCTTTGCCTGCAAAATACACGTAGAACGTCTTTTTCGACATACCTAACTCGCGGCATATATCGTCTATCGACACGCTGCGTATGCCTAAGCGAAAAAACATCTCGCCTGCCGTCTTGATTATTTGTTGCTTCTGATTTTCCATGCCATCTATCACCTTTCAATTTTCGCCTCTCAATTTTCAATTCCCCAAAAACCGCGCAAAGGTACAACATTTTTCCCGTATTTGCAAGCCTTGGCGGGGAAATCGGAAACTTTTTGCACTCCCAAAGTTTCCAATGCTACCTGCATGTTGCAAAACTAAGGAGGGTGTGTCGTAATTGGCACACCCTCCTTTATTTTATCGGTAATTGTTGGTAATTCTTAGCCCTAAAGGGCACGATCTGCTTCGCTGTTCTTAGCCCTAAAGGGCACGATCTGCTTCGCTGTATGGTTGTGACAGACAACAGATCGACGTTTTATCGTTCTTTCATCACCCCGGTTACAGTATATGCCACTCCGTTGCGGATGATCAGCAGTTCTCCGTTGCGCAGCACTTTCTGCACCTCTGCAGCACCGTTCACAGCATCTACACCCGTTGGTGTAGGCTCTACATATTTGCGTACGAATGCATATACATATTCGGCACCTGTAGTATTGGCCTTGTACGGCTTGATAGCTGCATTACCGGCGTGGTACTTGAAGTACGCATTCGTATTGCCTAAGTTGTGAACATAGTAGCCCTTGTCTCCGTCTGCCACGAACTCCCAGAACTTGCAATTCTGCGTATTGGCATCTACTACATCGTTTCCTGTACTTGCCACGGCAATCGTCTTACCGCCTACGATGGTCAGCGTAAAGCCGTCCTTGTTCTTCTCCGTGCCGAGCACAAAGCGACAGGCGTTTTCTGCAAACGCTTCGCTCGCCGACACGACTACATCCTTTGTCAGCACTGTCAGTTTCTTGCCGTCACGAGCACCGGCTACCACACCGCCGTTGTTATAAATCGTTGCCAGAATGATGGTATCTTTCGCAGCCAACATTGCGGCATCCGTCACTTTGGCAAACGTCGCAGGAGCTACCACGCGGATGGTTATCTGTGCTTCCTTGTCCACTATCGTGGCGGTAATCACAGCCTCGCCTTCCTTCAATCCGCTTACCAGACCGGTTTCGCTTACTGTTGCCACCTCCTCGTTGTCGGATACGTAGGTTATGGTCTGCTCCGTAGCAGCCTGCGCAGGTGTAACCACGGGATTCAGTTGCAGCGATGTGCCTTTGTTCACAACAGCCTCTGCGTCGGCAAATACTATGCTCTCCACCGTTACGGCTACCACGTGTACCTGACAGGTCTTTACCACATCGCCTATGGTGACGCTTATCTCAGCCTCACCGATAGCCTTGGCGGTAATCAAACCGCTCTTGTTTACTGTGGCTACCGTCGTGTTGTTGCTGCTGAACGTAGCCGACTCGGTTGCATACGCAGGAACGTATGCTGTTACGCTGATGGTTTTCGTGCCGCCGGCGTTGAGCGTCACCTCTGTATCCGACAGCGTGAAGTCGGTCACCGTCGGCTTGGTGATCGTCAGGGTGGCACTTGCGCTTACGCTCGGTACGCGAACCGATGTGGCGGTTACTGTTACTGTACCGCTCACGCGTTTGGCGGTCAGCACACCTGCTGCACTCACCTCACCCTGATAACTCTTGTCAACCGTCCATGTCAGGTCTTTCACCGCAGCATTGGCGGGTGTATATACCACGTACTGACTCATGTCAATCGACTGACCTTGGTCGATCGTTGCCGGTGCGCCTTCAAAAGCGATATTCGTCAACTTAACCGTTGCCGGTATCAGATTGATACCTATTACCGCCTCACCTGCCATCGGATCCAGCTTGACATCCTGTGTCAGATATACCAGTTTGGCGTTCGGTGTGCCGGTCTTGGTGCCGTTGCCTTTGTAGGTGATGGTCAGTGTACCGCTTGTGCGGTCTCCTGTTTCTGCCAGGTCAAACAGCGCGGCGTCTGCTCCTTCTATATCCCATACTATATCTTCCGTCAGGTTCTCGGCGGTATAGTTCACTTTCACTTCAGTCGGTTCATCCAGTTCCACATCACCGAAACTGATTGCTCCTATCTCTATCTTGCTTTGTACATCTTGCGCCTCACCGGCTTTCTTATAGATGGCTATATCCGTTCCCGTGCTCTCGCTCTTGTAGGGTTTGAAGCGGTCGCTGTTGAATCGTACGGGATAAGCCGGATCGGCATCGTTCGGACGAATAACCGTTGCTACACCGTTGCTGATGCTTATCTCCCAGCTCTTAACCGTCGAACTGGCGGAATACGTTGTGGCAAATGCGCCCTTGCCGCTGTTCGACACATAATCCAGCAACAGCGCTTTGTCGTTATCGTCCGGATAGAGGAACTGCCAGTTGCCGCTGTACTTCTTCATCACAAACGTCTGCGCGCTCTCGGGCACATCGGCTTTGCCGTTGGCTACCTTCACGCCCTCGGTGATTGCGGTCAGGTATGCGCCGCTGAGCGGACCGCTCACAGCTGCGGCACTCTCGCTTACCAGCACTACCACATCGCCGTCACTGAGTTCGCTGATAGTATTCACACGCTCAAACGGTGTTGTCCGGGCTACCACCGCATCACCGGTAACGGTTACTGTCAGGTTGATCACTTTCTCCACCTCGTTGTACGACGTATCATAACTGTACAAACGCACCTTGCCGGTAAAGGTGCCGGCGGATTCGGCATAGTAGTTGACGGTAAATGT
>Ga0310694_10005859_pt1 | contig 11707 bp, 8 predicted proteins | sample 174DNAGHGhighgp2_FD_203884 | JGI IMG/M metagenome (GOLD analysis project Ga0310694, IMG submission 203884) | Sheep rumen microbial communities from Palmerston North, Manawatu-Wanganui, New Zealand - 1742 DNA GHGhigh gp2 (v2) (version 2) | ecosystem: Host-associated > Mammals > Digestive system >...
GGTCACATCACCGATGTTGATTTTGCCGTCTTTGTTGACATCAGCGTTCTGCTGGTTGATGTCATTGTTGCCGCCCATCAGGAAACTGATGAGTGATGTCACGTCGCTGATGGTGACCTTGCCGTCGTTGTCAACGTCGCCATTGATGCCTGCAGGTGCAGTAACGTTGATGATGTAGCAGGCTGCATTCTGCAGGTCGGCCGACACGACGCTGATGGCGATGCGGTAACTGCCGTCCTGGTTCTGCTCCATCGACTTGGTGAGCACGGCGCTCACGCCCTCGATGGTGGCATCAAAGTCGTCCAGATTGGGTTCGCCGGCGATTTCCATGTTATAGGTCATCACAGTGGGGTCCCAGCCATTGATGGTGGCGTGCTTGTAGCGCAAGTCGGTCATGTTGCCGAGGTAGACCAGTTCCATATCGTCAACATAGAGGGCATCGTTCTTGCTGCCCTGACCGGGAGTGCCGTTGGTCGAGAAGGTGACGAAGATGGCCCTGGTGCTAGCGCCATTGGCTGCGTAACTGTCGTAGTCGAAGGGGAAGGTGTACTGCGTCCAGTCGCCTGCGGGAATCTGGCCGCCGACGATGCTGCCCGACAGGTTGGTGTAGGTCTTGTCGGTGGGCTCCTGATAATAGGTGCCGTCAAAGGTCTTCACGCTCACGTTGGCCTTATTGTTGGCGTTCGGGGTGCCCTGGGTGTATTTCAGCCACACATTGAATTTGTCAGGCTTGGCATACAGGGGCATGTAAAAGTCATCAATGCCATTGGCTTCGTCCATCTCGGCATGGTTCAAGGTGCTGGCTGCGCTCATGGCGCCTGCCATCAACTTGCCGTTGGTCATGGTGCCGTTGGCAACAATGCTGCCAAGTGAGTTGGCTGTCATCACGGCGCTGTAGCCTGTTGCACCGCTGCGCACATCATTGCTCTGCTCCAGTTTGACAAGGCCTGCCGAAATGCCTGAAAATGTGCCGCCGGCGGTCTTGAAGCCGTGCCAGCGGTCGGGCTCGCCATATTCGTTGGTCCAGGACTCCAGACCGCTGTTGGGCAACTGGAAGTGGTCACCCACGGTGTTGAACCACATCGTGGTGTTCTGGGCGGGAATGGAAACGTTGGCAGCCATCATTCCGTCGATGGTGCGGGCAAACAGGATGGTGCGCATAGCCCCGAAGGCGGTGGCCACGTCGCGCTCTGCGCTATAGACGGTGACACCCTTGCGATAGGCTGAATGCACATCATTCATCGTCATGGTGCCAAAACCGGGGACCTGCAGCACGAGGGTACTGATACCGTCATTCTGCTGCGTCACGGTAACGGTAGCGACTGAGTTGTTGATCTGACCGTTGCGGTTTACAACGATATTGCCTGTAAAGGACTCGGCATTGAGGGCCAACACGGCCGTCAGTGCGAGCCAAAAAGTGAAAAATAATTTCTTCATTTTGTTATTATTATTTGTTTAATGATGTTACTTGATTCGGTAAGAAATGCCCAGCGTGCCGTACATCGGTCGAAGTGTCTGCACCGAGTGGAAATCACTCTTGAACAGGCCCCCGAAGCCGTATGTCAGTTCGGCAAACATGCCCCAACGGTGGTGGAAGTGCCAATCTGCACCCACATCAAGGCCCCACTGCATGTGGCGCATGTTCTGGTCAAAGTCAAAGTCGCCGCGGTCGCCGGGTTCAGTGCCCATCTCGATCTTGGGACCCACGGGAGAGCCCTCGCGCAGGTATCCGTCATAGGCCCATCCCCAGAACTTGCGGCTCGTGAGCCATCCCATGAACAGGCCCGCGCGCAGTTGCAGGTCACGACTCACGTCAAAGCCGGCCTGGATAGGGAATGTGATGCGGCGTTGTGTGGTCTTGATGCGCACGTTGCCGTTGAAGATGCCGTCGAGAGATTGGTCACCCCTGACCACCTCGATGTCATAGTTCTTGACGCGGCTGTCCACGTCCATGCTTCCCAACTCGTAGCGCAGGCCGGAATGCAGCGACCATCGCCCTTGCAACTGTCTTGACGCCTCGAGCGACACCGCAAAATTCATGCCGGGATTGAAGCTGTTGATGCCGCGAATTTCACGGCCAATGTGGGTGGGAATCGTTCCGCCCACGGTATATCCCAGCCTGGCATCCACCACCAGACTGTCGAGAACGCCGGCGCTCATGCCCACTGACGTGCAGACAGTGAGAATGCCCCAAGCCAATATTTTTCTGAATGATTTCATCTCAGTATTCCTGTTTGCTCCATCATCAAAATTGTCATCACTCGTCGTGGGTACAGATAAGCCTTACCTTGTCCACACACAGCTGGCTGCCGATGGCACCAGTGAATTCCCCGCCTGCAGCGCTTGACGAGAACACGATGGTGAGGCTGTAGCCCCATTTTGCTAACTCCTCCTCGTCAACCTCGGCACGATATTCAAATTTCACGTCCCATGGCGTCCATTGTGCGGTGGGCGTGACATATCCCAGATTGGCTACCGCGACGATCTGCTCGCTCGAGAGCACGTCGTCACCGTAGAGGCACACCTCGTTGCCGGCAGCATCATGGTTGCGGTAGAAGACCGCATAGATGGATGCCGAGTCGGTGCGGTTGGATATCGGGTTGCCGTAGATGTCCTGAACCGTCTCGCCGGGGGCATAGGTATAATAGCCCGTGAACGACTCGGGGCGATTGGCGAACGGAATGCCGAAGTGGGTGGCGTGAAGGTGGTCGCTCATCGCTATCCTGATGTCGAAGGTGCCCAGATACATGTTGCCGGCAGCAAGGCGCTTGTTGGCCATCACGCCGAAGGGACCCGTGCTGCGCGTCGTCAGGCGCACCGCAGCGCCGTCATATCCGTTCTCCATCGGTGTGGTGGGATAATCCATCGCCTTGGCGCTGCCCATCGAGATGCGGAAACCGTCATTGGCCGTGGCCCATGTATTGTTGGGCGTCTCATAGGGCAGGGTGTAATGCCACAAGAAGTAGCGGTTCTTCTCGGGCTCCAGTTCATACTGCTCAAAGTCAAACCGCAGCGTGTCGGCAACGGTGACCATGGTGGGAACGATGCTCACGCGGTAGTGGCGCTGCCACTTGCCGTCTTGGGATGTCACGGTATAAATGACCGGACCTGCCGAGAAATCATGAGTCGAGCCGCTGGCAGGGCTTACGGTAGCCCCGGGCGACAGGGTGAATGTCGGCGCGAGCGAGGTCACGTCAGCATCACCGCGCACGGCAAAGGTGATGACGCTGTCGGTCGAGAATACCGTCTGCAGCGAATCGGTCAACTGGAAAAAGAAGTGCTCCGGAGTGTTGACATGCAGCGTGACGGTCTCGATGTCCGCCTCGCAGTAGTCCGGCTCCTCGCCGAAGCATGACGTATTTAACACCGTCAGCAATGCCATGGCAATCAATGCCATAGGGGGCATGTGACGTAAAAAATTAGGCCTCATTGCTATCGTTTATCATTTAAAACCTGCAAAATTAGGAAAATAATCATTAATGGTGTTGATTTGGAATTCTAATTTTTATTAAAAAGCTCATTTTGGACTGTTTTAGCATGCTATGACCCAATTGCTGACCGTGAAAGATGTTGTGCGCCATCCCATGATTAACAGTCATGTGCCGGTGTGTCAACTCTGATTTTTTGGGGATAATTTTGCTTGATTATCAGAAAAGCCTTACTTTTGTAGCTTGAATTTATGGGAGCCTTGGGCTATGCCCTGCCTAAAATCTTGACGGACAGTTGCTCGCCGTCAGGAAACCACGCTTTTAAGATGACACTTCAGTTATAATGGAAAGACTTATAAATAAATTGATGGACTTGAGGATTTTCAGGACTTTTAGGGTCCGGACTACGCCTCGATGGATCATTCTGCTACTCGATATGCTCATTGTCATGGTGAGCTATGTCGCGACTGTTGTCGCCGACATGTATTCGTCGCACAGCCTTACTTCATCCAATACCATTCTTGTCAATGCCTTCATAGTTTTTGCTGTGTATTTTGCAGTAACTTATATATCAAAGAGTTATACCTGCGTTATCCGATTGTCGGTGATAGAGGACCTGTACCGTATTTTCATGGCTATTGCCTTCTCGACGCTGTTGCTCTTTGTACTTAATGTGCTCAAGACGCTTGTGACCGGCACCCCGTTCCTCAAGTATTGGGACATCATGGTCATCGGCGCCTTGTCCTTCTCCCTGATGATGATTGAGCGCCTGTGCATCAAGTACCTGTACATGCGCATGAACAGCGCCACCGAGGGCCGTAAGCGCGTACTCGTGCTGGGCACCTCCTTTGCCTCGGTCTTCCTGGCCAACGCGCTCAAGGGTGAGATCGGCGGCAAGTACCTGCCCGTGGGACTTCTCAGCATCAAGTCGGGACAGGAGAGTTCAGAAATCAACGGCTTCAAGGTCTACAAGTTTGACCCGACGACGATGAGCGAAGTGTTTGATAGGGATAATATTGACGCGCTGATCTTTGACTCCAAGAGCAACAACCTGATGAGTAGCGGTTTTGGCGACTACTTCATCAAGAACGATATTTCTCTGCTGGCCATGAACAAGGTGGCCGAGTTTGAACAAGACAGTGACCGCGGCAACAAGACGATCTCCACCTATATTAAAGAGGTGCAGATCGAGGACCTGTTGGGGCGTGAACCCATCGTGCTCAACAATCCGCTGGTGAGCGAGCACATCAAGGGCTCCTGCGTGCTCATCACGGGTGCCTGCGGTTCCATCGGCAGCGAGATCGTGCGTCAGGTGGCTAACTACGGCGCTTCACGCATCGTCCTGTTTGACCAGGCCGAGACACCGATGCATGACATCGCCCTCGAGATGAGGAAGAACATGCCCAATGCCAAGATTGAGCTGTTCATGGGTGACGTGCGCAACCGCGAGCGTGTCGAAGAGGCATTCGCCTTGTTCCGTCCAAAATATGTCTTCCATGCGGCGGCCTACAAGCATGTGCCCATGATGGAGCTGAACCCCACCGAGGCCATCATTGCCAATGTCAGTGGCACGCGCAATGTCGCCGACCTGGCGTTGAAATATGACGTGTACAAGTTTGTCATGGTGTCGACCGACAAGGCTGTCAATCCCACCAACGTGATGGGATGCACCAAGCGCCTGGCCGAGATCTATTGCCAGTCTCTATTCTTTGATTCCCAGAAGCGCGGCAAGAAGACGCAGTTCATTACCACGCGTTTTGGCAACGTGCTGGGCAGCAACGGTTCGGTGATTCCCCTCTTCCGCAAGCAGATTGCCGCTGGTGGTCCCGTAACCGTGACCCACAAGGAAATCATCCGCTACTTCATGACCATCCCCGAGGCCTGCTCTCTCGTGCTTGAGGCGGGATGCATGGGCAGCGGCGGTGAGATTTACATCTTTGACATGGGCGAACCGGTCAAGATCTATGACATGGCGCGCCGCATGATTTCGCTGGCAGGTCTCAAGCCCGACGTTGATATCAAGATTGTGGAAATCGGCCTGCGTCCCGGTGAGAAGCTGTACGAGGAGTTACTCAACGATAAGGAGAAGACCACTGCCACCATCAACAGGAAAATCATGATTGCCAAGGTGAAAACCTATGACTACAAGGACGTCTGCAGCAATCTTGACAAGATCATTGACCTCGCATTCAAGGGCGATGTCCACGGCATGATTTATGCCATGAAGATGTTTGTCCCCGAGTACAAGAGCCAGCAGAGCAAGTTTGAGGCCATCGACAAGGAGATTGAAGAGGTTGAAGGCACTCGCGCCACCTCGGCAACTTTCCAGCCTACTGCCGAGTAATCACTGGCGGCACAAGGCGTGTTCAATCGTGATAGGGGAGCGATGCCGCTCCACCGCGAAGAAAAAATACGGGCAGGACTGTCATCAGTCCTGCCCGTGATGTTTATGGTCGTTGTCGTGAATCAATACACGACATGATGTGTCTCGCGGGGATGCCACGTCCTGGTGAGAATCCACATGATGCCCACGGCAAGGATGAGGGTGGCAATGATCATCGGAATCAGGATGCTCATGTCGAGCATGCGTGCCGTCGAAGCGTAGTAGATGTCGTCAAGCTTATAGATGTTCATGTTGATGGCTGCGTCAAAGTCCACCCACCACACACAGGTCTTGGAGAACGGGATGAGTGCCATTGCGGCATAGCTGGCAATGACGCCCTTGCGGCTGCGGTAATTGCCAATTACCTTGCGCAGTACCTCGGCAATGCAGCCAAATGCGAAGCAACCGAGAGCAAAGAACTCGTGGCCTTGTCCAAGCAGGAAGTTGACCATCAGCAAGAGCACGGCGCACAGGATGGCAATGCCGGGCATCGGTTGTTGTTCACTCAGCTTGTAGTAGGGCCAGGCTGCTGCCAGCGCCACGGGTACGGCGCTGTAGGTCCAAGCATAGGGGTTGATGAACATACCCAGTGATTCAACAATAAGAACCACAGCAACATATAAAACTGCCAATAACAAAACTTTAATTACTCGTTCCATAATCTTGAATAAGGTCAACAGACGTTAAACATGACGCCTTTGTTCATATAATCCCACAAAGATAGTACATTTTTGTCATAGTGCAATGATAAATTGCAATAATTTGTTTTCTCAATCCGCATTTTTGCTTGATAATTGTGGGTTTCAGTGCAATTTGATAGGGTTTTTGCCTACTTGCTCTGCACTCATGCCGCCCGTGTTGCCGGGAATTGAAAAAATAGTTGTACCTTTGCCTCGGTGAAGATTGTGCGGACATCAATATTGCCATTCAAGGGATTCACGGCCATCAACCTGCTGGGCGTCCTGTTTGTGCATCCTGGCGTATACCTTAGCAACGAGATGATGAACCACGAGCGCATCCACTCGGCGCAGCAGCGCGAACTCCTGTTCGTGTTCTTCTATTTTTTGTATCTGCTGGAATGGCTGTGCAGGCTCCCCATGCGTGGTAATGCCTACCGCAATATCTCGTTTGAGCGCGAGGCCTATGCCAACCAGCGCAATCTCCACTATCTCAAGTCAAGACCGTTATATGCCTGGAGAAGGTACATGAGAAGGCCTTTAAGGAAACCCCAAAGAATGATTTAGAATGAGAAAGACAGTTTATCTGATGATATTGATGGCGCTTGCCGCCACCCAGCAGTTGCTTGCCCTCACCCCTCAGGAGGCGGTGGACAGGTTCGTGTCCCACAGTTCGTTGCGCTATGCCTCGGTGGGCGTGCAGGTCATCGACCTGGACTCGGCGCGTTCCATTGCCAGTTATCGTCCAGACCAGGCCAACATCACGGCCTCGACCATGAAGACGGTCATCTCGTCGGCAGCCTTGGGCCTCTTGGGTCCTCACTTCCGCTTCGAGACGCCTGTTTATCTTGATGGCGAAGTCCAGGACGGTGTTTTCAAGGGGAACATCATCATCCGCGGCCTTGGGGACCCGACGCTTGGTTCGGTCTTCTTGCCCTGCCAGGCCAATATCGTCAGCGAGATAATCGCAGCGTTGAAGGCAATCGGCATAACCCGCATCGAGGGCACGGTCATCGGTGATGACAGTTATTACAGTTATCCCTATTATGATGAGGATTGGGACGTGGGCGACCTGGCCTATGATTATGGCGCTGCAGTCCATGCCCTGAACTACCATGACAACCTGATGAGTGTGGCTTTTTCTCTGGATTCGCGCGGCAGGGTGGCCAGCTCGTCCATCACGCCGCCTGTTCCTGGTGTCAAGGTCATCAGCCGTTGCCGTGCCAACCGCGGCCGCAATTCGGTTGTGCCTTATCTGGACTATAGCGTTCCCGCGTTGGTCCTCACCGGCGACGCGACCTCCAGGTCTTACCGTAACAACTATGCCAACCCCACGCCGGCTCCCATGCTTGTGGACAGTGTAGAGCGGGCACTCAGGACCAACGGCATCGAATATATCCAGGACGTTAACGCCCGTGGCCTTGCCGCCCAAGCCGAGCGCTCCCTGCTCGTCTTGCACAAATCACCCGAGTTGACCGAGATCATCACCTCGCTGCTGGACCGCAGCGACAACATGTTTGCCCACGCACTGCTTCGTGCCATCGGCGCTCGTGAACGGGAGACGAGGGAGCTGGACGGCATGCCGTCCGACCTGGATGCCATCGGCGTGGAGGCGGTCAAGCACTGGCTGGATCTTCAGGGCATCAATGCCGACCCCTTGTATATGCGTGACGGTAGCGGCTTGGCTCGAGGCAATAAGGCGTCGGTCGGCTTCTTTGGTGACATGCTCACGATGATGGCCCACCGTAGGTTTGACGGCATCAGGCTCTGTGACCTCATGCCTCAGGCCAAAGACCGCGTGGGCAAGACTCTGGAGAAGAACCCCTTGAACGAACGGATTGTGATCAAGTCGGGCAGCATGCGCCATGTGCAGTGTTATGTGGGCTATTATCCCGCTGATGAGCCGCACTACGCCTTTGCCGTGCTGGTGAATAATTTCAACTGTTCGCGCGCGAGCATCAGGGACCAGATAGGCACGTTGCTCTGTAATCTTTTCCAAGACCTGTAACCCCTTCACAAGCAATAGAATAATATCGCCTCTCTATTTCAATATAGAGGGGCGATATTCTAATAGGAACTGCTTGCTTTAAACAAATAATGTCGAAGACTGAGCAGTGAGTTCAATGAACAGTAACAGATAGTGGATAAATACCATCAATCTGAAAATAAATCTTAAAATTTCTCTCTTTTTCATAATTCTTTTGCTATTTAAATTTTTATATTAATTCATTTATATATATTCGTTAATTGTAAAAAGTTTAGCATTTTACCGTACTTCTTTATATACAAAATATGAATAGTGACTGGCAAAATTCAAGATTTATGCAAATTTTTCTATAAAATTATTTAGCACTTATAAGGTGTTAAGGCGGTATAATGCGCAGAATCCACATTTGGAGTTGTGGATGCTGAATGGAGGAGAATGATGCTGGTTTTGGAGTGCTTTGCCCGTGATGGGTCGGGATACTTTTTTGGAGGAAAATTGTTGGTGTTTCAAAAAAAATGCCTAAACTTGCAGATTGAATGTAACGCAAATCCTTGGTGATTGTCGCTAAGCAACAATATAACAGAAGATTATGAACATGTCAATTGAGAAAATGTTGTCTCATGTCTATGAGATAGAGGGCTTGATGCTCGTTACCCGCCGTCTGGGTGAAGAGAATACTCCCGAAATCATTACCAATAAAATCCAGCGTAAGGTGCGTGAACTGGCTGAGATGTGCGGTGTTACGCTGCCGCAAGCAGCCGTGGAACCTGAGCCTTCCAATCCCGCTGAATCACAGGCGCCTGCAGTGTCGCCCGAGCCCGCTGAATCACCTGAACCCGTCGAGGCTCAAGATGAGGTTAACCCTCATCTGCCAGAGGATGACTATGATGCTGATGAGACATGGCAGCATGATAATGGTGAGGAATTTAAGGAGGTTTTCACATTAGACTATAAGGAGCCCACCCATGACCCCGTTGCACCCGATGAGGTCCCCGTGGCCGACCGCGAACCCGATGAAGATATCACTGTCGAGTTCATAGAGGCTGATGAGGTTGAGGATGTTGAGGAGCCTGTTAAGGCCGAAGAGCCTGCCGCTGTTACGCCTCCTGCATTTCATGCCCAGCCGACCCCTCCGGCATTTAATGCCGCTGAACTCCCTGTCGACCCGCTGCCTGCCGAGCCCAACGATGAACCGGTTCCCGACCCGGATCCCGCCATCGTTCCCGAGGCAGACGATGAGCCGGATATAACGGTGGAATTTATTGAGGCAGAGGATGATGCCGTCCCCGAGCCCGAGGACGAGATGCCCATGCCGCCCGTGCCCACCGACTTCCCCGAGGTGGAGAAGTCCAGTGAGCCCTTGCGTGTAGACCAGAAACTGCAACGCCATCTGTCCAAGGATATCCGCAAGGCATTCTCCATCAACGACCGTTTCCGCTTCCAGCGCGAACTGTTCGCCGGCAGTGCCAATGCGATGAACACTGCCATTGAGCACATCGAGATGATGAACAGCTATGGCAATGCCGAACTGTACTTCTTCAGCCAGCTGAACTGGGACCGCGAGAACGAAGTGGTACAGGATTTCATGAATATTGTGCGCAATCATTTCCAGCGCTAATCTGTGCTGCATGCGATGGCAGGCAAGTTATTCATAGTGCCTACTCCCGTCGGGAATCTTGCTGACATGACACCTCGTGCTGTCGAGGTGCTCAAGTCGGTGGATACCGTGCTTGCCGAGGATACCCGCACCAGCGGGGTGCTGCTCAAGCACTTCGGCATCTCGACCCCCATGCGCAGCCATCACAAGTTCAATGAGCATGAGGCGGTGGCAGCCGTTATCGGGCAACTGCAGGGTGGGGCAGTGCTGGCGCTCATCAGCGATGCCGGAACACCCGGAATCAGTGACCCGGGATTCCTGCTCTCCCGCGAGTGCCGCCGTCATGGCATTGAGGTGGAGACGTTGCCGGGAGCAACGGCCTTTGTGCCGGCTCTGGTCAATTCCGGCCTGCCGTGTGACCGCTTTGTCTTTGAAGGTTTCCTGCCTCCCAAGAAGGGCCGTGCCACACGCCTCGAGGAGTTGAAACAGCAGCCCTTGACGATGGTGTTCTATGAGTCACCCGTGAGATTGGTCAAGACGCTGCAGCAGTTTGTCGAGGCCTTCGGCGCTGAGCGCGAGGCCAGCGTCGTCCGCGAGATCAGCAAGTTGCACAACACGACGCACAACGGCACCTTGGGTGAACTGCTGGAGCACTTTACTGCCAACGCGCCGCGAGGCGAGATTGTCATTGTTGTGGCGGGGCATGTGCCCGACACCGTGGCCAAGGTCGACAAGTATGCCGCTTTCAAGGGCAAGAATGCCCGAGTGTGACTGAGATATATTACATTGTATTAGTGTAGATAATAACAAAGAATTAAAATTCTATAGGTATGAAAAAGATCTTTTATTTTGTCTGGTTGATGATCGGGTTGGCAGTTTTGCCGGCTTGTCAACGTTCCAACCAGCAGGAACAAGAAGCAATGCGCCAGGATTCCATCAATGCCGCATTGCAGGACTCCATCAACAACGCCAATGCCGAGAAGGACAGCATCATGGAACTCATGGGTGACATTGCCGATGGCATGGCAAAGATTAAGGAACTGGAAGGTATCGTATCGGTTAACAGCCTGAGTGGTGAGACCGCCGACCGCAAGAAACAGCTGCGTGACGATATCGTCCTCATCCAGCAGTCCATCGATAAGCACAGGGCACGCCTCAATGAGCTGGAGAAGCGCCTGAAGCAGTCGACCAATTACAGCAGCAAGATGGAAAAGTCCATCGCTAACCTCAAGCAGCAGCTTGATGAGCAGCAACAGACCATCAACTCCCTGACCGACCAGTTGGCCGCCGCCCACATCCAGATCAAGAACCTGAATCAGAGCGTTGACTCGCTGAATACTGTCAATAAGACGGTCACCAAGGAGAAAGAGGCAGCCCAGCAGGAGTCCAAACAGCTCACCAACGAGGTGAACAACCTTAACACCTGCTACTATGTCGTCGGCTCCAAGAAGGAACTCAAGGCCAACAAGATTATCGAGACGGGTTTCCTGCGCAAGACCAAAATCCTGCAGGGCGACTTCGAGATGGCCTATTTCACCAAGGCTGACCGCCGCACGCTGAGCGAGATTCCCCTGCACAGCAAGAAGGCGCAGGTGATGACCAACCATCCCAAGGACTCCTATGAGATTGTGGACA
>Ga0310694_10005864_pt1 | contig 11702 bp, 8 predicted proteins | sample 174DNAGHGhighgp2_FD_203884 | JGI IMG/M metagenome (GOLD analysis project Ga0310694, IMG submission 203884) | Sheep rumen microbial communities from Palmerston North, Manawatu-Wanganui, New Zealand - 1742 DNA GHGhigh gp2 (v2) (version 2) | ecosystem: Host-associated > Mammals > Digestive system >...
GCAAGCAGTACCGCCTGGGGCTAGTGAGCACCGGGACGCTCAGCCACGACCTGAACAGGTTCTGGCAGACCAAGGTGCTGCGCCGCGAGGACCCCTACCTCAAGGTGGGCGAAGTCAACGACCGCGCACACAAGGGCGCAAGCGAATACGTGTGGGCCCTCAAGGACATCAACTTCAAGGTGGAACAGGGCGACGTCGTGGGAATCATCGGGCGTAACGGCGCCGGCAAGAGCACCCTCCTCAAGCTGCTGAGCCGCGTGACCGCCCCCACCACCGGCACCATCCGCGCACGGGGCCGCATCGCGAGCCTCCTCGAAGTGGGCACCGGATTCCACCCCGAGATGACCGGCCGCGAGAACATCTACATGAACGGCGCCATCATGGGCATGAGCCGCGCCGAGATTACCCGCAAGCTCGATGAAATCGTGGATTTTAGCGGCTGCGAACGCTACCTGGACACTCCCGTGAAACGCTACAGCAGCGGCATGACCGTACGCCTCGGGTTCGCCATTGCGGCGCACCTGGAACCCGAAATATTGGTGGTGGACGAAGTGCTGGCCGTGGGCGACGCCGAATTCCAGAAGAAGGCCATCGGCAAGATGCAGGACGTTAGCCGCGGCGAAGGCAGAACCGTACTGTTCGTGAGCCATAATATGGGCGCGGTGAAGAATTTGTGTAAAAGAGGAATTGTACTCGATCAGGGGCAGGTCGCGTTTGACGGCGGCGTGGAAGAGGCTGTAGATTTCTACTCAAATCAAAACATTTCCAATAAAATATGGAAGAAAGAAATTGCCAGTCTAGAAAATTTAGACAATACCAAAGACGTCCAATTCATTTCCGTTGAATTCGCAAAGAAAAGTAATGAATTTGCGTCTGATGAACCGATTGAATTTATTTTCAACGTCTTCGCGAACAAAACCGTTGACGATTGCCGAATTAATCTAACCGTATTTTCCGTAGATGGAACTCCTATCGGAAGCGTTTCTAACACACAAACCTTTTCTATAAAAAAGGGAGAAAATAAGGACATCTCACTCACTTTGAATCAGCACAATCTTGCGATTGGAATGTATAGTGTTTCTTTTGCAACAGGAATTGGCAATTATTTAACCTGTCAGCGAGATTTTGACTTCATTCCCCATGTAATTAATTTTTCAATAAATCACTTGTCAACAAATAAAAAAGAAGATGTTGTACAATGGAATCGTAATTGGGGAAATATTATTTGGAAAGGTCCAACTTACACAAAGGATTAGCAAATGACTTTATGTAAATATTTTTTTCTCATTTTGCGCAATTTCATTCGTAATTTCCATTATTTAGGGAAATTCGATCTTTTAACGAGCATTCACCAAAAAGAACCTTCTGATTATAAAGATCTTCGTCAAAGCATCCTGCAATGCAAAAAACAAATTATTTGCAATTACTATAGCATTCACCCAACAGAAGCAATAACATACAAAGAAGAGCTAAACTATCTCAATTCGGTAGATTTTATAGACCCATTCCCATACCCAACGATTAAGCAATGCCCAAAAGTAAATGTAGCATTTGATTCACATAAAAACAAAGTTTTCGTTAATCACAACGGTAAAAAGCTATACCTTCCTAAAGGTTGGTCAAAAGAAGCCGCCATCAAATATTACCTTAGATTTATTGAACGAGAAAATATTTTAGGAGGTGATTTCACAACAAAATCACCTCATCAATACCAATCTAACCTTGTTCACGTTGAAAAAGGAGACATTGTAATTGACGCAGGAGCTGCAGAAGGGCTTTTTGCGTTGGACAATGTTGAAAAGGCGAAATTCATCTATCTTTTAGAAGTCGAACCAGAATGGATAGAAGCACTCAAGGCAAGTTTCGAGCCATATAAAGAAAAAGTACAAATCGTTCCAAAATTTCTATCAAACATAGACTCAAAAAACAACATTACACTTTCATCTCTTTTAAAAGGCAAAAAAAACGAATCTTTTTTCATCAAAATGGACGTTGAAGGTGTAGAAGAAGACGTTCTTTCTTCTAATGAAAGTTTTCTTGATTCCGAAAACACAATTAAAATTTCGTGTTGCACATATCACTGCAAGGAACACGCAACTACAATTCCCGCACTTCTAAACAAACACAATTTCAAAACAGAGATGTCTGATGGTTTTATGGTCTTTTATTGGGATCCTAATTTAAATATGCCATATTTTAGAAAAGGGCTTGTCAGAGCCATTCGTAACTAATATGAAGAGAATCGCATCCTTTGACATTTTTGACACTTGCGTTATTCGGAAATGCGGAATTCCCGAAAAAATTTGGGATATCATGTCGGATTCACTTTTCACAAAAGAGGATGAGCAATCAAGGATAACTTTTAAAACGCAGCGAAAGTACGCAGAAAGCAAAGCCAATCAAATTACGCCATACCCAAATCTAAATCAAATTTACGATGCTATCGACGTTTCTCAGTGGAATCTTCGTAAAAAAGACGTTATACAATTAGAACAAACAACTGAAGAAAATCAGATTATTCTTAATGCACATATTTTGCCCATTATAGAAAAATATCGAAAGGAGGGTTATGAAATTTATTTTATTTCCGATATGTACCTATCGACGATTTTTTTAAAAGGCATCCTAAAAAAATTTAAACTTTGCAACGACAACGATTCAATATACGTATCATGTGAATGTAAGGCCTCAAAAAAAGATGGAGCTCTATACAATTATATTCGAAATGAAAAAAAAGTCAAATTTAAAAATTGGGTACATTTCGGAGATGACAGAATAAGCGATTTTCAAGTTCCTCAAAAAAAAGGAATACAAGCCCATTGGTATACTTACACCGATTTTACCGAACACGAAAAGAACTGGTTGAGAAACGCATCATTTTACAATCATAAAAATGAAATTGAACTATACGCCGGGCTCACGCGTGCCGTTCGTCTCGCACAACCAAAAGATTCTAAAATAACACTGGCGTCGGACCTTGTAGCTCCTCTTTACATTCCGTATGTCTATTTTACCCTGGTTGAATCACAGCGAAAAAAAATTGACATAGTCTATTTCTTAGCTAGAGACGGACACATTTTTTTTCAAATAGCAAAGCAATTTCAATCAATATTCCCTGAAATTTCACTTCATTATCTGAAAATTTCACGTAGAGCAATTTACCCATGCTATTTCTATGATGGCAGCTACGAAGAATTTCTCTGGATTTTAACGAGAGCTATTGGATCTGAAATCGGTCCTGCTCTAATGCATATCGGAATCAATTGGGAACAATTACCAGATAGCAAGCATACTCATTTCAGCAAAGAAAAAAAGCTTGATTCAGAATCAATTGCTGAACTAGCCGATTACTTATCAAAAAATTTTCGTAAAGAAATAGTAGAACAGTCTAAATGCGCTAGAGACAATCTTTTAGCTTATCTAGATCAAGAGAATTTTCTTCAGGCTCCCCACAAAGCAATTGTTGATCTAGGCTGGGAAGGTTCTGTAAGAACTTGCCTTAATAAAATTTTAGAAAAAGAAAATTTCCCACAAACGAATGCTTTTTACTGGGGATATTCGAACAGAGTTCTTCAAAGTAAGAACAGCGATGTTTCTTTTTTTCGATGTGAAGACAGCCTTTACCTGCCTCACGCAGTTGAAGTTTTGGAACACTATATTTCAGCAAACAGCGCTGGTTCAACAAAGGCGTATAAAAGAACTTATAATTCAGTCATTCCGATTGAGACGAAACCAAGAGATTACATAAAAGGGATTCAATTTATAAATGAGGACATTTCCAGTCGGATTGCCAAGGAATATTTATCTATAATAAAGACCAAAGACGCAAATAAAGAAATCTTTTTTTGTTGCGGCTATAGAACATTAAATGAGATTTTAAAATTTCCAAGCTTTGAAGAGGCTTCCATTTTCTCCCAAATAAAAGCGGATGATTTTGAAAAAACTTATATTATTGCGCAAAAGCTATATTTTAAAGATATAATCGCCTTGTTTATATGGGGAAATACTTTTTATCCCAAATGGAAAGAAGCTGCAATATCCCTCACATTTAAAAGAAACGCAAAATTAGTCATGAAATGTGTAGAAATTACATCATCAAGTATACTAATGAAGACTGTTCGATACATATTAAATAAAATTTATCGTTAATGTATTGAAAAGATCCCCCTGTCAGATACCCATAACCCCTATTGCCTAAACGCCCCCACAGAATGTATATTTCCATTGAGGAATAGCCATGTCAAAGAAAAGAATTTTCATAAGTAGCGTGCAGAAAGAGTTTGCGGAAGAGCGCAAACGGCTTTTCGCCTATTTAATGGATGATCCCATACTATCGAAATTCTTTGTGCCGTTCATTTTTGAAGATTACCCTGCAGCAGGGCGTTCGACTTCAACAGTGTATCTGAAAGAAGTTGAAAAGAGCGATATCTACCTTGGCATTTTTGGTGACGAATACGGCTTCCGAAACAAGGCCGGGCTTTCCCCAACGGAACAGGAATACAACCTCGCCCACAAACTACACAAAGACTGTCTTATCTACATAAAGAGAGATTCTTCTAAACGGCAAGCCAAGGAGAAAACCTTTATTCAAAAGGTAGAGGCAGATGTTGTTCGCAGGACCTTCGACAATTACGAGGAGCTGAAGGCTGCCGTTTACAAATCGCTAGCCCTCTATCTTGAAGAAAAAGAATTGTTCCGCCTAGTCCCATTCGATCAGGCCAAGGACAACGAAGCTACAATAAAAGACATAAGCGACGATAAAATCAGGTCTTTTATCGAGTTTTCCAAGCAAAAAAGAAACTTCAAATTTAAAGAAAACATATCCGCAACAGACCTGCTAACGCACCTGAGCCTGATGGACGAATCTGGGCACTTGACAAACGCCGCCATTCTCCTTTTTGGGAAAAAGCCGCAAAAGTTCTTTATTTCGTCCGAAGTCAAATGCATGCAGTTTTACGGCAACGTAATCGAAAAGCCCATCCCGTCGTTACAGATTTACAAGGGGGACATTTTCCAACTTGTAGACCAGGCGACAAGTTTTGTCATGAGCCGCATCAACATGTGGATTGGCACAAGAGCCAAAAGCGCTTCCGTGCCGACAAAGCCCGAATTACCCGGCGAAGCCGTACGCGAAGCGATTGTCAACGCAATATGCCACCGAGACTACACAAGCAACGCCAGCGTACAAGTGATGCTGTTCAAAAACCGTCTCGAGATTTGGAACCCCGGACAGTTGCCGTATGAATTGACCACGCAACAGCTTTACAAGCCTCACAAATCGCACCCCAACAACCCATTGATTGCAGAACCCCTGCAGCGTTCGGGATTCATAGAAAAGGCGGGAACCGGCACCGGGGAAATCGTAAAACTTTGCCTACAGCATGGCCTGAAAAAGCCCCTATTTGAGCAGGACGGAGATTTTAAGGTGATTATTTGGCGACCTGGCACCCAAGATGGCATCCAAGATGGCACTCAAGATGGCACTCAAGATGGCACTCAAAAGCAACTAGAAGAGAAAATCATCAGCCTTATAAAAGTAAACCCTAAAATTTCTAGAAAAGACATCGCCACAGCAACTCAAACATCGCCACGCACAATAGCAAGAAGAATAAAAGAAATGAACGATAAAATTCGTTTCGTAGGAAGCGGCTATAGCGGTCACTGGGAAGTGATTGAGGATTGCTAAATGCCAAATCCTTTAGTATCCATAATTGTGCCCATCTACAAGGTCGAGCCCTACCTTCGACGTTGCTTAGACAGCATCGTCAACCAAACATATACAAATTTGGAAATCATCTTGGTAGATGATGGCTCCCCCGACGGTTGTCCGCAAATTTGTGACGAATACGCAGCAAAAGACAAACGCATAATCGTCATCCACAAAGAAAATGGAGGATTGTCGGACGCAAGAAATGCGGGATTGGATATTTGCAAGGGGGAATATATATCTTTTGTAGATAGTGATGATTGGATAAGTGAAAAATACACGGAATCACTCTTAGATATTGCAAGAAAAGAGCGAGCAGACATCATTGTAGGAAAATTCAAAAAAATTTTTGACGAAAAAATGTACATTGAAAGAGATCCAACAAACTGTCGTTATTCTATAGAAGTTTTAAACAACAGACAATCTGTTGAAAAATTATTTGGAAATGACAGCATTTATTTTGGAATTGCTTGCGGAAAATTATACAGCAGAACTCTTTTAAAAAACATACGCTTTCCGACAGGTTTTCTACATGAAGACGATTACATTCTTTATAAAATATTATATAGTTCTAAAAAAACAATTTTTATTGATTTCCCGTTGTATTTCTATTTTCAAAGAAAAAATAGCATTATGGGATCTGCCAAGCCATGTTCCATTAGAGCCCTTCGCGCAAGAATTGAACGTTATTTGTTCTTTAAAGAAAAAAAAGAAATCTCCATACAAACATATTGCTTAAAAAATTTATGCTGGGAGTTACTTTTTGCATATAGCAAAAAACAACTTGACAAAAAAAGCGTCGGCTTTTCAAATCACATTGAAATTCTTAATTATTTACGCATTTGTCAAAAAGATCACTGGAAATCAAAGGCTCATTTTATCGAAAAAATAATCTTAAAGTTTTTTTCCTCTTTTCCGTCTGCTTACACGGTTTATCAATATTTTTCACCCCTTAGAATACGCAAGATATAATTATCAAACATATCATTTCAATAGAGGTTTGTTTCCGATGAAAAAAAAGATACTCTTTATTGTGGAAGCAGATTTAAAATCTGGCTCAGGCAAATGCGCATGGGAATTAATAAAATCGATAAAAGAAAGAACAGGATTTATTCCCATTGTCATAACTCAATACCACAATGATTTAAATGAATCATGCTCTGCTTTATGTATTGAAAACTATTCTACACACTACGCAAGAACCTGTAGTCTAGGGATGGGGTGGTTGGGATGGGTTATCGCTTTTTGTTGCCGTTCTTTTTTGAACTACTTTTCGTTTATCAAACTAAGGAAAAGAATTGACTTTAATTCTATTTGCGTAATTCATTCTAATTCATCCTCAATTGATTTTGGCGCATATTTACACAGAAAACTTCGCATTCCACATATATGGCATATTCGTGAATTTCTTATATTCAATCACTTCTGGGCACCAATCATTAGAAATCTCCCACAATATATCACCCAAAACTCGAATCAGGTCATAACAGTCTCAAACAAATTAAATGAGTATCTTCAAAAGACAACAAAGAAAACAAATATCATAACCCTCTACGATGGCGTATACGCTCCCGATGAGGAAAAAGAAACCAAAGAAATCAAGCCATCAAAAAAATTACGATTAGTATGCGTCGGAAATCTAGCCCCCATAAAAGGGCAGGATTTTTTACTTGATGCAATCTGTCAATTACCTTCAGAGGTACTAAAAGAAATTTCAATCGATTTCTACGGCGCTAGCATTGGAAACTTTGAAAAAAAATTGAGAGATTTTTCTCATGAAAATTTTATTGAACACGTAGTTTCTTTTAAAGGGTTTTGTGAAAATGTCTATGATGTTCTTCCCTACTACGATATAGCAATTCAACCTTCTCATTCTGAAGGCTTCTCTAGAGTGACCGCAGAATATATGTTCGCCGGGCTTTGTGTAATTGCAGCAAAAGAAGGTGCAATTCCAGAACTAATACAAGATCGCGAAAACGGCTTTTTATATGAGGACTACAATAAAACAGAATTAGCCAATCTTCTACTTTATTGTTTTTACAATAAGAATATAACAGCCCTCTGCGCAAAAAAAGCAAAAGAAAAGGCCCGACTAAATTACAATTTTGAAAATAATTTCAAGAAAATTATAGACGTCTACGACAAAATTCTTCATTCATCCACATAGGATACGCTTATGTTAACATCTGTAGTAATCGCAACCTATAATGGAGAGAAATTCATCCAGCAACAGATGGACTCTATTTTAGCGCAGACTATATCAGACTTTGAGATCGTCGTTTGCGACGATTGTTCAACCGACAATACTGTCAATATTATTAAAGATTATGCGACCCAAGATTCCCGAATCAAAATATATACCAATGTTCGCAATCTTGGCTTTAAAAAGAATTTTGAACACATTTTAACACTCTGCCATGGCGATTTAATTGCTTTTTGCGATCAAGACGATATTTGGGGCCCAGATCATTTACAAGTTCTTCTCGAAAACCTCAAAAATCATGATTGCGTCTGTGGAAATGCGCAAATGATTGATGACAATGGGAATCCAATGGGCATCACTATGCGGGATTTCATTCCCGCCCATATCCTTCCAACAAATAACGAATTCTTTTATAAGCACGAATTATACGGAAACATCGTCCAGGGCGCAGCATGTATGATTCGCCGCAGCCTACTAGAGAAGGCGCTCCCTATCCCAGAATCCGTAAAATTTCATGATTGGTGGTTTGCGTTGATGGCTTGCGAACATGGTGGATGCAAATATATTGACAAGACCATTCTACAATACCGCCGCCACGATGCAAATGTTTCTCAATGCGACAAATTCGATTTAAAAGAAGCAATTCTTCTATTCTTCAGAAAAAGAGACTCTTGGATATCTTCATATCAGGATAGTATTCTTTTGCTAAATGAATTTGAGAAGCGAAATCCCGCATCACAGCGCTTAAATTGGATTCACAGTGCAAAAAGATTTTATCTATCCTTGTTAAACAACAATGACTACATTTGGAGATTTATCCATTATTTCAAAAACTACAACATCATCCAACTCTCTTTCAAACGAAACTTTATGACTTTTACCTATCGACTTTTTGCTCTAGCAACAAAGGGGGTAAAAATATAATATGGGTCAAGCCTTCAAAATACTAGCTGTCATTGTAACTTACAACCCTGGCGTTTCATCCTTTTCGAAAACTCTTGATAAAATTTCAAGTCAAGTCGACGCAGTACTCTTATTCGACAACCATTCTAACAATCAAGAGGAAATCAAAAAAAAATTTTTTTCTCAGAATGTAAAAGTCTTTTACAACAACCAAAACCATGGCCTCCCCATCAACTACAATGCAGCAATTCAATATGGGTTAGAAAACGGCTTTGACTATTTACTCATCCTTGATCAGGATTCCTCCTTCGACAAGCATTTTCTAGACGAATACAGAAAGCATCTTGATGCGGATTTTTTCTGCTTAGTTCCCTTTCTCGTTCATAACAATATCGATTACGAAAATAATTACCCGACAAAAACAAAAAATACATGCGATTATGTAAAGCGCTCTATTAATTCCGGAACGCTCATAAATCTGCATAATTTGCCAAAAGAACTTCGCTTTGACGAAGACCTATTTATCGACTGCGTTGATTTTGACTTCTTTGAAAAAATCCGAAAGTTCAGTTTTAAGGTCTTGCGGGTAAATTCCGCCAAGCTCCACATCAGTCTCGGCAACATCAGCCGAATCGGACCATTCTTCCTTTACAATTATTCCCCGTTCAGGCTTGAAAAACAGACGCGAGACCGCATCATATACCTCCGCAAGCATCCGGTTGCAGTATTTTCCCTTTGGCTATTCCTTTTCACCCTCTTCTGCGACGCGAAAGCCATATTGTTCGAAAAGGAACGACTCAGAAAGATAAAGGCGATAGCGAAAGGATTCAAAGAAGGGCTATTTTTCAGGATATCTTCCCAACAACATTCCTAGAATATATCTTTAAGCTTTTTAGACAGTTCTTTACTCTAAATAGCCTTTTCTTCCGTTGTTGCAGAATACTCGCCTTACGGTTTTCCACTTCATTATGAAGGATGCGAATTGCAGGATTAAATCTCGTTTTCAAGTTATTGAACATACACCTTGCGAATAAAAAATCCTCTTCGCAATACATGAACGTCCTGTCATCAAGTCCGTCAAATTTTTCAATGAACTCAAGGGAGAAAATCAAAAAACTACCATGAAGCTCCACATTGTTCATGGCGGAAAGTTCTTGCCTCGTCTGTTTTCGAGGGAACTTTTTCAGCAGGCAAGAAATCATCGGAGAAATGAGCAAGAACGTAGCCAGCAAATCTACCCATAAATACGCCACTGTCAACTTAAGCCTAAAGCCACGAAGCATCTTCAGCCTAAGAGGATTCTGTTCTTTCCCCACAGGCGTACGGATACTGGGCCCCAGCACGGCAAACTTTTCGCTTGAATAATCCTGTTCTACTAGCGCAAAGAATTCTGCAGATTCAATTACAGCATCGTTGTTCATCAAGACGATAAAGTCTGCTTTCAGTTCATTCTTTGCATATTTAAAGCCGACATTGTTGCCCCTTGCGAATCCGAGATTTTCTTCATTGTGGATGTAGTAGAAATCCGGTAAAGATTCAATCTGTTTCTTGACCTGTTCTCCCGTTCCATTTGGCGAGGCATTGTCCACAACAATCACGGACACTTTACGTCCTCCCCTCTCCAGAGAACGCATCGATGCGATAGCCCCCATGGTGACGGTAGCGTCACCATAATGGAGGATTACAAATGCGTAATGGACAATCTTGGGGATGGACATATCTCAGCGTCTCACCTTCCAATAACCGGTTTTGTCGGAGCCAACTCGTTCGATGAGCATTTTTTCCTTTAACGTTTTAAACGTTCTTCGAATTGTAATTTCAGACAATTTCAACATCCTAGATATGCTGTTCGCATTAGAATTCTTATCGTCTTCAATTATTTTCAAGACCTTTTGTTCCGTGACGGAAAGTTTTACCCTATCATTTGCCCTATCATTTACCCTATCATTTACCCTATCATTCTGTCTTGAAGGCAATCCCTTGCTTAAGGCGTTCTGCCTATATAGCACCACCTTGAAATCGCCATCGTCTTCCCACTCGGGGGCGGAGAGCCCCCAGCTCTTGCACTTGTCTATAATATCTTCCGTGCCGGTTCCGGCGTGTTCAATATAGCCCATCAAGAACATGGCGTTCGCCAAGAGCGGGTTCACGGGTATCGAGCGGTGAGGCTTCGCCAGCTTTTCGACGGTCATTCCGCGAGGGAGCGGCCCCGGACTTAAAACTTCAAGGCGGTTATTGAAGAGCATCACCTGCACACTCGCGTTGCTGGTATAATCCCTATGGCACACGGCGTTCACAATCGTTTCTTTTACAGCATCATAGGGCAGTTCAAATTTCGTAGGGACTTGCGCCGTATCCCCCGTTTCACGCGTACCCACCCAGTTCTTGATGTGCGTCATCACAAATCGGGTCGCCTGATCCACAAGTTCAAAGACATCGCCTCTGTAAACTTGATAATCGGCCATGGGCTTGGATACCCTATCAGCAAAGAACTGCATGCACTTTACCTCGGAAGATATAAAAAACTTCTGCGGTTTCTTGCCGAACAAAAGTGCTGCAGAATTGGCGATGCGCCCATTGTCATCCATCAAGTCTAACGCTGTCAAAATACGGTCCGGCGATGCCCCAGAAGGGACCTTGAAGTTGCGCTTTTCCCGAGCAGTCTTGACAAAAGAACGAATTTTTGTAATGCTCAAATCCTTGAGCGTTATACCTGCATTTTTCGAGGCGTCAAAAGGCAATACATTGATATACTCCCTGGAGACCAAGAAGTTCGCCAGAGCCGCATAAACCGCAGTGCGCAATTCATCGTACGTCGAAAAACTCTTCCGGACAATTTCTGCATTCACCTTCTCGACAAAGCGTTCTTGCTTTTGTTCCCTCTTGTCG
>Ga0310694_10005866_pt1 | contig 11701 bp, 18 predicted proteins | sample 174DNAGHGhighgp2_FD_203884 | JGI IMG/M metagenome (GOLD analysis project Ga0310694, IMG submission 203884) | Sheep rumen microbial communities from Palmerston North, Manawatu-Wanganui, New Zealand - 1742 DNA GHGhigh gp2 (v2) (version 2) | ecosystem: Host-associated > Mammals > Digestive system...
CAATATTATTAATTGTTCACTTATCTCCGCTAAGGTCTACACTATCTGTACTCTCTGTGTAATCTGTGTGAGATTAAAAAATCCGTGCTTTCCATACTATCTGACCTAATAGTTAACGTTAAGGTTATCGTCAAGGTTGAAAGACATTGTCTTTCTCCATCTCCCTCACCACCATATAAAACTCCTCTGGACTATATACATCCGTTTCGTAGAGGAAATTATCCATATCATTCACTGCCCAGTGCAGCTCTACGAAATGCTCATCCAAATTCTCTGCATCTATCATGGTATACGACTCCTTAAACCGTTGGAACATCAGCCTGTCGCTCCTGTCAAAACCCTTCGATAGCTTATAGAACCCATTAACCATTGGAATAAGAATCCATCTCGTCAAACAAAGGACTAATCTCAGAATATATTACTTTTGAGAAGATGTCATTAAGGACACTCATACTCTTGTCTTATACGCCTCTCTGAATATCAGATACGACTCAATGAAAATCTTATCCAGTAGTAGCAGAATAGCAAAATATGAGAAATAGTTGCAGTTCATCATCTGGCTATCCTGCATCTCTTTCAGTGTCAACATATCCTGCTGATAAGATGCTGTATTATGAGCGCACCTATTACGTTGTTTGTACAGAGCTTCATATACTTTCTCAATGTTCCCACCTAACAATTGATTAGTTTTAGCAAAGTGATCTGTTTTCCATGTCTTAACAAAAATCTCATAACGATGATATTCATCAGGAAATGACCTTGCAATAAGTGTATCCTTCATAGCTACTTCCATCTCTGCCCTCACCTCATTAAGGATTGTGGCTTTTTTTGATTCTATAGTGAACTCACCGCCATATTCCTTGACTTTATCCTTCAGCAATGCAAAAACATTCTTTTTGTCGTCCAATTTTGAGAACTCCCCGTAGCTGACATGACCTTGCAGTGTCTTATACCTATAGTCCAAATCAATCGTAGCCACTTCCCAGCAGATATTGCGAAGTTTCTGCTCCTCAAAACCTGTCATTCTAAGAAACACAGACTGCAGCAAGTAGTCCAGTATGGGATATGACTCGATACCACCATAATGAAGACATTCTGCAGCAGCAACGCCCTGCTGTAATATCTCATATACTGAAGTTGTTATAAAATCAGTTCTTACACTCATACTGTTACACCAAACATATCTGCATACAGAGCCACAGACTCATCAATTCTTTTCTGCACATACTGCAGCATTCCCGGATAATTCTTATGAGAGGCTGAAACGGTTGTTACGAGCTTGTCTAACATGTCTTTTGTTTCTTCCCACTTTGTTAAATCATAATCTACACCTTTTATCAACTGGTAGTAAATCAGACCTGCAAAATAGTAATCCATTTCTATAATTGATGAACATTGTCTGCTTTTCAGACCAAGTTCTTCAAGTGCATGTTCCAACTTAGCCAAATTAGCAGAATACTGAGCTCTATTTAGTTCAAATTTATTATCTTCTGCCTCATTTAATACATAGTATAACACGAACTCTTCATAAAAGGCCTCTCTTGTAGAAACACCACTATAGCCTTTCGCAGTATCCTTTCTTCCCACCTTATTATAATTTGAGAGAAACGCAAGATATCTCACGAAATCCATTTGAGAGCCATTGGCCGTAATCTCCTTGCTGAAGTCTGGCTCCAACTCTTGTTGATAATTACCCCCTTGATAATAGAGAGCAGCTCTACTTTCAATGGGCGTTAACTTTGTGCCCTCTCTATTGATACTATGGAAAACATTGGCAAAATATTTGCTCTTCACCAGCTCAGAACTACTAGCATCAGGCACAAGATAAGCAAAATGTATAAAGTGCTTCGAAAGAAAATCCTTTGTAATCTTAACCCCTTCAATAGTAAAATCGCTATAACTATTGGGGAAATCTGTATTTATTTTATCCCTAATAGATATAGGATCGCTACCTAAAGCCACAATATCTTTAAATGTCCATTCTGAGAGCAAATCATCATTAACTTCATCAGCAGGCCTATCATTTTCGTCTGCATATCTCTTTTTATTGACAGGGTTCTTCCTCTTAGGGAATTTACCTATACATGCCAATAAAATAGAAGTGAGTCTTTGCTGCCCGTCAAGAATCATATTCTCTTTCTTTCCAGAACCAGGATTCTTTCCAATTCCTATAGTTACTGCAGGTAGATAATTGTAATTCTTGATAGACTTAATAAGCCTTATTGCTTGTTCTTCTTGCCAAACAAAATACCGTTGATATGGTGGCAATACAATACCGCCACTCAGAATAAGGTCTATCCACCTTCGCAGTGAATACTCTCCATAATAGACTTTATTGTTAGCTTCTGCCATCGAATTTCAATAATTAAAGCAAATTGTCAGAATTCATAGTGATACTCGCCATGCCATGTGGTATCAAGCGTAATACCACTATTCTTAGTAGTATCAGCACCAGCACCTCTGGTTAAAGCATCACCCTCTGTTGTGGGCTCGTCTTTCTCACAAGCACCACAAGCCATTGTGATAAACATCCCCACGAATACTATACTGTGACAGGAACCTGTCCCCCTGTCATCCCATCCCTCACACCTCAGCCTTCAGCCCTCTTACCTCAGCCCTCCGTCTCTCCGCCCTTCCGTGATTCCGTGACTCCGTGACTCCGTGATTCCGTGATACCGCCCTTCCGTGATTCCGCCCTTCCGTGATTCCGCCCTTCCGTGATTCCGTATTTCCGTATTTGGCTACTCTTTCAGTCTTTTTCTGACTTTAGAAGTAATTGTGATGAGAATCTTGTTGATTCTTGAGCAATCACTAAGAATAGAATCAGCTTGAGAGGCTGAAAGATAGCCATTATCCCGGAGAAGCGAGAGCCAGTTCTCGCTCTCCCTTGCTTCCTTCAATGCGATGCTCGCTTTGGAAAGAAAGTCTGCATCACTTTGTGGATGCTGTGCCTCATTCATATTCGCATTGATACTCGTTGCCGATCGTACCAACTGTTTTCCCAGCGCTTCGATGATATCTCTATCTGCCTTACTCAGTTTCCCCTCATTCAGGTATTTATACAGCCTTATGATGCGGCAACTGAAATCATAGCTAAGCTCCAGAACTTGCGCATCTGCCTTTTCCGCTTCACTCATTAACGGTTTCAGCTCACCTGCAAAAGTCCTCACATCCGTAGATTCGTCTTTCCTTGATTCCTTCTTATTGTAGTTCCCCTTCTTGGTAAATGTCTTTTTCTTATTCTCCATAAAAGTCTGTAGATTCGAAGTTTCGTGAATCCGTTTATCCGCAGCTATGCTGCATACTTCCGTATTTCCTTAGATTCCTTATTCCATGAATTCGCAGCCTTGCTGCTCTTGCGCTTTGCGCTTCCGTAGTTCCGTTTTTTCATAGTTCCTAAATCCCGCCCTTCGGGCTTCTCCTTCCCTCCGTCTCTCCGTATCTCCGTAGATCCCTAATTCCTTAATCCATCCCTCATACTCTTACCTCCTTATCTTTGAATATTCCTATAATATTCTCGTCTCCCCTTCCACCATCTTCATCAGCTTCGGCAGCATCTGCTCTATCTTCTGGCATTTAACCTTGCCTCGATAAAAGTCCATATCATCCAAGAGTTCATTACACAACTCCTCATCCATGTCACCACCATAGCCGGCGGCTACGACGGAGATGGCGGCAAGTTTGCGAGCATCCTTGTCCGCTCTCATTCCCGTACTCATCAGTATTGTGGGCAGCATCTCAAATAGGATGTTACAATAACGCAATAGCTCAGGGAAATAATCGTCCTCCGTAAGAAAGGCATCAAGCATCTCTTCTTCATACTGTCGAAGCAAGAGAAAAAATCTTTCCTTCCTAATCTTACCCTTCAGGCACTGAGGTTGTGTCATCACCCAGAACAGTGCATGCGACAGAACAATACGATCCTCAGAGGAATGATAGTGAAACATCCTATCTTCTTCCTTTGGATGCATTTCCTGCAGCCGTTGCTCCATCTGAGCAAACATCTGCTTACGCATCTCTCTCAGCTCATTTTTCTCCATTGTTCAGTTCTCTATTAAGGCATAAAGAGGTACAAGCAAAAACGCTCATACCCCTTTAACAATCCTTTATCCAAGTATAAATCCTTGAATCCGTAGTTCCTTAAGTCCCGCTGCTATCTCATCTATCGCAACAGTCCCGCCCCAAGATCTATAAACATACAGCGGCGTCACACACCCAAAGTCCACGGAGCTTGACCGCGCTTCCGTCTCCATGAACTTTTTAAGTATGTTTATTCTATACATATCAAGCTTGAAACTATTATTCAATCGCTTCCTTGATGCAATCAACGATGTACTTCACATCATCATCGCTGACATACGGACCTGCTGGAAGACACATACCAATCTTGAAGATGTCCTCCTCTACCCCATTGGTATATACGTCACAACCAGCGTAAACGGGCTGCTTGTGCATGGGCTTCCAAACAGGGCGGCACTCAATCTTCTTGCCCAGCATAAACACGCGCATAGCCTCCACATTTTCGTTGGGCTGACAATCAGTTACAGGACTGTCCACCTGATGGATCACACCTGCTGCACCTCCAACGGCGGTCTTAATCACCTCCTTGTAGGCGTTCTCCTGTCCCTTAACCTTCACGCTTGGGTCGATGGTCATTGTGCAGAGCCAGTAGTTTGAGTCGTAACGAGGATCATCCGGTTGACGATTGATCTTCACGCCAGGAATATCCTTCATCAATTCCTCATATAACTTCTGTACATGCTTATGGTGCGCAATATGTTGATCCAAGACTGTCATCTGTCCGCGACCGATGCCAGCACATACATTGCTCATACGGTAATTAAAGCCAATAGCCGTATGCTGATAGTAAGGATACGCATCGCGTGCCTGTGTAGCTAACCACATAATCTGATTAGCCTCCTCTGCATTGCGGCAAATCAAAGCGCCACCACCGGAAGTTGTAATCATCTTGTTGCCGTTAAAGCTCAAAACACCATACTTACCGAACGTACCCAGCACCTGACCGTTAAACCTTGAACCCATACCCTCGGCAGCATCCTCTACCACAGGAATACCATACTTATCAGCAATAGCCATAATCTTGTCTATCTGGTAAGGCATTCCGTATAGTGCCACAGGTACGATAGCCTTGGGGTACTTTCCTGTCTTAGCTTTTCTGTCGATGATAGCCTTCTCCAGCAATTCAGGATCCATGTTCCATGTATCTTTCTCTGAACCAATGAACACAGGTTTTGCCCCACAATAAGTGATTGGGTGCGAAGAAGCACAGAAGGTAAAGCTCTGCACACAAACCTCATCGCCTGGGCCTACGCCACAAGCGAGCAAAGCCAAATGCACAGCACCAGTTCCAGCCGATAGGCAAACAACCTTGGTGTCCTTCAGTGCCTCATTCATATGCCATGACGCAGGATTCGCCTCTGGCCAGCGTGAATCACTATATACTGCACTCTCCGCGTTGCTCGTCACAAACCTGCGCAAATCCTCCTCAAATGCGTTCACGTTCGGTCCCATTGGCACCACCCAGTTCGTATCGAAGGCCTCTTTCACATACTTCTGTTCCATTCCGTCCTCGCTCATGTGAGCCAGACAGAGGTAAATTGTTTTTCTTTCTGACATAATTTATTTTAGTTTAATTTATTTCGAGTTAATACTTGATTCACCCCATAACCAGTTAAGGTCAAGGTTATCGTTATCGTTGAATCCTGTCATTAAGGTTAGATAATAGCCACCCGTCTTGGCATCATTTATTGTTACTTGAACCATTGTTGAGCCATTAGTGATGCAATTTGCGGAAACAGTTTCAAATTACAATTCTTTCTGAATACCAACAACTTACAACTGAACCATTAACCTCTAAACCTTGAATCTCAAACCTCAAATGATGCAATTGTGAGCCATTAGTGAGCCATTTAATAGTTGCGTATCTTATAGTAGGAGCCGACTCCATGGCCAACCAACTCCAATACAGCGTCCAGCTTTTGTAATAATCGTGTTGCAGTAGGCTTGCTCACGCCCAACATCTTCTGCACATCACCGTTCGTCACTTTATGATTTTTCAGCACGTGTTCCAATATGGGTATGGCACGTTCCTCTGCCCCCATAGCATTCACCTGAGCAGCTACATCCGTATAATGCGTCACCCTTAGTCCGTCCTCAATCTCCTTGAACCTTGAACCCTTAACCATGAACCATAATTGCCTTCTGTTCCCAACCCTCTTCCGACATATGCGCCAGACAGAGGTAGATTGTCTTTCTTTCCATATTTTTTATATTTGTAAATTCAATAGTTTCTTTGAGTTAAATAGCTTAGTAGCTTAGTAGCTTAAGAGGTTTAAGGAGTTTAAGGGTTTAAGAGTTTAAGCGAACACGAATTGAACGAATTGAGCGGATTTCCGCATTCGCGTTAAACTTACTGGTCGCTGTTTAATAACATCCATGTTATCCGCATAATTTGGATGTAAAAAAGTGAACAAAGTCACATGATCTTGTAATTGTAGGGACACCTCCGTTCGTTCAGAAACGCGCTGAGGTTTTTCATTCAATTAGATTTCTATAACCACGTCATTCGGCAGTGCCTCCGCCAGATTAATTGGAGGTAGAATGACATTGGCCAATGGGCTATTGTTCAGTTCACACCGGGCGTGTAATTCACCTCTGGCAGCACCGACATTGATGGTTGCGAGATACTGCGAAAAAAACGGCTCGATGACAAACTTGTTGTCGTGAATCATTTCCCCAAAAGCTTGCAGCTCAATAGCAAAAATGCATGATACCGTCAAAGACATGATTTTCTCGTCTTGACGGACGTAAGTATAATCAATTATACATTTCACAAGCTTTGCTTCTTTATTGACGGCAAACATGAAGTTCGTGGTGACATCAACCTTGCCACCGTCTAAGACAACATCTTTCTTAAAAAAGAAATCAGATGTTTCTATCCCAACAATTCTAAATGGTATTGTTTTCATTGTTACCTTATTAAGCCGCCATAGCATATTTTGGCGAATGATTCTCGTGTTCAAATTCATGACTAACCACTTCACTTAAATGAAGTGAACCCCTACTATTAATCCACCCCTCATCTTCAATTGCCAACTTCTGTATCATTTGATAAGTATCCTCAGAAATGGATGGAATAACTTTAGAGTATTCTCTGCTTATTGGTTCATAAGCAGAGAAGTTAATACTGTCATCAGGGGTAACGAACATAACCCAGACATTGGCTTCTGCACGCTCTTGTGCAAAATGAAAAAGCTCTGCCTGGAAATCCTCACGCTCCATCACATCTGCATCATCAATCCTTACAATATACGTTTCCGACACCTCATTATATCCATATGAGATGGATGAATTAGGCATATTATAACTGCCATATAGATGCTGCGAGAACTTTTCTATTTCATAATCCCGTTTCATACGCCAAAACTTTTATTGATTAATTTTATAGTATCACGAGCCTTGTCATAGAGGTCGTCGGTTTGTTTCTTCGTAAAATCCACTTCTTGATAATCAGCTTCCACCCTAGCTTCTTTCAGCACTCTTATATTTTTATCTATTTGGAAAGAGTTACCTGCATGGCCTGTTTTCGCAATGCGACTCATAAATTGCCTTATCCAATATTCATGTGAGCCCAATCTCCTTCCACCGCCAGTATTTGATTTGAGATAATTCTCATACTCAGCCTTTCTTTTTGTCTCACTATATGAGAAGATCTTATCAAGGTAGTATAATATCAGCTGATAGCAACTGTAATAAGAGCAATGCACGCTTGACAAGCATGTAGCTTGTTCTTTGGTAAGGACAAGAGCTGCAGACAAATTCGTGTCAGATTTTTCTTGTAACGTGGCCATTTCTCTTAGGATTGTTTCGTTTACGGCACAAAATTACTATTAAAAGTCCAAATAAACGCATCTTTATGCCAAAATTTTCTCTTTTCCGACCTTTTTCTGCACTTTTGCCTTCTTTTTACACAGTTTTGACTTGAATTCAAATCCTATTATATTATTCACCAGTTGTCTCCGGAGCGACCATTTCTGTCCCACTCTAGCACAAATAATAATGAAGAGGCATTGCTCTAATAATAAGCGAATCAGAGAACCGTCCCCTGATCCCCCAATTCGTATCGAATGCCTCCTTCACATACTTCTGTTCAAAGCCCTCCTCTGACATATGCGCCAGACAGAGGTAAATAGTTTTTCTTTCTGAAATAATATCTCGTTTATTAAATTTATTCTAAATCGTTTAATCGTGAAACGCCCGCGTTTAGCTTCCGCGCACATGACACACACATCCACCTAGTCACCATTGTGAGCCCATTTCCATATCGATGCACCTGCACCCAGCACCTCATCATCCGGGTGCGCCACTACGATTAAGTACTTCATATTTTTAGTTGTATTATTTTCTTATTATCCCTTTAACCAATTAATCAAAAACTTCTCCCTCCATACAGTTGCCTCAAAGTATAGTCTATATCATCAATGTCTTTTAATTGTACTAAATCCTTCACAACGAAACCTCCCACATTCACATCTTTAGCAACTTTTCTTAGATACACTTCTCTTGCCAGTTCTGCTCTTGGGGTCACTTCAAGATAAAACCAGAAACCCCACAAGTACATTGAGTAGAATCCGTAAGTGTCTATTTCTTCAATAGCATGTTCATTAATAGCCAATGCAGGAATAGACAAATCAGCTTCTAACAACAGTAGGCGTGTTTGCAAATGCCATATAGGAATATCACCATACCCATATCTTGCATATCTTCTTACACGGTCAAATCTTGCATCTAGACCATTTCCTGTTCGCAAGTGATATTCCTGCAAAAACAGTTCGTATAAGCCTCTCTTGAATTGTTTGATGAATATCCGTCTGAAATATGGACTATTGTGCTTGAATGTAGTTTTGAATTGTAAAGTGTTTCTGCTTCGCCAGAAATTAAAATATTTTGACTTTAGAGTATCTTTTTCATGTCCCTCACGTTCAAGGTTCAGCATAAACCTTATAACACCGAATATCTCCTTCACACAAGTCTCGACAGCAAGACGTGGGTATATCGATTTATCCGGCTCACCGAAGAAATGGTTGCATTTGTCACAGACATCGAAACCAATCCTATCACTACCAAGACTATGTGGTGTTGTATGAGGTTTATCGAAGAATGTTACTTCTGGGTAACTCTTGCCACAAAAAATACATTTACCTTTCTTGATGTATTGTTTTCTCATTACCAGCGGATTTCTTCTCCTTTTGGCCGTTTTTCGTTTGGAATGACAATGCTTGTCACTAGTTTCAAAAAACCGTGATGAAGATAATGTGACTTTCCACAACCCCATTCTCCATTAATCATCCTAGACCATAAACCATGAACCATCATTTCTCCTATCCCCGTATTTTTTGTAATCTAGATATTCATGTATAATATTTTCTTATCATTTATAATATCTCCTATAGAATTGCTGTGTCAGCCTTACTTTATTGTCGCTGAGTCTTTCTATCAATTCCACGAACTTCTTTTCCTCTGTCATATAGATAACGGGGAAGCTCTTCAAGCTTTCAATTGTGCAGGTGTTCACATAGTCAATGATAGTGTTCATTAGTTGTTTCCCAGAACCTTGATGTTCAAACCAGTCAGATAGCACTTTCTTGTATAGGTGCTTGAAGATGGTTTCATATCCATGCATGACATTATCCACGTAGTTTTCAATTTTGACTCTGTTCTTTTGACGCTTGACATAAGCCTTATATTTAGACCTCATCTCCTTCTCTGTATAATAACCATCGGGATTCATCATTTCGGCAAAAATTCTATCATTATACTCCCCCCAATTAAATTTGACGCCCATCTTCTCTCCGTCCATGATTACCTTAGTCACTTTCATAATTTGAATGGCATAGTCGTGAATCAAACAACTCAGAGAGTCTTTCGCATCCGCTTTTGTCTTTACAAGCATCCCGTCTTCTATTGTCATCCCTATCCGATTGGAACTCTCAATGAATGAAAAGAACTGAACTTTAAAGTTCTGAGCCTCTCTAAAATAAGCACCCAGGGCATATTCTATTCTTCTCTTCATCGAGACCTCATATAGGCCATCATCTCGCTGCTCCGTAATCAGCAGATAGACCACAGCAATAAGTTGTGACAACAGTATAATCCTTGGCAAAAGCGATTCATATACCTTTCTTCGCAATTCCCGTCTTTTCTCAACAAACTCTTCTAGAGTTCCAGGATTCATTTTCAGACTGAAAGCAAAATCCGGTCCCGCTTCAAGGGTGTATTTATTACCTATGATTTCATTAATGTTCAACACCCAAAAGTCCCATAGAGAAGTCATCTCCCGGCTTCTTTGCTATACCGTATCAATAGTGTTACAGCCCTGAATGCATTCATACAAGGTGTAAGGCGTTATCACCAGCATGAAGTTCTGCTCATCGATAAACGTCCTCACACCATCGTAGTCAAACCTTGCATTCTCCTTCTTCTGTTCGTTGATATATTTCAAAAAACAGTTTGTGTCCATCACAACGAACCCGTTAGTTTTTATCTCGTTTGAAGACATTCTCTACAATAATGTTTTTTCACCTCATTGTGTCTTGTCAACCATCTCTCGTCCTGCGTCATAACTTAAGCTATTATGCTGTAAACTGAGTCTGTTTTGAGGTTGTTCGTAACCTATGGTATTTTCCATAACAGTATTGAATCGTCTCTGAAAGAGGATTGAGATATAAGATAGATATTTCACCCTAAGTGCTTGCATTTAAAGGAGAATATATGGATTATATCGTTTGTGCTGCATAGCACTTTAATACTGATATGGTTTTTTCGAGCTTTTTGTTCTTTTCGATGTTTACGGAATCCAAAAATCTGTGTTATCTGTGATATCTGTGTGAGGCTAAAAGTATTCGTCCAATTCGTGTAATTCGTGTTCGACTTTAACGCCTTAAACCTCCATTATATCATCAGGCTCTAATGGAGCATATGCCCCATCCTTCGCCTCAAACAGCACCGTCCCGCTCTCTAGACACTTCAAGCTATGCCACTGCCCTTTCTCGAAATTCAGCACCACTCCACCCGGCACCATATCAATGGTGTCTGTGAGATTACCTTTCTCATCATAGAAGTATTCTTGAAAGTGACCACGAATACACGTAACCGTCTCCGAAGTTAATAAATGGCGATGGATAGGCATCTCCGTCTCAGGCTCTATTGCGTTGAGCATACGTTGTGAACCATCTTCAGGTGAATTCCGTAAGTCCATTGCTTGCCTTAAACGAGGATTCGCCTTCGCCTGCTCACTCAGCTCGTCTAATATTGTCTTATCAATAATCATATCAGTCAACGTCAAGGTTATCGTTAAGGTTATCGTTAGATCACCTCCCCCGCATATTTCATGTTTTTTCCAAGCACAGTACAGAAAATCATCTGTAAGTCCTTGATGAAGGAGTAGTGCCGGTAATAATAGCAGTTCAAGCGAACCTTATCTGGATAAATCACGTTGTCGTTATACCACACCGCCAACTCCTGATCACTCATAGAGTCAAGGTTATGGTCAACGTTAAGGTTAAAGTTTCAACACCCCTATCACCATCATCCCGGCCAACACCGCAATAAGAATACTCAACAGAGTTCCCGCCAGCACGTATTCAGTCTTGGCAGTTTCTTTATCACCAAAGCGTATAAT
>Ga0310694_10005867_pt1 | contig 11700 bp, 10 predicted proteins | sample 174DNAGHGhighgp2_FD_203884 | JGI IMG/M metagenome (GOLD analysis project Ga0310694, IMG submission 203884) | Sheep rumen microbial communities from Palmerston North, Manawatu-Wanganui, New Zealand - 1742 DNA GHGhigh gp2 (v2) (version 2) | ecosystem: Host-associated > Mammals > Digestive system...
AGATATAACATGTTTTGAAGGAGAATATGTTCCAGTAGGTGAAGACCAAGAACCACTTATTGAACAATGTAGAGAAATAGTAAGAAAATTTAATTCTATATATGGTGAAACATTAGTAGAACCAAAGATAGTTTTATCTAAGACTGCAAGAATAAAAGGATTAGATGGAAATGCTAAGATGGGAAAATCTTTAGGAAATGCTATATATCTTTCTGACTCAGAAGATGAGATAAGAAGAAAAGTAATGAGCGCCCTAACAGATCCAAATAGAATTAAAAAAGATGATTTAGGAAATCCAGATGTATGCATGGTAGCATATTATCATAAATTATTCTCAAGCGATGAAGCAGTAAAAAGAGCAATAGAAGAATGTAAAAAAGGTGAACGTGGATGCGTAGCATGCAAGAAAGAACTTGCAGAAAACATTATAGAATACTTAAGACCAATTAGAGAAAAGAGAGCATATTATGATGCTCATCCAGAAGAAATAGATAGAATATTAATGGAAGGAACAGAAAAAGCAAGACAAACAGCTAAAGAGACTATGAAAAAAGTTAAAAAAGCTATGAGACTTGATTACTTCGAAGGAGTATAAAATGTTTGTAGATTATGCAAAAATACTAATTAAATCAGGTGATGGCGGAAACGGTGCAGCAACATTTAGAAGAGAAAAATATGTTGCAGCTGGTGGCCCAGATGGTGGCGACGGTGGAAACGGAGGAAGTGTATTTTTCGAAGTTGACCCTGACCAAAACACACTTATCGACTTTAGATTTACTAAAAAATTTAAAGCTGAAAATGGACAAAATGGTATGGGAAGCCACAAATTTGGAAAATCTGGAAAAGATATCACAGTAAAAGTACCAGCAGGAACTATTCTTAAAGATGCAGAGTCAGGAAAAGTAATTGCAGACCTTTCTGAAAAAGGACAAAGAGTACTTGTTCTAAAAGGAGGAAGAGGAGGCAAAGGAAATTCTCATTTTGCAACTTCAACGAGACAAGCACCAAGATTTGCAATAGATGGTGAAAAAGGAAAAGAAAAAGAAATTATTCTAGAACTTAAACTTTTAGCTGACGTTGGATTAGTTGGTTTTCCAAATGTTGGAAAATCTACAATACTATCAAGAGTAACTAAAGCAACACCAAAGATTGCAGACTATCACTTTACTACAATAGATCCAAATCTAGGAGTAGTAAAAACTACTCATGGTGATAGCTTTGTTCTAGCAGATATTCCTGGAATTATAGAAGGAGCATCTGAAGGGGTTGGCCTTGGAACACAGTTTTTACGTCATGTAGAAAGAACAAGATTACTACTTCATGTTTTAGATATAGCTGGAACTGAAGGAAGAGATCCACTAGATGATTACAACAAAATAAATACTGAACTTAAAAAGTATTCTGATAAACTTGCAAATAGAAAACAAATTATAGTAGCTAACAAAATAGATGCACTTCAAGATGATGAGAACTTAAAGAAAATCGAAAAGCTAGCTAAAGAAAATGATATAGAAGTATTTAAAATATCAGCAGTAACAGGAGAAGGACTAGAAGAATTATTTAACCATGTAGGTGAGATAATAAAAACTCTTCCAAAAGAAGATGTTGTTGATATTGATGAAACTATGGTATATACCTTAGACGATGAAAAAGATCAGTTTGATATAGAAGTAAAGGGCACAGAATTTATCGTAACAGGTCCTGCAGTAGAAAGATTAATGGGAAGAGTAAATATCGGTGACAATGAATCATATGCATATATGGAAAGAATGATTAAAAAACTTGGAATCGATGAAGCACTTCGTGCTAAAGGTGTAAAAGAAGGCGATACTGTAAAACTTCTAGAATGGGAATTTGAGTGGTATGAATAAAAAATAAAAGCAGAAAATAAAATTTCTGCTTTATTTTTTCGGTTTTAATACTTATTGAATACTTTTTTGGGTTATGATATCATTTTTATGAACAAATGATAAAAATAAAACTCAAGGGGGATTTTTATGAAGATTAAAGTTTATCAATTATTATTAATTGCTGTAATATTAATAATTGCTGCAATTACATTAATATCAATTGCTTTAAAGAATAACGAGGTACAAGTTATAGACACTGTACAAGAAGTGAAAAATGAAACCATAGAACCTGAAAATGAAATAAAAGAAGAAGTAGAAAATACAATTCCAGAAGATAATACTGAAAAAACCGAAAATACAGAAAGTATAGTAGAAGATAATGAGACTATATCAAAGGTAAGTAGTGAACTTCTTCCACTTTATAAAGATGCCATAAAAGGTGATAGATATTACTATTATTCATCAGTGCCATTAGATGATAAAGCAATATGGCTTAATGAAGACACTAAAGAGTGCTCACTTTCTATATTTAATAGACCATTTACTCTAACCGGTACTTTTGAGAAAAAAGGAAATACATATATATGTAAATCAAATACAGCTGAGGCAGAAGAGGTATCACAACCAATTGATGAAATAACAGTTACTTTAGAGAAAAATGAAAATGTTATTAACATTGTTAAAACATCAAGAGATGCTGTAAAAATCCATTTTATAGATCTTAGAGATAATTCACTAATGGATGATACAGAGGATATGAACATTGCTTTTTATAAAAATGAGAAGATGGATTTTGTTAATTACAACAAAATAATACTAGATACATACAAAAAATATAAAGAAGTAGAAGACTATCAAAATAGCAATATTGGACCAATGCCAAACATTTTAGTAAAGCTAGGTTTATCAACTGAGAAACAAATTAAAAGCGAAATAGATGCTGCTAAAGTCCAAAATTCTAACACATATATTAAATCTAACGTAAAATATGAAGACTTCAAAGCAAAAATGTTAGAGATGATGACAGAAGAATATTTTGAGGCTTACTATTCAGACTATAAAAATATGGATGGCTTTGTAGGATATTGTAACTGCGGAGGAGGTATTATTCCAACAACGATTCTTGGAGTGCTAAGTGGGGGAATAGATGATAATGAGAAAACATTTACATTTAATCTTCTAGAAAGAGATGATGAACTTTATAGCCATTTTGAAGATGGTGAGATAGAAGATGAAGCAGAATGCTACTTCATAAAAACAATTAAGGCAGTACTTTCTGAAGACGGAAGTCTATTACTTTCAAAATAGAATAAGTGATATAAAAGGAAGAAGCAAGGAAGCCAGTTAAGGCTCCTTGCTTCTTTCCTTTTCCACCAAAAACAGTATATCACTTGAACTCGCTAGCAGGATACGTCTTATCGACAGTAAATGTTTTCCATTTATCTTCCGATACTGTAAAAACCTGCCTTCCTGAAGGAGTCATAACAGTGACTGTGAAGCGAGCTGTTGTATAGCCCATCACTTTTTGATCGTCAGCAGGATTATATTCCTTGTATGTAGGAATGTCCTTGCTTCCGGTAATAGTCTCTGTCTTCGTGACTTTCCAGTCGGCATAGTCATAGACGTACTCCGTCTTATACCATCCGTTGGACTGTTGAACCTGACGAGTCCGGATGTTTTCTGCTCCAACGGGAGGTGCTGTATACGATGTAATATCTTTCTCCTCAACGAATTCACCGATGTTAACGGTGTATTCCCATTCCTTGCTTACGACAGCGTAATTCTCGTCATTAAAGCGGATGGGAGTGGATCTATTCGAAAGGATAATAGCTATTATAGCGATGACAGCGAGGGCTCCAACAATAAGCAGGATTGTGCGGTTGCTTGAGTGAGTGGTGATTACGTAGTCTGAGGTCTGATCGACTTCTGTGGTGGTTGTCGTCTCTGTGAAGTCTGTGGTGATTTCCTTTTCAACCTCATTGCCGTTGCGAACGGCTCCACACTTTTCACAAATGTTGTTCTGAAGTTCGTTTAGATAGCCACAGTAGGGACATTGCCATGTCCGCTCAGTTGTCTTGGTAATTCTCTTCATAGCTTTGTTCTCCTCTATCTATAATGTTGTGTTGACGACGTGGCCCAATTGTAAGGCCACTTATTATTGGTCCATATTAACATAATATCATTTTTGAGTCATAAAGTCAAATATAGAAATAAAGCATAGATTAAAAGGATAGGAGGGGGTCTGAACCCCTTAATTCAATTGACATAATCACTAAAATTGTGATAAAATAGTAATAGACTTTCATAGTTTAGTAGTGATTCGATGGCAATTGATGCGAATGAAAAAAATTGCCTGAATTTGCTACGCTTGTTACAGTTTACTTATAAAATAACAATAGGAGGTAGACACTATGTTTAAACACTGTTTTAGCAAGCGGTATTGCGAGAAAGCTTTCAAAGGTGTATCGCATACAACTCTCAATCCTGAAGGCCCCGGTGTAATTCGCATACACCTGGTTCCTTGTAAGGAGCCCTGGAAGGATCCTTCCATCGTTATCATTAACGGCCAGGATGTGATCCCGATTAACTCTGGTTGGGCGATTCTGCTCAACGCGCTCATCGATGAGATCAACCCGTATCACGGGCGCGAAATCACCGAAAAAGATGCGCAGGACATCATCAACGCAGCTATCAAGACTGCAAGGAAGGTATTTCCCATGACAAGCAAGAGAAGACTCAGGAATGATCTTGAAATCATCATCGAGTCTCTCATGGCTGTCGCCTATGGCAAGGAGCCGCCGGTTGAAATCGGCTACATTCCTCTTGGGGAATATGCACCGCTGATGAAGGCCCCTCACCGGATGGACGTAATGGTTTCGGCCATGACGAAAGACGGCAAGTGGCATTGTAATCAGAAGTGCCTCCACTGCTACGCAGCAGGTCAGTCTGAAGCTGACACAGCAGAACTCACAACTGAAGAATGGGTAAAAGTGATCCAGAAGCTGAAAGACATCGGCATCCCTCAGATCACATTTACCGGCGGTGAACCGACCATGAGACCTGATTTGGTTGAACTTATTGATCAGGCTCAGTGGTTCGTTACCAGACTCAACACCAATGGGATTAAGCTTTCCAAAGAGCTGTGCAATCAGCTTCGGGAAGCAAGTCTCGACAGCGTTCAGATTACATTTTACAGTAATGACGAAGGCGTTCATAACAAACTCGTCGGTGCGCCTATGTACGCAAAAACTGTAGAGGGAATCAAAAACGCACTCGAGGCAGGCCTGGCGGTGTCAATCAACACACCCCTCTGCACGGAGAACAGAGACTATGTGTCTACACTCAAATTCCTTCGGGATATGGGCGTAACATATGTCACTTGCTCCGGACTCATCATTACTGGAAACGCCAGAAAAGAGCCTTCAATTTCAACTCAGCTCTCAGGAGATGAACTCTATCAAATTCTGCAGGATGCAGTGCATTTCTGCAATGAGAATAAGATGGAGATTTCATTTACGAGTCCTGGTTGGATCGAGGAGGAAAAACTTCGTGAGCTGGGCCTTATGGTTCCGAGCTGCGGAGCGTGTCTCTCCAACATGGCTGTAGCCCCTAATGGAGATGTCGTGCCTTGCCAGAGTTGGCTGTCCGACGCCCCACTTGGGAATATGCTCACCGATGATTGGGAAGACATCTGGAACAGTAGTCGTTGCAACAGCATTAGAACCTTCTCTGGAGAGATGAAGGGTACATGCCCGCTGAGGAAAATGTAACTGATGAGCAGTCAATGTGGAGGTATAAGACAATGAAGGGAATCATTAAAAGAAGTATCGTATTTTTTGTGTTGACTCTTATCATCATCGCCCAGTTTTCGGTTCCTGCATTTGCAGCTGATAATCTCGATGAGATTGAAGACTACACTATTACCGTAAATGTTCGCCAGGACGGAACTCTTGACATCCGGTACGATGTCGACTGGCTTGTCTTAAGCGATAAAAACGGTTCTGAACCGGTAACTTGGGTCAAGGTTGGCATCCCCAACAAGCATGTTGAGGAAGTCAATGCCATTACTGACAACATCGAATCAGCGAAGTACTATCTTGACGGTGGTGACTTTGTGAGACTGGACTTTAACCGGAAGTATTTCGAAGGTGACAGGTTCCAATTCTCCTTCGTTATTCATCAAAGCTATATGTACCAGATTGAAGACGATGCTATTAAGTATGGCTTCACTGCCGGGTGGTTTGAGGAAATTGAAGTAAAGAAAATTACCATCAAATGGAACAAGAATTGGGTGGAGGAATCTACTGCAACAGAGGTTTCTTCAGATGGTAAATATCTTATCTGGACCGCAACTGATCTTCCGGAAGGTGAGCACTTTGAAACAGCGGTAAGGTACGCGAAAGATACATTCGCAGTCGATGAAAACCAGCAGTTTGAAGAGAGATCATCAAGTGAATTAGATGCGGGAGTAGTTTTCCTCATCGCTATCGTTGTGATTGTTGTTTTAATCTTTATTCTGTTCCTTCTCGATGACTATGGAGGAGGTTTCGGCGGCGGTGGCTATCATTCAACAACGTTCATCTCCAGCTGTGCAAGATCTTCTTGTGCCTGCGCTAGTAGCTGCGCTTGTGCGTGCGCCTGCGCCGGTGGCGGAAGAGCCGGGTGCTCTGCTAAGGACATGTATACAGGGAGAACCGCAGTGAACAAAGACAGTCCCAAAGAGGTGGTGAATATTTCTGTGTTCATCACTGTTCTGAGGAAAATGAACAAGTAAATAAGAAACACAACTTAAAGTAACAAGATTTAGAGGCGGCCGGAAAATCTGGCCGCCTCGTTTTTTTTTAACACGTGAATTCTATATGAATTCTTAATAAAATATATTGACGATATGACAAACCCCATTTATAATATTTCTTAACAAGTAAACATGAACGAGGCAAAAGGTTACTTGGGTAAGAAAGGAGTAGAATAAAACTGATAAACTAATGTTTATAGTTATTTTAATCACTTTTGCTTTCATAGGCTTAATAGCCATAGATGGCGATTATAACAGCAAAGAAATGCAAAAAGATTATGAAAAGTACAAGGAAATTTGTAATCCGAGTAGAAAAGATAAAGGAAAGTAGAATCTTTCAAAATTAATTGAATATGGAAAAGAAGAGTTAGCTTAAAGACTAACTCTTTTCTTTTGTTCTTTAAGTTTTAAATACATTTATGTAACTTTATAAAAAAATAATTAGTAATATGATATATTATAGCTATAGATTTAAAAAAATAGGGGAAAAATTAGTGATTAAATTTTTACTAAAGGTAATATGGTTTTTTGTTAAATTATATATATGGGTACTACTGATACAAGGAGTTGTAAAAAATCCATATAGAGGTTTTTATCCTACAGAAGTGATTCAAACTGGTAAAATAACAGCAAATAAGTATGTAGATAGTTTGCAAAGAATACCTAGTGGATTTAATAATGTAGAGATGTATACGTTTAATGATAGAACAAGAACATTTAATGATATAAAGAAATCATTACAACCTAAGAATTACAAAAGAGAAATAGAAATGGGAATAGAAGAAACATATATAGATAATTATGACGATTTTAGAAAATATATGGTTAAATCATATTCATCAGATGAATCAGCAGAAAGATATGATTCTGAAGGAAGCAGTTCAGAAATAGATTATACTTTATCCAATAAAGAGTTATTTTCAATGCTTGAAAAAGATTTTCAAATAGGCCCATACGAAACAATAGATAATTACTTTAAAAAAGAATTTGAAGATGGAAAAGTAGTATTTGTTACTTCATATAATAGTAAAGATTATTCTTTTAAAATGTTAGGAGTTAATAATTATTCTAGCAATTTAGACATAACTGTTTATTATAAAGAAGCAAGTAAAGATACGCTTACATATCCTTATGAAGAAGATAAAGTAGTAAAAGAATTTTTCTTTATTAAACCATCTTATCCTATAGATAATATTACTATAAATGAATATCATGAGACTCCAGACATAATAGATAAAATAATGGAATCATTCTTTTATCTATTATTATGCATTGGATATATGTTTGTCCTATTGATGATTAGAACATTTTATAGAGTGACATCTAAATCACGTAAGAATACTGCTTATGAATATAATAAATTAAAAAATGAGAGGGAAACTAAAGAAAAACTAAAACAAAGGATAACCAAAACTATTCTAAGAGATAACAAATTTGGTGAATCAGAAGAGGAAAATGAAGAAAACAAAGATGATCCAATACAGTTCTTATAAAAGAATTTTAGAATAGTAAAATGAAAAATGTTTGCCAAAAACAAAACTTTTGTTTGACAAACATTTTCTTTTATGATAACATTTTCGTATAAAGAACAAAAGTTTTGTAGAAAGGGTGTAAAAAATGAGAAAAAAAGATCCAGATAGCTTAAATAAAAGAGAGAAAGCAATTCTAAAGTATATAGAAAAACAAATAAGTGTTAATGGTTATCCACCATCAGTAAGAGAAATCGGAAAGGCAGTTGATCTAAAATCAACAGCAACTGTACATGGATATCTAGAATCATTAGAGAAAAAAGGATATATCAAAAAAGAAAGCCAAAAAGGTAGAACATTAAAACTACTTAAAGGTGGAGCATATGAAGGACAACAATCTTTTGATAAAGATGTTTATACATCAAAAGAGATGGTTGATGTTCCAGTAATTGGAAAAATCACAGCAGGAGAACCAATTCTAGCTGTTGAAAATGTTACTGATACATTCCCAATTCCACTAGATTTTGTTGGAACAGGTGAAAGCTTCATGCTAACTGTAAGAGGCGAATCAATGATTGAAGCTGGTATTTTAGATGGAGACTATATCCTAGTTAGAAAACAAAACAATGCTGATAATGGTGAAATAGTTGTTGCATTAATAGGAGATGAAGCAACAGTAAAAACTTTCTACAAAGAAAAAGATCATATTAGATTACAACCAGAAAACTCTACAATGGACCCAATTATTGTTCCAGATTGTCAAATCTTAGGAAAAGTATCTGGTGTATTTAGAAAAATTCATTAATAATATACAAAAAAAGCTACTTCTCAAGTAGCTTTTTTTGTGCCCACAATTTTAAGATTTAATTACATTATGATTACCTCATATATCAAAATAGATTATTATGATATACTATATCTAGTAATAGTATTAAATAAGGAAGAATAATATGAAATTTGTGTGGAGAATAGTTAGGATAATATTACTAGTTATATTAACATATCTATGCATAAAAAGCTGGACAAGCTGTTTGAAACCAGTAGATATAGGAAAAGATGGAAAAGTAACAATATATTCATATGAAGATTACTTTTTTACAGTTGAAAAAGAAATTGATGTCGAATATGATGAGCTAAATGATGCTGACAATGCATTAATAGGAGTTCAGGAATATACTCAACCCGAAAGATATGAAGCAGCTAAAGATGTAATCGAAGTAGAGTATATGGAAGACTTTGAGACATTTAAGGATTTTTTAGCAAATAAATACCTTAGCGATGGATTTTATCAAAAATACCAAAATGGATATAGTAATATATCAGAGAAAATAGATATTGAAGAGATGATGTTTAAACCATTAGGGAGAACTTTAAGACTTAAATTAAATGAATCAATTGAAGACTATATAAAAGAAAAGTTTGATGATGGTTATGTTGTTTTTGCTACGACATATGGTGAGCACAAAATTAAACATGAAATACTTGGAATGGTACAAGAAGGAGATGTTTTAAATATTACTTCTAAATATGTTTATCGTGATCCTAAAGAAGATAGACTTGCAGGAGATACTGAAGTTATTAGAACAAAGTATTATTTTATAAAACCAAGTGGTAAAGAAATAGAAAAAGTTAATTTATATAATTATTATCATACATATAACGAAACAAATAAATATCAATGGACTCTTACGTTGACAATTGCATTAATTCTTTATTTATTTGTTCGCGTATATTTTTGGGTAGATGATATAATTCAAGGAGCAAAGAGAATAGCCAAACACAAAATGGAAATCTCGATTAAGAGTTTAATTGTAAAAGGATATAAGAATACAAAGAAATCAATTAGAGAGAAAAGAGGATTATCAGGAATAGATACTGAAGAAACATATAATAAATTGATTGATGATATGGATTTATATGTTCAAACAATGATGCCAGATGAATTAAATGAAGATATTAAAGAAGATGATGATGACGATCCAATTAAATTTAAATAAATAGAGGAAGAAGCTACAATTAGGGTAGCTTCTTTTTTATATAAAATGTGAAATTAGATGTAAAAAAACACTAAAAAACGTGAAAATAGATAGAAAATATGACTTGAAAAACGTGAAAGTGAATAGTGAATATAGCTAAAAAACGTGAAATAAAATACAAAAAAAGCTAAAAAAACGTGAAAGTAATTTGACAAATTTGGCTGAAAGTGCTATTATATAAGTGTAAAGGAGAAAATACTATGAAAAGAAAAATCTATAAAGAATTATTAGCCTGGAAAAATAATGGCATGGAAAAACCTTTAATGGTTATAGGATCAAGACAGGTAGGCAAAACATATATAATAAAAGAATTTTGTGAAAATGAGTTTGATAATTATATAGAGGTAAATTTACAAAAAAATCCTAATGTAATAAAAATATTTGATGAGTCAATTTCAGTAGAGGAAAAATTTAAAAAAATGCTTTTGGAAATTGATAAAAAATATAATATTGAAAAAGACATAATCTTTTTTGATGAAATACAAGAAAGTGAAAGTTTAATAGCTAGTTTGAAGTATTTTTGTGAATCAGAAAAACCTTATAAAATAATAGCTGCTGGAAGTTTGTTAGGAGTTAAACTTCGTAGATTTCACGCTTCATTCCCTGTAGGAAAAGTTGAAATGATTAATATGAAGCCTATGGATTTTGAAGAGTTTTTGGATGCTTTAGGTAAAGATCAGTGGATTGAGGAAATTAAAAGATGTTATGAAAAAAATACACCTATAAGTATACATGAAAGGTTACTAGATACATATAGAGTTTATTTATATGTTGGAGGAATGCCAGAGTCAGTTAAAAACTACATAAATGTTGATGAAGACATATTTAAATATAATCAAAAAATCAAAAAAAATATTGTAGATTCTTATATAGATGATATGAGTAAATATGTCAAAAATAGTTTTGAAAGTGCAAAAATAGAGCAGATTTATAAGTCTATTCCTTCTCAATTAGGAAATGCTAGTAATAAGTTTCAATATGCAAAAATAAATAAAAACGCTAGAAATAGAGATTATGAGTTACCTTTGGATTGGTTAATAGCTAGTAGTATGATAAATAAATGTACCAATCTTAGTACACCTCAAATTCCTCCTAAAGCTTTTGAAGACGATAATACATTCAAGTTGTTTATAAATGATGTTGGATTATTAATTACATTAGTAGAATTAAAGTTTAATGATGTACTATTAGATAAGGAATATATGTTTAAAGGAGAAATAGCAGAAAATTATATTGCACAACAGCTATGTGCTAATGATATTACATTACATTATTTTAGAAACGATAAAAGCGGAATTGATAATATCGATATAGATTTTATCTTATATAATGATGATGGAATTATTCCCATCGAAGTAAAAGCTGGAAACAATACAAATTCAACTAGTTTAAACAAATTTATAAAAAAATATAAACCAAAATACTCAATTAGAATTTCTAGCAAAAACTTTGGATTTGAAAATAATATAAAATCGATTCCATTGTATGCAGTATTTTGCATAAAATAAGTGAAGGCACTAGTTATTAGTGCCTTTTTATTTTGCAAGGCA
>Ga0310694_10005869_pt1 | contig 11697 bp, 24 predicted proteins | sample 174DNAGHGhighgp2_FD_203884 | JGI IMG/M metagenome (GOLD analysis project Ga0310694, IMG submission 203884) | Sheep rumen microbial communities from Palmerston North, Manawatu-Wanganui, New Zealand - 1742 DNA GHGhigh gp2 (v2) (version 2) | ecosystem: Host-associated > Mammals > Digestive system...
AACTACGTTCCAATAACTGAAGCGGTATGACTTGAACATACATCTCTTTTGCGCTAAAGTGTTTTACCATAGGATTTATTTTTGGCACCTATTAAACTACGCTTCAATATGACTGGCGGAGTCTTGGCCTTCGACTACACTTTAAACACTCACGTACCAGTCTAAACTGCATGATATATCTACCATGACTAACTTCCAATCAGGTTTTCATATACTCATATTGGAGTCTTTGTATACTAAGGTCTGCCTTTTATTGACAACTCATCTGAAATTGTCAATTATGCATATCTGCACTATGATAATAGAGGTATTGCCAGACCACTCCTTATTATGTGGGTAAGGATTTGCACCTTACATAACCCATTATTCGCCATATGCGTTCTTGATTGAACCATCTTGTATAGGGTCTTACGTTTAAGCGTCTACCTATTCCGCCACCACATAACCTCTTTATTCCTTTTTGAGAGGTGATGAATAAAGAATAAGAACGTCCACCTCTTATGTGGATAAGGATTTGCACCTTATATGACAAACAAACAAGTTGATCAGATTTGCTTATTTCTCTTAGTTACTTTTTGAAGCGTTCGCTGTTATCTTCTGGAGAAGCACCCTAACACTAAGCGTTTACCTATTCCGCCACCACATAACGCAGTCTTTCCTGCTGTCAGACAACTTCCTCCATTCTTGCACAATGAATGGAGAATCGGAACGACAGAATTTGAATCTGTGACATACGTGATCAACTCGCTGCTCTACCACTGAGCTACGTTCCGAAATAGCAGCGGATAGAGGTTACGCTCCTCTTCTTCCAGCTTCAAAGGCTGTTTTGCTTCTATTACAACAATCCGCCTCAAAATGGCGCAACTTATACTTAGGTGTGCACCAAACCAAAGAAGAATTCTCTTCGGGAGGAATCACGAAACAATAAAAAATAGAATAATAAACTTCGCAGCTTATAACCATTACTTCCGCCGCGATAAAAGTTTTCTCAGCAAACGAATGTCCTTAACTTGTTCTTTTAAGAATAAATATGATATGAACATGAACAAATTTAATAACTAATAACACTCAGAATAACAGAACAACAAATACTAAATGAACTTCCTACTTGCCAATAAGTATTTACATTTGATTTTCGCTTGCTGATGGAAAATAATCTACTAGTTACTCGTAATCGAATGTTACGGTGCTATTAAAGAGATCCAGAGCTTGCTGCAGCTCCTTCAGCTCATAGCTAACGTCGTTATATTTTTTCTGGGCATCTTCCGGGCTATATGATGTGTATACATAGTCGATTATTGCGCCGGAGATTGTTCCTCTCCGTTTCTTGGGAGCTACCCTCATAATATCCAGTCTGTCTTTCCGTTGTGACAGCTGTGCAATCTTAATCAGAATCTGATCAACCGTCAAGCCGGTTTCTCCCACTACCGATGTCGAATTAAACACGTTAATCGCGTGTTTTAGCTTCATCACATCGTTATCTATCTGCTCCAGTTCCGTATTAACCTTGGCAAAATCATAATCCGGGCGAAGTTCATCCGCATTTTCGTTTGCCGCCGCATGAAACTCACAATCCTGCCTTTCATCCGTCAAGATTTTTCGCTTATTATCCGCCAGAACACGGAGCATATTGTTCGCTTCTTTACTCGTTATCTTCATCTTCGACCCCCATTAATCTATCTCGCAAATCGTCCTCATCGCTCGCCGCCACAAACAACAAGGACAAAACAAATCCAATGAAAAGAAAACTCGAAATTATGATTATCCCGAAAACTTCCATTATTCTTTTTCTTCCTCCAAATAGTACACGGAATTTTTTGTCTTAATGATTAACTCGCCGCTTTCCTTTAGCTCAAAATCGATCACCGGAGAAGTGATAATTGACTTCAGGTAATCCTGGCACCGCATAAAACAGCTTTTCCCGGCTATAATATCCGTTAAAGGATTAATATCTATAAGCCGGCCCAACCGCCGGACAGCCGATTCCTCTTGTTTTTCTATTCCATCATGATAAGTTATTGACTTAATCCTATACATTATTCATTTGCCTCACGCGATCAATCCTTTGTACGGCGGGATCTCCGTCATCAAATATCTGTACATCGACTTTGAGTTCTCAGCTATTATCGACTCGTCAACATCGTATCCCATTTGCCTTAGCACATCACACATTAATCTCGCTATGAACTCCGCCAATTTTTCAGCCGGGAATTCCTTTACTAAATCATAGTTAGTCATAAAACATCAGTCGCGGGAACCCACTGCTTTAGCTGTGGGAGGAAGTGACTGTCTCCTTTCTGTTAAAAATCTTCCTCTGGGTTCTAGTAATTTTAATTTTTTGTATGTAACTCCAGCATTAATTCTTGTTCCATCTAAAAGCCTTATGTCCATAGATCCACTCGTTCTTCTCGCAAATATAAAACATTCTACTCCTTTGTATAATACTTTATCAAATAATCTAAGACCTTTTACAATGTATTTGGCTTGATTATTTTTTCTTATTCCACCTTTCATGATTTTAGCTTTATGAATTTGTCTATTGTGACATCTGACTTTCTTTTGATAAAAATAAAATCCAAGAGGTTTTGCCGAAGGATTTCCAGAAATGCATCTCGCGTCAATGTAATGCTCCTTTGGAAGATTATGTAAAATTCTTGTGTTTTTTGTTATATATCCATATGTCATAGAAACATTGGAATATCTTTCTTTTATTTGATTATAGAATCCCCATCTCATAATCCCCATAAAAGCTGCATCATTAAATTTGATTCCTCGTTTGATTTTTTCTGGCAATTTAATTTTTCCTTCATGGTATTTTTTATGACAGTATTCACAAAGCGTAATTAAATTATTCGGAGCGTCTCCTCCGGTTTTCCTACTTTCAATATGATGAACGTTTAATATTTTACACCCAGACTTTCCTTTACAACATTGGCATATATGATTATCTCTATGTAATACATATTCTCTCACATTCCAAAATCCTAGTTGATCCCCACGTTGATATTGTTTGTTACATATTTCTGGATTTTTAATTTTTTGGATATCAAAGCTAGCACATTCAACAATTATTTTGCTTATTGGAAGTATTTTTGCGACGTTATCAACCGCCTTTATATGAGTATCTATTTTTTGTTTTATCGATGGAGCAACCCATCCCATTTTCTTTGATTTTACTCTATTATTAAATTTCGGTTTTCTATATCTTGTTTTCCTACTTCTTCTAGATCTTCGATATTGTCTTCGTGTCGAAATGTTATCTACAATATCATTTCTCAATTCTATATTTGAAGCATATAATTCGTTTTTTACAGTCGTAGCGGATATCCCAATATATTTACTTCCGGCATCTACACCTAGACTAATATCCTGTGTGATATTTTCAGTTTTATACAATAGTTGAATAACAAACGGACATCTTTTAATTACTTTTGCTTTATTGTTTTTTAATAATCTTCTTACTTTTCCGTGCCTATTTGTAGGCATAAGTGGATTCCCATTAATATCTATTACATATACCATAATAGGCACTCCTTTCAAAATATTGATATGTTTTTTGTTATAAACCAGCACATATCAGCTGTAATGATACCTTCGCCAATGTTAATGAGAGGTTTATACGCTTGCAACACTATTCCTACCCAACAGAATTGTTTAATCACAAGCCTTAGAGCCACAGGTTAGGTATAACGCCCATGGGTAACTATATATTCTCTATTAACGTAGTTCTCAAAGAACTTAGGCTATTCAGTATTGGGATTGCATAAGTATTTACATACAATCCCACGGTTTTAACCGTGGGTTACTGAATATTAACATCAAAGCCAGAATCTTCAATGTATTCCAATATCTCTATCCGTCCACACTCCGGACACTCTGCATATTTTACGGAGTATCCGGAGCAATCTTCTTTCCATTTAATATCTAATTTTGTCTTACAATATCCGCACCTTAGTTCCATACACTCTCCATACACTCTCTAGTGTATCCTATAATTAAGTTTCATAATCTGACACACCCTTTCCTTTCTTCCTATTATTATTAATCTCATCCTGCAATTTCAGGAGCCGCTTCTCGGCATTAATCTCGTTCTGAAGTTTCCTCATGCGGGACTTCCGCAGCTGGAATTCTCCTTTATGGGAAACATTCTTTGTTGCCCTAAAGTGAGCCTCCCGATTATACTCCACCGTTCCCTTTTCATACGGGTTCGGCTCATATTCGTAAGCCTTTCCCTCCTCGCGACGCTTTGCGAATCTATCGCACCGTTTCTGTTCCCAGATCTGACGCAGCCTTTTGTTCTCCTCGCGTCTCCCAGAGTTCTTGTATTTCTCGCAGCGTTTTTTGTTACCACCCGGTTTAGCCATAGTAGATTTACCTCTCTTTAATATTTAATTTTGCCTTCGTCACTAATATAGCAGATTGGTTTCTATTTGTCAACATTTAATTTCTTATTTTAAAATGTAATGATCGTCTTGCAATGCTCCGCACTCAGTACATATACTCCATCTTCAGGCGATGTAATATCACTCGGAGAAATATTATAAACATCGGTTCCTTTATAGATAATGATATCACCATCAATCTCCTCGGCTGCATCCGGAACGAACGAAGTGTGAATGCCATTCATATCATTAACCTCCATGTCAATAGTAACCATCTTGGCGTTTTCAACTGCGTTGTTAAGTGATATCATAACCATTTCTTTCATAATTAATCCCCTTCTCTTTACTTTAATAAATAGTTTTGTTACCATGCCGAGAAAATTCCCGGCGTTACCTAATCAGGCTCCCATATGTAGCCTCATAAGCGCTGTAATTTTGGATTTTTCCATACAGCCCTTCATGTTCTTCTCTAAATTTGCGCATCACCTCCCCTAATGTTAAGCCAGTTTCATTCATTTTCTCTTTAAGGAATTCAAGGCGTCCGGATTCCGCAATATCCCTTTGCGTTATTTCTGGCGGAAAATTCATTTCCCGCAGACTACGGCGGAATCTGGTCCCAATCAATATGCTAAGATTTTTCTGTGCGTTTGCCCTTATCGTCGGCCTAACAATGCAGTCCGATTCAATATATGGTTCATCCGGGTTATCTCCTCCAATTATACGGACATCCTCCATTTTTGAAACAAGTATAATTCTCAAAAGGTCATCTGAGATTTTATATGTTTTCTCCGGAGTGATAATCTCATTTCCCTGGACCTGGCTGTATGTAATCCTTGCCAGCGTCTGCTTTTTGGTTGAGATCCCTTCGAAAATCCCGAGAATAATAAACCTATCCGAATAATTCTGAATCATGTTAATTGATTCCAACAACTTTTCCCTGCTTACAACAAGGCGGCTAAGTTTCTTAAGATCTAAGCATCTGCAAAGATCTTCGGTTGAAATTTCCATATAATGATTCTGGTTGTCCGGCACAAGATTATTCTTTATGCACCAGTTCGTGTATATTTGAAATGCACTCTTTAGGTTAACCAGCGATTGGATTTTAGAGCTTCCGTAATACTTAAGGTATCCCAGGATCTCCACCGTAGTCCATTCGCAAAGATCTTTTCCGTATGCTTTCTCATAATATTCGGCAGATCTAAAGCCGGACTCCGTATTATTCGAAATCTCAGCATTACTCTTTCTTTCTTTTAGAAATTGCTCTTTCCTCTCCTTATTATACATCTCCAATACCTCCGGCGGCATCATTCGGCGCGACAGCCATATCTGATGTAATAGCCCTATCTAACATATTGATTATTTTTCTTCTCGGGTACGTTTTTCCTTGGTAGAATAATCCGGTATGTACATCTATAGACGCACTTAACCGCTCTATTAACTCTTTAGTAGGCTTTATATCTTTATTGAACAAATACATAATGACAAACAGTTCTTTTTCCGACCATTTCTCTTTTAATAATTGCGTGTCGGATTCTATAAGAGAGTTAAACTTGGACTGCAATTTATTTTTTGTTTCAATAATAAATGCGATATCCTGTGTTTTTGAGCTTCTGCAATAGAAATAATTGACCAGTGAAACCAGTGACTGCATATTAATAATCGCATTATTTCTCCCAATACATCCTTGGATATAAGATGCCGGATCCTGATTCAGTCTCTGAACGATCTTATTGGCGGAAGAATACTGATTGTATGTATTCGAGTCAGCCTTCTTCATAACCGTCTTCTGATCCTTCTGGAAGATAAGCTGCTCTGCTTTCTCCGTCGGATAATTAACTATGCGAAGTTCCATCGGGTAATCAAATTGTCTGTCAAAGTTATATATCTGTGACATTGACAGCCACCGGTGATAACCGTCAATGATATTAAACTTTCCGTTTGGGAGGCTATCAATTCTCATTGAGTAGTTGCTGTACTCAAATTCTGACCCTAACGGCATATTTAGCGTTATGTCATCCGGGATGTACAACCCAGATTCAAGGAGCTGCTTAATTTCATCAACATTTTTCTTGTTAATGAAAATCTTAAATACTTCCGTGTCTCCGTTTTTAACGCGGCGGAAAGTTCGCTGCTCATTCTCATCATAGTTAATAAGTTGTGCATCCTTGAATTTCATCAAAGTCTGCAGCGATGTCCGCCCAATCCACTGGTCGTCAGCTATCTGGACCATACCATCAAAGATAAGCGGGAACTCGATTTTCTTTTGTTCCCATTTCTCTTCAGAGAGTACCTCGATTTCTTTCTTTGTAAAGTACAGCCCGAGGCATTCATTTTCTAATACAAATAAGAAACAGAATACCACGAAATTACTGAGCTCTCTTACATCCTTCCGGAATGTAATTACGTCGCTTGATAACTCAATTGGTATATTAAACCTCGCATAAATCTCGCGGCACACTTCACGGCGTTCATTTTTGTTGGTGACCTTTGCTAATTCTCTTTCTAATCTTTTATTTGCTTTTTCTCTGCTATCTTCTCCGTTAAGCATATACATCACCTCCATGTGAAACTCACATTAACATATAAAAACTTCTTTGTCAACCTTTAATATATTTTTTCACTTATTACTCCAGAAAATCATTCATAATTCTGGCCATTTTCTTCGCATTTTCCTTTTCTTTGCCCCTAATATAAACTTCTGTAGTCTGCGGAGAAGCATGACCGATAGTTTTCTGCACAAAGTAAATATCCCCAGTTTTGTTATAAAGTTCCGTCACGCACGTTGCTCTCAGCTTATGAGGGGTCTTCCCGGTATATTTCGTTACAACATTAGAAAGTGCAACCGCACTGATTCTTCTTTTCCTCTCTGAGATAAACGCCGCCGTTTCACTTTTATCCACCATCTGATCGCGATAGTTAAACCACTCTTTTACTGCCTTCATTACAGAATCCGGGCAGTATACCTTCCTATAAATACTTCCTTTTTCAATTACAGAAATTGTATTGTTATTAAAATCAAAATCGTTAACATCCAGCTTATACATCGCAGCACGGCGAATCCCGGTACTAATAAAAACTGACAAAATCGCAGAGTCTCTTGCCTTCATCCACGGTTCCGCCTGGTCGTTTTTCGCTTTATCAATAGCGTTTCTGCATTCATTTTTAGTGAGCACGCCTTTCATCCGCTTATCAATCTGCTCCTGTGTCTCAACTGCTTTTGGCCGTTCTACGAAACGCATATAATCGTCCTTGCAAATTCCCTTAGCATAGAGATACTTTGAAAACTTCTTCATTGCGGCATAAGAGGTGATGCGGTTAGATGATGAAGAGTCTTTTAATCCGGCCAGATGTTTGACGTAATGATCCAGTTTAATTTCACTTGGATCTTCAATTAATTCCTCATCCAGGAACCGAATTACCTTGTAGGTATAATTCCACGCCGAGGTATAAGCCATATTTGTGAGCAGATAATAATAATATCCATTTAAGAAGCTATAACCGCTTTTCTCAATTTTCTGTTCCGCCAGATGCTTAAAATTGTCATCGTATTCTGTTTTCCCGTTCCTGCTCATGCTATCTCCTCCAATCCATCAATAATATCTCCAAGTTGATCCAGTGAATTTTCCAGCAGATCTATCCATTCTTCTGATTCTTCCGCTCTTTCGCTTCCCTGCAAATTATCCGGAATGTTATCATGGTAGTCCGTTTCCTCGGACAAAATGTCTTCCAGGATATCTCTCTCTTTCGCCATTCTACTAACAAGATCTATGATTCTTTTCCTTCTAACTTTATTCATACCCAATCAACCCTTTCTATGAATTTAACATCCTGTTTGCAAAATGGACACCACATATCTTTTAAGTGCCCTTTTTCTCTCATTTTTCCTTTGCATCTCATAATCGGGAACTGCTTCCCACATTCACTGCATGTCATATATGACGTATACATATTACCTCTTTTTCGCATCAAGCTCCTCCTTTGTAAAATATTTATCAGTAGTAGTGGCGTCTAGCAGTCCATGAACGGATGACTTACAAAGCCAATGACCCGCTTTCCACCAATTATGCTTAAACTCCACCCGCCTCAAATTATATTCCCCAAAATGGTATTCTCCCTGATAATAGTGCCTCTCCTCGCCCTCTTTAACTTCTTCCATCCTATCAATGTACCCTTCCTGAACAATTCTTATACCAGGGCGGTAAGGAAGAATATACTTCGCAAATCTCAGCCCATTCTCCTCAGCTTCCTTTAAATACTGAGGGTTCTTCTCTGCCTGAGCCGCTTCAATCTTCTTTTTCCACATCTCATTTTCCATTTCCCATTTATGCCGTCCCTGGTTATACACGATAGTATCATCTCCGTAAAGATTAACCCAAACAGTTGATGTTAACCCTGTTACCGGGTCCTTTATTATTCTTGACGTAACTCTTTTACCGGTTTCTCTATCGTAGTACTTCCCGCCGTGAGAGAAAATTCGTTCTCCCTGATGCTGATTATTATAAGACTGATCAATTTGTGCCGTCTTGATGCTATCATGAATAAGGTTGCCGCCAATCCATCCGAGTGATAAAAATGTTCCAAGAATTCCCATATATGTATCTCCTCTCAAAATATCAGATATTTCTTTTCTGCTTCTTCTCTGCTAGTAAATCGCTCTATTTCTTTATTATAAATATCACATATGACTACATTCCCGTTTTCCATAACCAGTGCTTCGTATACATCTGAATTCTTATCACGCAAAACGGCGCTTTTTATTTCCGTAGCGTCCATCTTCATCACTTCCTTTCCTTTACGCAGTATGCATGGAATCCAGTCAGCTCATAATCGACCGGAATTTCCATGTACATACAAGTCGCACAGTTTTTAGTTGCCATTCCACATTTCTCCGATGCAGATACTGTAGCTCTCTTATAAAGCTGACTCATTTCTTTATCTGTCTTGTTCGTCATGTCAATTCTCCTTTCCATATCTAACACCGTCATCATAGGCATCCTTTATACTATCAATCAGTTCCGTTAACGCTTCGACGGAACAAGTTTCCTCGACTTCTTCCGGGATCCTACCCCAGAGTGCCGAGAAAACATCATTGTAAACCCCCCACTTTGATAGCCGTTTAACCGTCTGGAACTTGTAGGATGCGTCTGCCTCGTTCCAAGTCATTTCTCCGGCGACAAGGGCATCTCTACCCTCTGCTGTGAGGTGATCCAGGATTCGGATCTTGTGAACGATCTTGTCTTCTCCAACCTTCGGCTTTTTAAGTCCACTTTCCCACTGATTGAGAGTTGAAACGGATACGCCGAGGCACTTTGCTACTTCCTTTTGTGGCAGCCTTGCTGACTGCCGAGCTTCTTTGATTTTGCTGTCCGCCATAATCATCCCTCCTTCATACTGCAATGGTTCTCATCTACGACATCGTAGAAATCCGGCTCATAATTGCCGTCTTCCTTGTCCTGCTCCTCGTACTTTGCGATCATGGCAAGCCCCTCTTCGATTGTTTCCACGGGGTCGATAAACGTTCCGGTCTCGCGGTCTGCTGTGTACATCATTTCCTTGTCCTCCCTTCTTAGAACTCAGCTTCCGGAGCATCTGCGTAGCCACCATTGCAGTAGGTTTCCCAGATCTGCTCCATATCATCTTTATCCATGCCGTCCTCAATAAGCTCATTGAGGTAGTCCACGATTTCCTCCCAGTTGCTGGGGCAGTTACTTCCAAAACTTTCACCATCAAATTTCATCATCATTTTGCCTCCCATACAACATTGCCATCAAAGTGGTTTTCTGATTCCTCATCGGGATTCACCGACTCAAGTACATAAAAACTGTCCCTGCGGGCCTTGTCGTGATCGGAAAGCCAATCCCACTGACGCTTGCCCTCCTCAATCGCGTCGTTCATGCTATCGAATTCAGATGTAAAAACATCTCCGCCTTTGCAGTCCATCACAATGTACTTCATTTCTCTTCCTCCTTATTCAAAAGCGTTGCCCAATATGCATCTTCTTTGCTCCACATATAGTAGAACGCATATTCATTTTCGTTCCATCCTTTGCGGATTTTCATACGATAGGTATTGTGTCCATCGCTCATAACGATTGTCTTCTCATTTCTTTTCACAACCTTCATCGGCTGCATTTTATCATTGCGCGAGCCGTACCATTTACTTTCCTCGAAATGTGCGGGAGGATATGCCCATGTAAATTTCATATAATCATCTCCATATCAAATCGGTTTTTTGTATTCTCGCTACTTTCCCCTGGCTTCATCTCAGCAATAAGTTCATCACCACACCAGAAGATATTATCCGGTAACCATTTACTAATTTCCTCATCAAGTAATTCCAGATCCTTTTTCGTTGGTGTATAATCTCCAAATCTATCGTTGTAGTCTGTCGGTATTCTTCCAATAATTGTGCTTGTCATCTTTTCGCCTTCCTTTACAGATTATGGCGGGTTTTTGTGAGCTTCGCCGATACCTTATATCCATTATCGACAACCACTTTGTAGAGCTCCTTGATTTCATCCGGTTTTCCGATTGTGAATGTAATTGTTCCTTTGTTGGTAATCTCAACAAAATGGAATTCCGGAACAAAACCCAGTTCTTTGCAGATATCGCCATATTCCATTTCTACTTTGTTTCCATTTTTTATGACCTTCATTTTCTTTTTCCCTTTCTGTTCTTTGCTTCCTTTTCTGTAATTATAATGTATCACTAACGTGATTGCATGTCAAACACCTTTGTAACATTTTTGAGATTTTTTGCAAAAAGAAAAAGATCAACACGAAGCTGACCTCTTCCTTATAAGCCTTTTCCAATATTTCAAACCGTGGCGGTCTGGATCGCTGACCGCTCCTCCGCAATCGCATCATCATACGGAGACAATTACAGTATATTTTATCCGTTTCCTTTTGTCAACCTTTTAACGCTCCCAACATTGCCCCTGCAGCTGCCGTAAAAAACATAAAACCTAATACGAACCATGGACTTTTTTCTCTATTCGGTAAACACACCCCAAAAGCAATGAATAAAAAGATAATTACTAAAAGCATCCCAAAAGCACCCATATTAAGCAGCCTCCCTTTTCTGCGGCATAATTCCGTTTTCCATACAGATTTCATCAACTTCTGCGTTACTAAGTATCCTGTTGATTTTCAGCTCTTTACTAATAATCCAAGGATCCTTCTGTTTACTATTAGTTCTGAACAGGTAGTATCCATTCGGGAGATCCCGCAATCCGTATCTCGATGTTACCGGGACTTCATTCCCACGCACCTCACATTCGCACCATACCGTATCCTTCCGCTGTATTAGTGTTCCGT
>Ga0310694_10005870_pt1 | contig 11697 bp, 9 predicted proteins | sample 174DNAGHGhighgp2_FD_203884 | JGI IMG/M metagenome (GOLD analysis project Ga0310694, IMG submission 203884) | Sheep rumen microbial communities from Palmerston North, Manawatu-Wanganui, New Zealand - 1742 DNA GHGhigh gp2 (v2) (version 2) | ecosystem: Host-associated > Mammals > Digestive system >...
TATTACTCCGTCATTTCCGTTTTATCCGTTATGTCCGTCTTATCGGTCCAAGCTTATTTTTTCAACCCCATGAGTTGCTTGGCGCGTTGCAGCAGGGCGGGATCCTTGATTTTCTTGAGTTCGTTGAGAATCCACTCGGGGTTGATGTCCTTGAAGCAATTGACCATGCCGCGCGTGAGTTGGCTGTCGGGATGGTCGCAGCACCATTGCATCATGCGCTGCGTGTCGCAATAGAGGCGGCTCGATACCAGCGTGAAGAAATCGCCCATCAGTTGGGCCGGCTCAGTGATATGACCCTGTGCATCGTTGAGGAAGGTGTTTACTCGGTCATAGAAAGTGGTGTCACTCAGCGGTGACCATGCCAGTACCTCTAGGGCACGTTTGTCGCGCCAGTAATTGGTGAGCAGGGTAGTGTCGGAGCTATAGACGGTGCCGATTTTGCCGATGGAGAAACGGCCGTCATTGCCGATGGTCACGGGCAATTCATTGTCGATAAACCACAACGTGGAGTCAGTGTCCACGCCGTCGCGCTGTACATTGTAGGAGATCCAGCGGCTCACGTGGATGGGTTTGCCCCACTTGTCAGGCATGACCATGCGCATCGAGTCGATGCCCACATTGCGGGTGTGCTCGTCAATGTCGTCCCAATAGGACAGGTTCATGCCACCGCACTCTCCCAGTCGCATGAAGTCAATCATGCCGTTCTTGTCATAGGTAGCAAGCCAACAGGTGCGTGTGTCGCTATAGGAGGTCTGTCCCAACAGCAGGGAAATGCCCTTGTCGGGGTAGTCTATTACACCCCAGACGCGCACGATCGTGGTGATGGTGTCGACATGCATCACCTTGTCAATCCCTAATGCCTCGCACGTGGCCAGATCCAGGGTGCGGTGAGGCCATTTCTCCCCGTCGTTGTCATAGCGTAAATCGTTGCTGCTGAGCGTCAGCGAATCATCACAGATGCCGGCACTGCACAGGAAGTCATGCCCGTTGTTGATGTTATCTCCGGGCTGCCATTTACTAGTACACGATACAATGGCCAGAGCCAAAAGTATGATTACCAGATGTCTCATAATTTCTTACTCGTAATTTATAATTCCTATTTCCTAATTGTCTAATTTGCGATAACGCACGCGGGTGGGCTCTTCCTTGCCCAGGCGCTTCAGTTTGTTCTCCTCATACTCGCTGTAACTGCCCTCAAAGAAGAACACGTTGCTATTGCCCTCAAAGGCGAGGATGTGGGTGCAGATGCGGTCCAGGAACCAGCGGTCGTGACTGATGACCACGGCGCAGCCGGCAAAGTCTTCGAGACCTTCCTCGAGGGCGCGCAGGGTGTTCACGTCGATATCGTTGGTGGGCTCATCGAGCAACAGGACGTTGCCCTCTTCCTTGAGTGCCAATGCCAGTTGCAGGCGGTTGCGTTCACCGCCCGAGAGCACGCCGCACTTCTTCTGCTGGTCCACGCCGCTGAAGTTGAAGCGCGACAGATAGGCGCGGGCATTCACGTCGCGTCCGCCCATGCGCAGCAGTTCCACACCGCCCGAGATGACCTCATAGACCGTCTTGTCGGGGTCGATGCTCGTGTGCTGCTGGTCCACATAGACCGCCTTGACGGTCTCGCCGACCTCAAACACGCCGCTGTCGGGTTTCTCCAGACCCATAATCAGGCGGAACAGCGTTGTCTTGCCGGCGCCGTTGGGGCCGATGACGCCCACGATGCCGTTGGGCGGCAGCATGAAATTCAGGTCGTCAAACAGCAGCTTGTCGCCAAAGGCTTTGGCCACATGTTGTGCCTCGATGACCTTGTTGCCCAAGCGGGGACCGTTGGGGATGAAGATCTCGAGTTTCTCCTCTTTCTCCTTGACGGTCTCATTCAGCAGTTTGTCGTAGCTGTTAAGACGGGCCTTACCCTTGGCCTGGCGGGCCTTGGGAGCCATGCGCACCCACTCGAGCTCGCGTTGCAGGGTCTTCTGGCGCTTGCTCTCGGTCTTCTCCTCCATGGCCAGTCGCTGGGTCTTCTGCTCCAGCCAGCTGCTGTAATTGCCCTTCCAGGGGATACCCTCGCCGCGGTCCAGCTCCAGAATCCAGCCTGCCACGTTGTCGAGGAAGTAGCGGTCGTGGGTCACAGCGATGACGGTGCCCTCATATTGCTGCAGGTGCTGCTCCAGCCAGTCGATGGACTCGGCATCGAGGTGGTTGGTGGGCTCGTCGAGCAAGAGGACGTCGGGTTTCTGCAGCAGCAGGCGGCACAAGGCCACGCGGCGGCGTTCACCGCCGCTCAGGTGCTCGGTCAGCTGGTCGCCCTCAGGGCAACGCAGGGCATCCATCGCGCGTTCCAGACGGTTGTCTAGATTCCACGCGTCGGTGGCGTCGATGATGTCCTGCAGCTCGGCTTGACGGGCAAACAGTTTGTCCATCTTCTCGGGGTCCTCATAGTACTCGGGCAGGCCGAATTTGAGGTTGATGTCTTCAAATTCCTTCAACGTGTCCACCACGTGCTGCACGCCTTCCTGCACCACTTCCTTGACTGTCTTGGTGGGGTCAAGTTGCGGGTCCTGAGGCAGGTAGCCCACGGTATAGCCCGGGGCGAACACCACCTGGCCCTGGTATTGCGTTTCCAAGCCGGCGATGATCTTCATCAGCGTCGATTTACCCGCGCCGTTCAAGCCGATGATGCCGATTTTGGCACCATAGTAGAACGAGAGGTAGATGTTCTTGAGGATTTGTTTCTGGTTCTGCTGGATGGTTTTGCTCACGCCCACCATCGAGAAGATGATTTTCTTGTCGTCAACTGTTGCCATAATTCTCGTCTTTTTTTGTTACTGCTCGCAAAGATATAGCTATTTTTTAACCTGTGCAAGTACATGGAGTTGTCGCTTTTTAACAGGCAGTTGAAGTATTGCGAGCCTCATGCTCGCAGCATGGTCACATGATGTCACTGGATTGCAGTGCCGATGATGAACACGCTGCTCATCATCGTTACTGGTGTTTGGTCAGGGGCTTGTCGTCCCAACTGTTGACCAGGTTGGTAAGCCACTGGCGGGCATCGGCATCGTCCATCTTGGCAATCTCCTTGAGCATGGCCGGGCGGTTGTCGACAGGCAACTTGAAGCATGGCAGCAGGCGGTTGTCTGGACCACGGTGTGCGGCCATCCATCCCAAGAAGCGCTGGGGGTTCATCTGGTAGAGTTGCGTGACATCCCAGGGGAAGGGGTTGAACTGGTAGTCGGGGTCATAGGTGGAGTTGACAAGTTCGGTATAATCGTTCCAGGTATCCATCACGCCCGGGTCGTGCAGCGAGCACACCAGCATGTCCCACGACTTGAAATCAAGTGCGGCATAATAGTCGATGTCGCCTGTTTCCTTAACCACCTTCTGTCCCTGAAGCACAAACTGCCCTTTGGCATCGATGGTGTATTCCTGATCCCACTGCTGCTGCCATATGGGCTTGCCCTTGACGTCATTGTCAAAGTCCATCACGCAACGTCCCATGAGGCGGTGCAGGGTGACGGTGTTTCCGCTGAATGTGTAATGGCTGTCAAGGGTGAAGACGGTATCATTTTCAAAATCAGACAGGTTGATGCGCCACAGCAGGTGAAATTCCCTGGCGTTGATGGCATCGAGCAGGGTACCTTGCTTGTCATAGGTCATCAGGTGGACACAGTAGCCCACTCCGCTGCAGGCATAATAGGCCGCCATGGTAATGCCGCTACCCATGTCACGCACGCCCAGCAGCAGCCAGTTGCTCATCTCGTCAGCAAAGTTCTTGCCTGCGGGCATGACGAGTGCCTCATATTGTTTGTGGTTGATTTCCAGCCCATTGAGGTCGCTTTTTGACTCTCCGATATAGACGTCGGGCATGGTCAGAGTATCGGAAAGCAGCATCCGCTCATCAATGGTGATTCCCAGGTTGTCAAGGAAACCGAAATTGGGGTTCTGTACCTTGCTGCCGCCCGAACAGGCGGCCATGGCGAGCGCCATCAGCACGATAAACCAGGTAGTTTTATTTGGCATCATGATTCAATGCGTTAAAAGCGATTTCTTGATTCGGTGTATTATCAGTTTTTGTGTGCACAAAGGTAGAAGATTTGGCCCTCCCTGACAAGAGAAGTGGGAATTTTTTGGGACGAATGGGGAGATTTTTATAATTTTGCGGAATGATGGGAAGTAACAGTGATATCAATATCCAGCATCCCGAAGCGTGGGAACTGCTTGTGTCAATTGACGACAGGAAGGTGCGCTACATCCTGTACACGCCGGCTGTCGCCAATTCGCTCATGATGGGCGAGGTGGACATTGTCAACGACTCGCTGCAGGGGCTGGAGGATGCCATCTATGACACTCCGGTGTTATTGAATGAATACAAACGGGTGAGAATAATCGTTCATTCTCAGCATTTTGTGCTTTTGCCTGAGCCGACTGCCGATGAGGATTGTGTGGCGTTGCTTCGCCATGCTTTCCCCGGTGATGATGGAGATAGCGCTGTGAATCTCCTGCCGCAGCATGACGTGAAAGTCGCTTTCTTGATGCCTAGGGGCATGAAGGCCTTCCTGGGACGCACGTTCAGCGCTCTCTCGGTTTTCCATCACCTGGTGCCATTGTGTGAGCACTTCAAGGAACTGAATCAGGGTGGTGAGGCTACCAGGATGTACTTGAACCTGCATGAGAGCACGATGGACCTGGCTATATACCGTGAGGGTGAACTGGTGTGTGCCAACACCTACCCGTTTGCCGATGTTCAAGAGGCCGTCTACTATGTCCTGAACGCTTGGCGCACTCATGGCCTGGACCAGCTGACCGATGAATTGCAACTCATGGGTGACAATGCGGCCCTAGCAGCCATGACGACCGATTTGAGAACATTTGTGAAATCTGTGATGCCTGCCGTTTTCCCTGCCGCTGCAATGCGGTTGGGACGCAATGCGATGAAGGCGCCACTGGAACTGATACTGCTTGCCTTATGCGAATAATCAGCGGAAAATATGGGCGTCGGCGTTTTGATGTGCCCACCAACATCACTGCGCGTCCCACAACCGACATGGCGCGTGAGAACCTGTTCAACGTTCTGGGTAACATCATTGACTTGGAAGGCAAGACGGTGCTTGACCTGTTTGCCGGTACAGGGGCGATGAGTTTTGAATTCCTCTCCCGTGGCTGTGCCAGCGTGACTGCCGTCGAGAAGGCGCGCACCCAGGCCGAGTTCATCAAGAAGGTCCAGCAGCAGCTGGGTGAAGAGAACCTGACACTGGTGCGGGGTGACGTGTTCAAGTTCCTGTCTTCCTGTCGTCAGTCTTATGATATCATCTTTGCCGACCCGCCCTATGACCTGCCGCGATTCGGCGAAATACCCAAGTTGGTGCTTGATTCCCCGCTGGTGCATGACGGCACCCTGTTCATCATGGAGCATCCGCGCGAGCATGACTTCAGCGCATTGCCCCATTTCTCGCAGCAGCGTGTGTACGGCAAGGTAAACTTCTCCTTGTTTGAAATCAATCAACCTTCACAAGATACATGAACAGAACGTTACTGATAGCTGCTGTTGTAGCCTTCTTGTCGCTGCAGGTTCAGGCGCAACACATTGCCCCTGTGGACACTACCGTCCGCCTGGCATCGCCCGATGTGGTTACTGCCGACCAGATGAGCCAGCAACAGGTGACCAACCCGTTGGAAGCCATCAATGGCCGCGTGGCAGGTGTCACCATCCAGAAGAGTAACAACGGAGCCGCTGCGATGAATGCCGTGCGTGTGCGCGGCACGACGTCGGTAACAGGCGGCAATGACCCGTTGATTATCATTGATGGCGTGTTTGGTGACCTGAGTACATTGTCATCGATTTATCCGTCGGATATTGAAAGTTTCACGGTCCTGAAAGATGCCAGTGAGACGGCCCAATATGGATCGCGTGGAGCCTCGGGCGTCATCGAAGTGACGACCAAGAAGGGGGCTGCCGGCCGCACCACAGTAACCTATAACGGCAGTGTTGGCATTTCGCATGTGGCAAAAAATCTGAATATGCTCGATGCGGGAGGCTATGTGAATGCCGTGCATGCTCTGGGACTGCAACCCATCGACAGGGGTTACGATACCCATTGGCAGAAGACCATAGAGCAGGCTGCTTTCATGCAGGACCATCATATCGCCTTCATGGGTGGTGGAGAACGTTCGGGCTACCGTGTGTCGTTAGGATACATGGATCATGACGGCGTGATCTTGCATGACAAGTTGCGCAATCTGACGAGCAACATGAACATGCACCAACGCATGTTCGGCGACCTGTTGACTATCGAGGTGGGCATGTTCGGCAATGTGCATAAGGACCAGACAGCCGTCTATGACGTGCAGAAGACGTTCTACTCGGCCCAAGCGTGGAATCCCACATTTAGCACCGAGCGCAACAGCAGCGGCGGTTGGGACGGTTTTACCTATGCCAACCAGATCAATCACCCATTGGCGCTCATGGACAGTCGCACCCGTGACAAGACCACCCACTTGAGTACCCATGCTAAACTCACCTTTAACTTGACCAAGGAGTGGACTTTGTCTCTCTTCGGGGCCTATAGCCATAACGAGGTGGAGATAGCCCAGTTCCTGCCCACCAGCATCTGGAGTGGCGGCAAAGGCTATCGTAGTAGCGCCAAGACAGAGTCGTTGTTGGGCCTTGCCACAGTGACTTGGGACAAAACGTTGGGAGCGCATCATGTCAATGTGATGGGGTTGGCCGAAGTTGAGCGCGACACCCATACGGGCTTCTATACCACCACGACAGGTTTCTCGACCAATGCTATCGGCATTGACGCCATCCAGTCGGGTGCAGTGACCTTGTGGGACGGCACGGGCAGTTTCCATGACGCGCCGTCACTGGCGTCGTTCATGGCAAGGGTGTCCTATGACTACCTGGGCCGTTACTCGCTCACCGCTGCGCTGCGTGCCGACGGTACCAGCAAGTTCGGTAAGGGCAACAAATGGGGTTATTTCCCCTCGGTGTCGGCATCGTGGAACTTGAGAAATGAGGCTTTCTTGCGTGGCGTCAGTTGGCTCGATGACCTGAAATGGAATATCGGTTATGGCCTGGCGGGCAACTTGGGCGGTGTGGACAGTTACATGACCCAAAAACTGCTCATGCCAGCCGGCATCGCTCCGGTTGGGCAGACGCTGAATGTGACCTTCGATGAGTTGCTCAATGCCAACCCCGACCTCAAGTGGGAGGTAAAACGTAGTTTCAACATGGGCCTGAATGCCGCACTCCTGGGCAACCACATTATCGCATCGCTTGATTTCTATACCTCCAAAACGATCGATATGCTCTACTTGTATAATGTGGGCGTACCACCGTTCAGTTACAACAAGCTGCTGGACAATCTGGGCGCAATGCGCAACAGCGGCGTAGAGTTGGCTTTGGGCTTCACGCCGCTCACCACCCAAGACATGGAACTGAATATCAACGCCAACATCTCTTACCAGTACAATAAACTGCTGTCGTTGAGCGGATACTATAATGACTACTGGCTGGAAGCCCCAGGCGAGGTGGATATGGTCAACCTGAACGGTGCCGGTTTCCACGGCGGCAATAACCACATTGTTTATCAGATAGTGGGGCAGCCCCTCGGTGTATTCTACTTGCCGCATTGCACGGGACTCAAGAGTGATGGAGCCGGCGGATATGTGTATGACATTGCCGACCTTGACGGCTCGGGTGACATCAGCATTGCCAACGGCAAAGACCGTCGTATCTGTGGCCAGGCGATGCCTAAGGTGCTGCTGGGCAGCAACATCAACTTCCGCTACCGTCAATGGGACGTGGCGTTGCAGATCAACGGTGCTTTCGGGCACAAGATCTACAACGGCACGGCGTTGACCTATATGAATATGAATAGTTTGCCAGGCTATAATGTTCTGGCTGACGCTCCCGAGCACAGCATCAAGGACCAGACGGCCACCGACTACTGGCTGGAGCGCGGTGACTACGCCCACTTTGATTACTTGACACTGGGCTGGAACGTGCCACTGAGTGAAAAAGCAAGGCGCTCTATCCGCAACCTGCGTCTGGCGCTCACCATCAATGACCTGGGTACCATCACTGCTTACTCAGGCCTCACTCCCATGATCAACAGCTCGACGGCTGGCGCCACACTGGGCGTTGATGACAAGAACGTATATCCCGTCACCCGGTCTTATTATCTGGGCGTTACCATTACCTTCTAAAAAAGAGTCACAATTATGAAACGCTATATCACTTATCTGCTGTTGTTGACCCTCGTTCTGCCGTTGGTCTCCTGTGACAAATTTCTTGAGGATGACCCCACCGACCGTATCCCCATGGATGAGGCTTACAAAACTGTCAATGACCTGTGGCTCAATGCTCTGGCCAGTATCTACAACAACATTGGAGGCAGTAGTGCCTCCCAGGGTTTGCAAGGCACCGCGCGTGGCGTGTGGGACCTGAATACGTTCTCGACCGATGAGGCCATCATTCCCATACGAGGAGCCGACTGGTATGACGGCGGCATCTGGCAAAACCTGTTCTTGCATCGTTTCGGCAACGTGGATTTCACGGGCGACACTTGGAATTACCTGTTCAAGCAGGTGTTGGCCTGTAACCGTGCGCTGGAGCGCATAGATGCGTTCACAGTGAAGCATCCTGCCGAGGATGTCACATCCCTGCGGGCTGAGGTGCGCGCCTTAAGGGCCATGTACCTGTTCTATGCGATGGACCTTTATGGGCGTGTGCCGCTGTTCAAGAACACCAACCCTACGGCCCAGGAACTGAAGTTGCAGGAGCGCTCGACGGCTTTCCACCACATCGTTGATGAACTGCAGGCTGTTGTGCATGACCTCCCCGTCGACCGTAGCCCACGGCTGGGAACATATTATGGTCGCATGACGGCTCCGGTGGCCGATTTCCTATTGGCGAAGCTGCTGCTCAATGCCGAGGTCTATGCCGACGATGACTGGACCGACAATACCCGTCCCAATGGGTCATCTATGATGTGGACAGTGGATGGTGAACAGATGAACACTTGGGAGGCAGTCGTTTATTATTGTGACCTGCTGGGTGTTTATGGCTACACTTTGGCAGCAAGCTTTAACGACAACTTCAGCATCAACAACGAAGAGTCGCCCGAGTTGATCTTCACCATACCGATGGATATCTACAACTACTCTAACCGTTTCACTCAGCAGTTCCGTTCGCTGCACTATAATCATGCATCGGCTTTGGGACTGAATGGTGAGAATGGCCCCTGTGCGACCATTGAGGCGATGCGCGCATTTGGCTACGGCAAAGAGGACAGTGATAACCGTCTGTTTTGGACATACTACATAGATGAGGTTCATCACGCCTTGACGCCCGACCCTGTTCTGCTTGATGACGGCACGCCACTGGTTTACTACCCGCTGGAGGCGCACCTTGACGTATCGGGTACCCCCTACGAGAAGACTGCCGGTGCACGCATGTACAAATATGAGATTGACCTGGCGTCGATGAGCGACGGCCAGTTGCGGCGCAACGATATCGTGCTGTTCCGCTATGCCGACGTGCTGCTGATGCAATGTGAGGCGATGTTGCGTGACGGCAAGGCCGGTGCCGAGGCCGACGCCCTGCTCAATGCCGTGCGCTCCCGAGCCGATATGGAGCCACGTCCAGCCACCCTCGACAATGTACTTGAGGAACGTTTGCTGGAATTGGCATGGGAGGGTTGGCGACGCAATGACCTGATTCGCTTTGGTCAGTTTACCCGTCCCTATACCGATCGCCCGCAACTCGATGCCGACGTAAAGGGCTATACCCTTGTGTTCCCCATTCCCGGCGAGACACTCACGGCAAGTGGCAGTACACAAAATCCTGGATATTGATGAAAGACGAAACGAAATATATTGAACGCTTGGAAGCGCATGACGTGAAGCCCACGGCGATACGCATCCTGCTGCTGCGCACGATGATGGCGCACAACGATGCGTTCTCGCTGCAAAGCCTTGAGGACGAGTTGGATACGGTAGACAAGTCAACCATATACCGCACGATTACCCTGTTCCTTACCCATCACCTCATCCATGCCATCGACGACGGCACGGGCATGTTTAAGTATGCCGTGTGCAGTCTCGACTGTCATTGCGGTGAGGATGAGGGTGCTATCGACCACCTGCATGCCCACTTCAACTGTGAGCGTTGCGGACGCACCTTCTGCCTGCAGACGACCCAAGTGCCGCTGGTCGCCCTGCCGGGTAACTTCCAGGTGCACAGCATCAACTATGTCCTTAAGGGCCTTTGTCCGGAGTGCTGTTCTAGTTAGAAGTTAGGAGTTAGGAGTTGGCTTCTCTAGAAAATCTAGAATAAAAACGGAAAAACAATGAAAAAGGTAACGCGCTGGATGCGCAACATAATGATTTTCTTTTTTGCCTCGACCATCCTGGCCGTGGTTATCTTGAAGTATATTCCCGTGTATATCACGCCGCTGATGCTCATCCGCAGCGTTGAAGCGATAATCGACGGCAAGGAGCCCCAGATTAACCACCACTGGGTGCCGCTGGAGCGCATCAGTCACAATCTGCCCCAAGCGGTGATGGCAAGCGAGGACAACCTGTTCCTCAAGCATGGAGGCTTTGACCTGGAACAGATTCAGAAGGCGCAGCTCGAAGCACAGGAGGGAAAGCGCCAGCGCGGTGCTAGTACAATCAGCCAGCAGACGGCACGCAATGTCTTCCTGTGGCAGAAACGGTCCTGGATACGCAAGGGTCTGGAAGCCTATTTTACCTTTCTGATTGAGAAGATTTGGGGCAAGGAACGCATCATGGAGGTCTATCTCAACTCCATCGAGATGGGGCGTGGCATCTATGGAGCCGATGCAGTTGCCCGCATCAACTTCGGCACGACTCCTGACAAGTTGACCAGGTCCCAGTGTGCCTATATTGCCGTTTCACTTCCCAATCCGCTGGAACGTGACAGCGCCCATCCCAGTGCCAAGATGCGCAGGATGCACAACACCATCCTCAAGCGCATGAAGCAAATCGACGAGTTCCCCCGCGACCTCTGCGCCCAGTAACCACTTGTAGCCGTCCAGTCAGCCCAGTCCCTCCACCCCGCTACAGCGAGCAGAAAAACGTGACCAGGAACGGCACCGAGAAGTCCACCAGAAAACCATGGAATAGCGACAGCAGGACGAAGCCCTCGCCGCTGGTGCGGGTGATGATGGGAAGCGTCGTGTCCATCGTTGTGGCTCCACCGCAGGAGATAGGGGAGAGCGGGCCGAAATACCTGACTAATAACGGGGCTCCCAGCAGAGTGAAGACCTCGCGGATGATGTTGGCCAGCAAGGCGACAGTGCCCAATTCGGGGCCGCGGTACTGCGTGATGAAAATGCTTGAAAGAGAATAATAGCCGAAACCGGAGCCTATGGCCAGGCAGTCGGTCAGGCTGCGGTGTGGCAATCCCAACGAGGCAATGGCCGTTGCCGACAGGGTGCCCACGATGGTCATCAACGGCAGCAGCATCAAGCGCCGGTCCAGAGTCTTGAAGGTCTTCAGCAGTGTGGTGTTGTTACCCACGGTGATGCCCACGCAGAAGAGTAGTGCGCACAACGTCAGGTAACTGACGTTGCCATAGGCATTGATGTCTGGCAGCCAATGCAGGAGGCCGCAGACGATGCCTGCGATAAAAAAGCCCACTATGATGAGGGACCCTTTCATGAGGCGTCTCTTTTTTTG
>Ga0310694_10005872_pt1 | contig 11695 bp, 8 predicted proteins | sample 174DNAGHGhighgp2_FD_203884 | JGI IMG/M metagenome (GOLD analysis project Ga0310694, IMG submission 203884) | Sheep rumen microbial communities from Palmerston North, Manawatu-Wanganui, New Zealand - 1742 DNA GHGhigh gp2 (v2) (version 2) | ecosystem: Host-associated > Mammals > Digestive system >...
CCTTATAGTAGGCGCCGACCGGGCTGAGAATGATGAAGAAGCAGTATTTCTTGGAGGCGTGGACGCCCAGGCCGACATCCATGGAGATCATGGTCGGGCGGATGTAGAGGGACGTACCCTCCTTATGGGGAACCCAGTCCGCATCGATCCTGATCAGCTGCTTCAGGCCTTCCAGGGCTGTTTCCTCGTCCAGGGCCGGCATGCACATACGCTCGGCACTGCGGGTCATGCGGGCCAGGTTGTCCTGGGCACGGAAGAGCTGCAGCCCGCCGTCTGCACGGCGGTAGCACTTGCAGCCTTCAAAGATTGCCTGGCCGTAATGAAGCACCATGGCCGCGGGATCCATTGCGAAATCACCGTAGGGAACGATGCGGGCATTATGCCAGCCGATTCCCAGTTCATAATCCATGACGAACATATGATCAGTGAAAAGGCGGCCAAAGCCGAGGGCGGATTCGTCCGCGGGCTTCTGCTTCAGGTTCTTTGAGAGCGTTACGGTGATATTCTGCATAGATTACTCCTTCTTTCTGCGCTTGAAATAATAAAATTATTATACTCGCAAAAATGGGTGAAAGATGTTCCCGCTTTGTTCAAATTGCGTCGTCAATCTCTTCCAGGGAGATCGGGAAAGTGAGCTGCACCTTCCGGGGAAGACCGCTTTCACCGGTTTCGTCCGGAACAAAGAACTCGATATAGAAAACGGGATTCCCGTCACCGTCCAGCCAGAAGTCCTTATCGGGATTGAAGAAATCAAGGTCTTCGAATACCAGGCTGCTGAAGAGCGGGTTGCCGTCCGGGTTCTCTTCGATCCGTTCCCAGACCAGGGACAGGACGGCGTCGTTAACCCTGGATTCCTGGCGTTCCTCCAGCCATTCATCGGTTTCCTCGGACCGGAGGATCCCCAGGATATGGGAGATCGTCGAGGTCTGGCCGGTCATCCCGGAAACGAGGGAGAACGTATAACCGGTCCATGTTTCATAATCGATGGCTTCCCCGTATTCATCCTCTTCGCGGGAAGCGGTGCAGACCCTTACAGAGAAGAACTCGCTGTTGTTCAGGGTCACTTCATAAGTGATCCGGACTGATTTGCTCGTGCCGGAGCCGGCGTAGCTCTGGGCGGCGCTGGGAATCTGCATATCCACCGCATCCTCCACCAGCTGGGAGAAAAAATTATTGATATGCGCAGCGCTGGGATCCGAAGGATCAGCCTGCGGATAGCAGTAACTGTAGACGTAATCGGTTTCCGAAACGGTGCCGGTCAGGTCCTCCGTCAGGAGCACATCGGCAGACGCGGCAACAGGAAGAAGCAATGCAAGCAGCAAGGCCAGGAACCTTTTCACCGTAAAATCCCCCTTACTTTGTATAGGTATACCTTGCGTTCAGGTACGGCATGCCGTTATAGGTCGAGAAAGCATCGGCATACAGGCGGTAATACTTGCCGACCTCCCATTTCGTCTTCGTGTAGTTTTCAACGGCAACCGGCTGCGATTTCCCGTCATCGCTGGTGTTGATGACAACAACCTGGGGTTTGTCGGAAACGGTGTACTGCACGACGCCCTTGACCACGTAAACCTGGGCGCGGGCTGCGCGCACCTGGATATTGTTCAGGAGCTCGGAATACCCCTCGGCAGTCAGCGGCCATGCCTTGACCGTGTATTCATCGGCAGGCGGCAGGTAATAGACAACATGGTCCACCTGGGAAGGCTTCTTTCCCGGATAGGATGCAAGGATGCTGATCGTATTGTTGCCGATCTTGTCGAAAATGGCATAGAAGGAAAACTTGCCGGTGGTGTCCAGGTCTGTGATGTTGAGGTCGGAATAGGGCGTCAGGACTTCGACATAGGCGCCGGGGAGGGTAGTGGCCTCGACACGCATGTTCTTTCTGTCCGTTGTGCCGTAGGTGCCGACGGCAAGGTCCAGCGGGATATCCTGTTTCGCACGGTAGAAGACGACGTTCAGCGTATTGTCCCGGCAGTACTGGGAACGGACGACGATTGTGAACACATTGTCCCCGATGGGCTGGATCGTCGCGTTATAGGTCATTTCCCCGGTCTGGGAGGATACGGTATCGCTGTAATCCTTTCCGTTGACGGTTACACGGGATCCGGGGCGCACGATGATCTTGATTGCCGCCATGGTTGTGGAAACCGTGGTCCGGGTGGTATCCGGTGTTTCAAGCTCAATCTTGCTCAGCGGAATGGTAATCGTATAGGTGATCGGATCCATCGGCGTCTGGCGGCCGGAGGAGGATTTCAGGAACGGCGTCAGGGTGACATCCATCGTTTCGTCAAGGGAGCCTTCCAGGTTGTCATACCAGATATGGTCCGGGATTTCGACAGTGGCGAATCCCTCGCTGACGACATAGCTGGCATGCAACTCCCGGATGTAGACGGTGCTTCCTTCAGCGCCCGGGATCAATACCGTATGCGCGGCCAGGTCGTCCAGGACGCCGGCGGAGATGACAACGCCCGGCGGATTATCCTTTACCTTGTTCGGGGACAGCACAAAACGGCGGATCGCCAGGTAGCCCCCGCCGGCTGCCATGGCCAGCACAGCCAGGCCGGCCAGCACCCGCAGGAAGATATGCCGCTTGCGCGGCAGGTACGGATTGCGCCTGCGGGGAAGGGAATCTTCCTGCCTCCGGAAAGACTCCGGAACCAGCGGGTCATAGACGCGGGCTTCCACAAAAGCACCGTTTTCGTCGAGAAAACGGACGCGGGAACGCATTTCGGATTCCCGGCGGGCGCGGATGCCTGCTTCTGTTTCCTGCTTCAGGACAATTTTCCGGTGGGGCGAGGTCGGATCCTGCTCCGCTTTTTCCGTTATGACCACGCGGGCGGAAGCCGGATCCGGGGCTTCGCTGCGAAGACGTTCCTGCAGTTCGGCGCCGCGCTGCTTGCGGCGCTTGAGGTCCTGCATTTCCCCTGCCAGCGCGTCGCGGGATTCGGGGGTGCGGTCCGTCAGGCCGAATTCGTCAGCACGCAGGTAGGTGGTGGAAGCGCCGCCGTCACGCAGGGAATCCTTCCATTCGAGGCGGGAAGCCGCGTCGATATTCAGCGGGGCCCCGCAGCGAAAACAATGGGGCTGCGACGCACGGTTCCACAGGCCGCATTCAGGGCATTTCATCAGTTAACTCCTTCGTCATTCATCATCGACAAGGAAATCAAAATCACGCGTCAGCGTTGTGTGGTCGAGGAATTCATGATACTTCGCCCGGGTGGAGGTCCAGTTGATCTCAAGGGCGGACATGCCTGCATAGTCGATGGAACGCACGTCGTCCTCCTTCGGCACGCGGAATTCCTCGATGGTGCAGTCCCGGAGGTTCCAGGCGAGGGAAGCTGCATCCAGCATATCCTGGAGGTTCATGTTCGTAACGTCCTTGTGCTCCATGATACTGTTTGCCAGGGCGTTTGCTTCCTCGAGGGAGAAGGCGCGGCACTGGTCGGCCAGGGCACTGAGGACGTTGCGGACACGCTGGGTGCGGATAAAGTCCGTATCGTTCCGGCTGGATTTGCGGATCCGCATATACAGGAGGGCGGCGTGCCCTTTCAGGTGGTAGGTTCCTTCCGGGGCGCGGGGATTCAGGAAAACGTCCGCGCCGGTCATGACAGCAAGCCTGCCATGCTCATAGCTGTAAAATCCTTTTTCCTCGGTTCCGTCGTCAAGGGTAATCAGGCATTCGCCCTTTTTCATGAAGGTGATGGCTGAACCGTTGGAACCGGTGAAGGAAGTTTCTTCCTGCACGGTTCCGTTGGCGGAGCGGGCAAAGGTATCGGCCGGGATGGAGAAATCAAGCGGAAGGTTTGACTTTGTCACGCAGTGAAGCGCGAGGGGATCCCCCTTCGCGGTAAAATAGCCTTCCGCCTTGATGGTCGAATGGCGGGGCACCGCGTAGCGGGCCAGGTAGGCGATTTCGCTTTTTTTCAGGTAGACATATACGCCGTCCAGGCTTTCCAGGTCGATGATATCCTGGATCTGGGAGAAATTGAACAGCATATATTTCTCGATCCTGATGCCAAGGTGCTCGCTGATCAGCCTGCACAGTGCATCGGGGCCGTAATCGTTGTAAACATAATTGATTCGGCCGGCGTGCTGCTTTTTTTCCGTGCTGTCCGGCCGGGCAATCAGCGCGTCGCGGACGATGGAGGTGATCATGATCCGGCGTGCGACAGTATCGAGCGTAAGGATTACGATCCCGTCCGTATCACCGAAGAAATTCCGGCGGTTGCCCTCGGAATCCGTAGGCGGATCGATGCCTTCCGGGCGGGGCTTGGTTTTCCACTGGTCGATACAAAGCAGGAGGAAATGGTACTGGCCGGGATTGTTGTCCCCGATCTGGTCCCACGGGACCGTTTCGATGAATTCCGGATTGCGTTTTTTGGAAACCCGGGCATTTGCCCAGTCGCTTTCCGCTGCTGCGGCAAACGGGATCAGCAGCGCAAGCACCAGGGATAGGAATCTACGCACGGGCAGAACACTCCTTACTTCCTTAAAATGGGTATTGAAAATTATACTACAAAACATTAAAAAACGGAAACTGAAAATTTGCAATTCGGTAAAAGGATGATATAATCCGGTCGGAAAGACGAATTCAAGGAAACGGAGCATCTGGAATGGATTACGACGTACTGATTATCGGCGCGGGGCCGGGAGGCATCTATACCGCCTATGAACTGACGCAGAAAGCGGAGCGCAAACTGAAAACAGCGGTTTTTGAGCTGGGAAGCCCGCTGGACAGGCGCAAATGCCCGATCGACGGGGAAACAGTCAGGAGCTGCGTCCGGTGCAAAACCTGCTCCATCATGAGCGGGTTCGGCGGCGCCGGGGCGTTTTCCGACGGAAAATACAACATCACCAACGATTTCGGCGGCAGCCTGCACGAGCATGTCGGCCGGGCACGGGCGCTGGAACTGATGCGGTATGTGGACGAAATCAACATGCAGTTCGGCGGGAAAGGCACGAAGCTTTATTCGACTGCGAACAGCGCGATCAAGCAGATGTGCCTGCAGCACGGGCTGCACCTGCTCGACGCGCAGGTGCGCCACCTGGGCACCGATATCAACTATATCGTGCTGGAAAACCTCTATAATGCGCTGAAGGACAAGGCAGACTTCTTCTTCAACACGCCGGTGGCGTCCATTGAGCGGATCGAAGGCGGGTTCAGGATCACGCCGGAAAACGGGAAGGCTGTAACAGCTTCCCGGTGCGTGGTTTCCGTCGGCCGCAGCGGCAGCAAGTGGATGGAAGGCGTCTGCAGGGATATGGGAATCGTTACGCACAGCAACCGGGTCGACATCGGCGTGCGTGTGGAACTGCCGGCGGAAGTTTTCCGCCACCTGACGGACGAGCTGTATGAAAGCAAAATCGTTTACAGGACCGAAAAGTTCGAGGACCTGGTACGTACGTTCTGCATGAATCCGCGCGGCGCTGTGGTCAGTGAGAATACGAACGGCATTGTGACGGTGAACGGGCACAGCTATGAAGATCCGGCGCGGCATACGGACAACACGAATTTCGCGCTGCTGGTCAGCAAACACTTTTCGGAACCGTTCAAGGATTCCAACGGATACGGCGAATCCATCGCCCGGCTGAGCAATATGCTCGGCGGCGGTGTGATTGTACAGCGCTTCGGCGACCTGGTGCGCGGGCGCAGGAGTACGCCCGGGCGGATCGCCGATTCCTTTGTGACACCGACGCTTTCCGCGACGCCCGGCGACCTCAGCCTCGTGATTCCGAAGCGGATCCTGGACGGGATTATCGAAATGATCTACGCGCTCGACAAGATCGCTCCGGGCACCGCGAACGACGACACACTGCTCTACGGGGTGGAGGTCAAATTCTATAATATGGAAGTGGAACTGGACGAAAACCTTGAGACAAAGTATCCGGGCCTGTATGTGATCGGGGACGGCAGCGGCGTGACGCACAGCCTGAGCCACGCAAGCGCCAGCGGCGTCCACGTAGCCAGGAGAATCCTCGCCGGTTTTTGAGGCGGGAAGGGCGGCACGGCGGATATGCAGTCAGGAAGGATCTTTTCCGGCGGCCGGTTTCCGGGTGAAGGGCCAGGAGGCCGGCAGACCGGCGGCCAGGGCCCAGAGCTGCCAGGCAGCCCTGTCTTCCGGATCGGCGTCCTTCAGCCAGGAGGCCGCATTGCAGGCACGGACAGCCCCGTTTTTCCAGGAACCCGTCAGGGACGGGTTCTTTTTCAATGCAAGCAGGAGCACGCGGTCAGGCAGGGGATCCTCCTCCGGATCCCTGCGGCGGATGCCGAGCATGGCGCAGGTGCAAAGACGGCTGACACGGGCTGCAGGATAGCGCCGGGTGGAAAGGGAGGCAATGATGCCTTCCCGGGAATCTGAAAGGGAAGCAGCGTGCAGCAGCGCGGTATCCAGCCCTTCCGAAACGCCGGGCAGCTGTGCGGCATCCTCCGGGGACATGGCCCGCAGGCGGGCGGACAGGAAAGCGTCCAGCCGTTTCGGATCCGGGACGCAGCCGGTCAGGAAAGACTCCCGGACGGATTTTGCCGAAAACGGGGGAAGGCTTTCGAGCGCGCCGGCCCACGCACCGCGGAGGAGCGCCCCACGGACGGCAGAAGCTGAGGGCTCCGACGGGCTGACCCGATCCGCATGGTAAGCACCGGAGCGGGGAACCGCAACGGGAATGACGGAAAGGCCGAGCCGCCGGATGGCGCGCAGGTAGCAGACGGCCAGGATATTGTTCGGCCGGTTCAGGATTTCCCGGCTTTCCGGCAGGACGGTGCCGGCTGCGCGCGCCATGGCCGCCGGATACCCCGCGCCTTCGGCAAGGAATGTGTGCAGTGCGCTGCGCATTTGTGCGGGCGGATCTTCCAGCAGGTCCGCCGTGCGGCAGAGCAGGGGCAAATCTGCCGTTTCAGCCCCGAAGGCAAGGTGCGTCGCACCCATGGCGGCCAGGATATGCACAGCACCGACGGCATAGTGCTCCGCGTCCCGCACGGTCCAGCGGACAGGCAGCGCAAAAACGGCATCTGCCCCGGCGTCGAGGGCACAGGCAGCACGGGCATAAGGAGAAAGCAGGGAAGCCTCGCCGCGCTGTTTGAAAGGGCCGGAAAGCGCCACAAGGACAGCCGACGGCGAAACGGCGGAGACGGCTTCGCGCAGGTGGCGGAGATGGCCGTTATGGAACGGATCATACTCAGCGACGATCCCGAGGACCGGCATGGCCATTCCTCCTTCCCGGTTTATCTGTATCAGGTGCTCTTTTTCCAGAGTGTACCATGGGGATGAACAATTTTCAATCAATTGCTTTCCTTTCCCGGGAAAAGCGTGTATAATTATACTACCTACGAATGCAAAGGAGATTGGAAAGATGAAAATTCTGGTTGTAAACGCAGGTTCCTCTTCCCTGAAGTACCAGCTCATTGACATGGACGGTGAAAAGGAACTGGCCAAGGGCCTGGTTGAAAGGATCGGGATCGAGGGAAGCCGCCTCAAGCACAGCGCAGGGGACAAAAAGACCGAGATCGCCCAGGAAATTCCGGACCATGAAGCCGCAGCGCAGCTGATGCTCAAGATCCTGCAGGATCCCGAATTCGGCGTGATCAAAAGCACGGATGAGATCGGCGCCGTCGGGCACCGGGTGCTGCACGGCGGCAGCGCGTTTACGGCCTCTGTCATCGTCAACGATGCCGCGAAACAGGCGATCCGGGACTGCTTCCCGCTGGGGCCGCTGCATAATCCGGCAAACCTGATGGGCATCGAAGCCTGCGAGAAGGTCATGAAGGGCACGCCGCAGGTTGCAGTGTTCGACACGGCATTCCACCAGACCATGCCCCCGAAAGCCTATATGTACGGCGTACCGAAAATGTATGAAGAGAAGCTCCACGTCCGCCGCTACGGCTTCCACGGCACGAGCCACCGTTACGTCAGCCGCAGGGTCTGCGAATTCCTGGGCATCAGCCCTGAAGGCAAAAAAATCATCATCTGCCACTTGGGCAACGGTTCCAGCCTGAGCGCCGTCAAGGACGGAAAATGCCAGGATACTTCCATGGGCCTTACGCCTCTGGAAGGGCTGCTGATGGGTACCCGCTGCGGCAGCTGCGACCCCGCTGTGGTCCAGTTCATTGCCAACAATCCGCTGAAGGATGACGGAACGCCCCTGGGCCATCCCATCAGCGTGGACGAAGTGCTGACGATAATGAACAAAAAGAGCGGCCTGCTCGGCATCAGCGGGAAGAGCAGCGACTGCCGCGATATCGACAGCCTTGCCGACGCAGGCGATCCCGATGCCGAACTGGCCAGGGAAATGCTCGTCTACGGCATCAAGAAGTACATCGGCGCCTATGCGGCAGCCATGGGCGGCGTGGACATTATCGTGTTTACGGCCGGCATCGGTGAAAATAATGCGGACCTGCGCAAACAGGTCATTGACGGCCTTGAGTTCATGGGCGCAAAGATCGACGCCGAGAAGAACAAGACCCGCAGCGAAGCTGTGATTTCGGCGGACGACAGCCGGGTTACCGTGTGCGTCATTCCCACAAACGAAGAGATTATGATTGCCCGCGACACGCTGGACCTGGTTACCACGGGCAAGGTCCGGGACAACTGAAGCCGGACTGCCGGAACAGGCTGAAATTGTTGTTGACAAACGATTTCGAAACAACTATAATGCTAAACGGTCACTTTTGAGGTGAGGACATGAAGCTTGATGTATCGGATGCCTTGTCCCATCCCGGCCAGGAGTACCATTTCTCCGGAACGCAGGCCATTGCGGATCAGGAGATTACCGGGGATATCGTCCGTATCGACGATTGCGCGGTGGAAGGATGCTTCATGGCGGATGAGGACGGAAACATCGCGGTGAGAGGCAAGCTCAGGACTGTTGCCCACGCCCCGTGCGCCAACTGTCTCGAGGAAGCACAGGCTCAGGTTGCAAACGACTTTGACGAAGTGTTTCAGCGGAACGGCGATCCCGAGGATGATGAAATCTTTGCCTACGAAGGGCACGAGGTTTCCCTGGACAAACTGGTTATGTCATACGCCGTCATGGCTCTGCCAATCCGTTTTCTCTGCAGAGAGGATTGTCCGGGCTTTGAATACAGGGACCCGGATGCAGTCCGGAGCGAACCGGGAATCCAGTTTCCGTTCGCGGGGCTGCAGCAAATGCTCGATAACAATGAGGAGGTGTGAATCATGGCTGTTCCGAAGGGGAAAATTTCGAAGGCTCGCAAGCACAGCCGCCGCGCCAACTGGAAGCTGGCTCTGCCGGGGATCAGTGAATGCCCTCAGTGCCATCAGATGAAGCTGGCTCATCGCGTGTGCAAACATTGCGGTTACTATAAGGGCGTCCAGGTCGTCAATATGGACGAAGAAAAGAACGCCTGATTGTCGACTGCTCTTTGGCAAGGTTAAGCGAACACATTTGCAGCTCCGCCCATCAGGGTCGGAGCTGTTTGCGTAAAAAAGGAGGATCCCCATGGAAAAGAAAATGACCGGCGCAGACATGGAAACACGCTTTAACCCGCAGGCAATTGAGGCGGATCTCTACAAAGCCTGGGAGGAAGCAGGCGCATTTGTCGCGCACCGTGTGGAAGGCAGGAAGCCTTTTACCATCGTCATGCCGCCGCCCAATATCACGGGTCAGCTGCATATGGGCCATGCCATGGACTGCATCCTGCAGGATGCGCCGATCCGGTATCACCGGATGAAAGGGGATCCCACCCTCTGGCTGCCCGGCACGGACCATGCCGCGATCGCCACGGAAGTGAAGATCGTGGAAGCCATGCAGAAGGAAGGCCTTACCAAGGAAAGCCTGGGCCGGGAAGCATTCCTGGAGCGCGCATGGAACTGGAAGAAGGAATACGGCGGACGCATCGTCCACCAGCAGCGGAAGATGGGCATTTCCTGCGACTGGAGCCGGGAACGCTTCACCATGGACGAAGGCTGCAGCAAAGCGGTGCGCGAGGTGTTCGTGCGCTTGTATGAAAAGGGCCTGATTTACCGCGGCAACCGGATGATCAACTGGTGCCCCGCCTGCCGGAGCGCCATCAGCGACGCTGAAGTGGTTTACAAAGACCAGGCCAGCCACCTGTGGCATATCCGTTATCCCGGCGCGGACGGCAGCGAAGGCGTCGTGGTGGCGACGACGCGGCCGGAAACCATGCTGGGCGATACCGGCGTGGCGGTGAATCCCGCGGACGAACGCTATACCGGCCTGGTGGGCAAAAAAGTGATCCTGCCCCTGATGAACAAGGAAATCCCCGTGGTGGCGGACGAATATGTCGAAATGGATTTCGGCACCGGCGCGGTGAAGATGACGCCTGCCCACGACCCGAACGACTTTGAGGTCGCGCAGCGGCACAACCTGGAGATCATCACGGTAACCAACGACGACGGCACCATGAACGAGAACGCCGGGCGCTTTGCCGGAATGGACCCGATGGAATGCCGGAAAGCCGTGGTGGAGGAGCTGGACAAACTGGGCCTGCTGGTCAAGGTGGAAGACTACAGCCACAATGTGGGCTTCTGCTACCGCCACGGGGACACACCGGTGGAGCCGCGGCTGAGCGAACAGTGGTTTGTGGCGATGAAAACGCTGGCGGAGCCGGCAATCGCCGCCGTGCGGGAAGGAAAGACGAAGTTTGTCCCTGAGCGGTTCAGCAAGCAGTATTACAACTGGATGGAAAATATCCGCGACTGGTGCATCAGCCGGCAGCTCTGGTGGGGCCACCGGATTCCCGTGTGGTACTGTGACAGCTGCGGGGAAATGACCGTTTCCCGCGAGGATCCGGCCTGCTGCCCGAAGTGCGGCGGAAAGCTGCGCCAGGATGAGGACGTGCTGGACACCTGGTTCTCTTCCGCCCTGTGGCCGTTCTCCACGCTGGGCTGGCCTGAGCAGACGGAAGACCTGAAGTATTTCTATCCCACCAGCATGCTGGTGACAGGATACGATATCATTACTTTCTGGGTATCCCGGATGATTACGAGCGGTATCGAACAGATGGGCGAGACGCCGTTTGAAACGGTGCTGATTCACGGCCTGGTGCGCGACGAACTGGGACGGAAAATGTCAAAATCCCTGGGCAACGGCGTGGATCCGCTGGAGGTCATCGAGGAATACGGTGCAGACGCGCTGCGCTTCAGCCTGGTGATGGGCGTGAGCCCCGGCAATGACACGCGCTACAGCCGCGACAAGGTGGAAGCGGCACGCAATTTCGCGAATAAAGTATGGAACGCCAGCCGTTTTGTGCTGATGAATGTGGACGAACGGAAGGCGTTCGATCCCGCCGCCCTGGAAACAGCGGACAAGTGGATCCTGTCCAGGCTGCAGGAAGCGATCCGCGACGTGTCCGACCATATGGAAGACGGGGATTTCGGCCTGGCGGCAACGAAGATCTACGACTTTGCCTGGAGCGAATTCTGCGACTGGTATATCGAACTGAGCAAATCCAGGCTGCTGGGCGAAGACGGGGAGAGCAAGGAGACCGTGAAGGCAGTCCTGCTGTATGTCCTGGAGAACCTGCTTAAGCTCCTCCATCCCTTCATGCCTTTCCTGACGGAACAGGTTTATAAATACCTGCCCGGTTCGGAAGGATTCCTGATGCTGCAGAAGTGGCCGGAAATCCGGGATGATTTCACCTTCACAGAAGACGAGCAGAAAATGCAGGGGATTATGGAGATTATCCGCACAATCCGCAACTTGCGCAGCGAAATGAATG
>Ga0310694_10005875_pt1 | contig 11694 bp, 9 predicted proteins | sample 174DNAGHGhighgp2_FD_203884 | JGI IMG/M metagenome (GOLD analysis project Ga0310694, IMG submission 203884) | Sheep rumen microbial communities from Palmerston North, Manawatu-Wanganui, New Zealand - 1742 DNA GHGhigh gp2 (v2) (version 2) | ecosystem: Host-associated > Mammals > Digestive system >...
TTTCCTGCTTAAACTACTGAGTAATAGAAGGTTGCATCGAAACAAACCTACATAAAACCTACATGCAACCATCATCATGTAGGTCCAATGTAGGTTTGATGTAGGTTTATTTTGAACTAGTTTATTGTGAGTCAATTATTTAGGCTTAAAATGATGAAGGTTGCATAACATCATGCTGAACTGGTGTTTCACCCGAGCACCACCGCCTCAACTCCGGTAGCTGCTATCTCGCTATACCAAGGAATACCACAAAAAAACAAAACGAGAAACCACATACACTCAATCTTACGGCGTTAAGATTATTCCACTTGCATGTTTTAAGGATTAAATTTTTAATCCCATAAACTGCGTAACTACAAGGTGATGTAGTTCTAACAAAAACCTATCTTCTTCTGTCCATGATGATTTAGCCGTTCAGCATTGCAGTATTCAAGCAAGGTGTCAAGGCCACTGCCCTCCTCGCCATACAGGATAGCGTTTATTGTTGCTTTCCGGCTGATATTCTCAATTTGTCCTCCGCTGAAGTCATACTTTTCGGCGAGGGTGCAGGCATCCGCTTCAGGCAAATTCGGCATCATGGACATCCATAAGCTCTTGCGCACCGCGGCATCTGGTTTCTCGAAGCACATCTTGTAGAGGAACCTGCGCTCAAATGCCGTGTCCATATTCTCCGTAAGATTGGTGGTAGCAATCATGATACCGTCCAACGACTCCATCTCTTGAAGGATGATATTCTGGATGGTATTCTCCATCTTGTCAACGGCATTCTGAGCCCCTTGTTTCCTGATGCCTATGATGCCGTCTGCCTCATTGAAGAGCAGGATTGGTGCCTTACCACCCTTCTCCGTTTCCTTGCGAACCAGTTCGCGATAACGGTCGAACAGCGCCTTGATGTTCTTCTCCGAGTCGCCGACCCATTTGCTCTTTATCTGAGGGACATCCACCACCATGATGTCCCTTCCCGTCTCACGAGCCAGCTGGTATGCGGTCTCTGTCTTTCCTGTGCCAGGCCCGCCATAGAAGAGGCAGGCGAAACCCGTTCTGAACCCAGACTTCTTCATCCTATCCCGAATCTCATTATACTTATCGGGGGAAAGAAACGAACGGAGTTCCATCACCTGCTTCTGAACCTTACAGCCGTAAAACATCTTTTTCTGTATTAGCTTGCTGGCACTCAGCACATCAGCCACTTTCTCCTCAGAGGTGTTGAGTTTCATTTCAGCCAGTAAGGTTTGCTTTGTGTGTTCTGTCAGCTTATAACGTGTCGTAGATGCTATCCCGTCTTCGCATCGATGTTCAATATACCCTTCAACAATCAGCTGATGGGTGCCACATCTTAACAGAGCTTTCTCCCTGTTGAAAGTGGAAGCACTCTCATACAAGTCTTCCAACTGATTGAAGCGGATATCATCATCATCATTGTTCACCAGTTGATGACAGAAGAACAGCAACAACAAGAAATTAGGCCAATATTCAAAGTCTATACCTTCCATCCTTTGTACGAATGGGATCTGATGATTATCTTTGAAAATGACCTTCAACTCCTCATAAAGGGCAGAAGGTGTTATGGTATCTTCATTCAAGTCTTCAAAAAGTTCATTGACGACATCGAACAATGCGAAGCTGTCCAACCCTTTCCTAACAGGCACCTCATACACCTCATTATGTTTCAGGGACTTGATGACAGAAACTGGAATTTCCATTTGTTCCTCATCGTTTACATTATGGTATCTGAGGAGCCTTCTCCGAATCAAGGCATCAACGTCATCGGAAAATTCTAATGCATGAATCTTACTGATATCAAGGTGGCTTGCAAAATCATCGAAATCAATGTGCCTTGGCCCTTTCTCCATACAGACGCTGAACAGCAAGGCTTGAAATTCAGAAATACCAAGCCTTTCGCTGAGGTATTTGAGTTCCTTTTCCATTTTCTTCATGGATCTATCACTCAACTTTGAGTTCTTTGAGACTTCTACAACCATCTCAATGGCTCTTAGCAACGTCATTTTAGGAACTTGCTTCCGGCTTGCTGCTGATTTCTTACTTTTGCTCTTCGTTTCCATTTCTCATTTCTTACGCGTGTTATTACTATTTATTTCGATGCAAAGTAAGAAGAGACCTCCGCCAAACGGTGGCAGAGGTCTCTCCAGAATTACAAATTATGCGTAAAAAGAATTTATTTTGCCTTACGGATGACTATTCTTCACTATATATTTCTTGAATAGTGGCAAATTCCTCTGGATAGTTTGCCTTCAGGAAAGCCATCTGATAAGCGAGCCATGTGTAGCAAACAGCATGAGACTTATTAAACGCGTACATTCCTTTCCGCTCCATTTCATTCCAAACCTTTTCAAGGGCATTCTTTTTGTGTCCATTCTTTATACCACCTTGTATGAAACGGGGCTTTAAGACAGAAAGCACATCCATCTTCCTTTTACCGAGTGCTTTTCTCAGCAAGTCACTCTCACTTCTGTCAAAGTTGGCTATCAATCGGGAAAGCATCATGATCTGTTCCTGATAAACAATAATGCCATAAGTATTGTGAAGATACTTTTCCGAGCAAGGAATCATATACTTGACGGCTTTCTTGCTATGCTTTTGCCTGACAAGAGTCGCAATATATTCCATTGGCCCTGGGCGATACATGCAGTTCAAGATGACCAAATCCTCAAAGCATGTAGGATGAAATTTTTGCAAGAATTTTTGCATCCCTTTTGAGCTGAACAGAAACACGTCACCGGTTTGGCCTGTTTGGAAAAGTTCCATCGTCTTCACATCATCAATCGGAATCTTTTCAATATCGAAATCCTTATCATAGTGAACTTTTACACTCGCACATATATCCCTCATCTGGGAAAGAGTTTTAAGACCAAGGAAATCAAATATTATAAGACCTGACGACTCCACATGCCATCCATCGTATTGAGTGCAATTCACTATTTGTTCATTACCCTTTGAATCTTCTATCGAACAAGTTGAAACAGGTGCCCAATCAGACACAGGTCCGTCAGAAACAACAAACCCACAAGCATGGACACCTAATCCATAGATTTTTCTTTCTAATATAGCAGTATTAGCGAAGGCATTACGCAAAGGATGCCCGACTTTTCGAATAGCTTTTCTTATCTCTGGTTCATATTTGACGTAATTCTTTATCGAACGCCAAGGATAACCTGATAGGAGTTCGTTAATAGCCAGAGTCTCAGGAATATGCATTTGGTTTACTCTTGCTATCGTACTGAATGCATTTGCTGTTGAGAATTCGCGGAAAGAAACAACATGAGCGCAGCATTCCTTGCCATATTTTTGTTGAAGCCATTCGAGGACACGTTCTCTTCCTTCATCATCGAAGTCTATATCTATGTCTGGGAGTGTTGCCCTATCTATACTTAAAAATCTTTCAAAAAGTAAATCGTGTTTCAATGGATCAATCTTTGTAATACCTAAGCAATAACATACAAGACTGCCAGCAGCTGAGCCACGTCCAGGACTGACCCATACTCCAAGCTCAGATTGGGCGGTGTTTATTACATCTTGTAAAAAAAGGAAATAGCCAGAAGCGCCTTTTTGCTTGATGATTTTCAGCTCAAATTCCAATCTTTCTGTCACATCTTCAGGAAGTGATTCTCCATATATCTGTTTTGCTTTGAAAAAAGAAAGGTATTCCAAATAGTTGTCCTCCTTTTCTCTTCTCTCATTCCCGAAACCATTGGGAATACAAATAGCTGGAACGATGGGAGCATGGCGTATGTCATAGAACTCAATCTTGTTATAAATATCCATCGTATTGGCTATTGCTTCAGGAATATCAGAGAACGACTCGCACATATATTTTCTGCTTGTCAACCAGCGGAATTGAAGTATATCTGTTTTGGCGAATTCATCCATTGTCTCACCTATAGCTGCACATTGTTGGATATTGTAAGCTGCCAAATCTTCTGGAGCCACATAATGAACATCATTCGTAGCTACTACCTTTACTCCATATTCTTTTGCTTTCTGCATTAGAACGGCATTAACCTTTTGCTGTTCAAGCATCAGATCACTTGGCGTGTCGCTCTTTAAGTCAAAATCAGCACAACGCTGTAATTCCAGATAATAATCCACCCCAAAAGTTTGCTTGTACCATTTGATAGTCGCATCAAGCCCTGCTATGTCATCGCTTACTACATGGGAATAAACCTCACTACCAACACCACCAGAGAGAACGATTATACCTTCATGATATTTCTCCAGATCATGATGGTCTGTTCGTGGTCTCATATAGAAGCCATCAGTCCATGAATTACTGACAATCTTGATGAGGTTTTTATAGCCTTGATAGTTCTTTGCCAAGACTGTTAAGCGATAGCCTTTGCAGTGCTTGCCAAGCTTCTTGTCCTCCTTTGCACCTGGTGCAACATACAGTTCACAACCAATGATAGGCTTAAAAGGTTTCTTACCCTTCTGTCGTCTTTCATTGTTGATACGAGAAACATAGTCGAAAAACTCCATCACACCAAACATGTTACCATTGTCAGTAATAGCAATGCCAGGCATCCTGTCTTTGATGGCAGCATCAACCAGTTCCTTTATACTGGCGCACCCATCATTTATTGAATAATGGGAGTGAACATTCAAATGTACAAATCGGAATCTATTCATATTGTGTCATTTTTTCTTTTGTGCAAAGTTAACCCCAACATCAGCCAAACTGTGGCAGAGGTTATAGGAAAGTGCATTTTGTCTCAATTAAATGATTGGGTCTGAACAAAAGTCTCTACGTTTACATGATTTGCAATGCTTTCCTATCCATACTTCATCAAACTGGTTCATGGCCTTTTCAATGATTTCTGGGTCATCAGTTAATATGCCTGCCTCAAAGTTGCGAGTAGTTTCTGCTTTCATTCCGATTCCTGCCCCCGTGAGGTTCGCACTTCCAACATACACTTCCTTACCATCAAAGACAAGCATCTTGAAATGAACACGAGGACAGAGAACTCGCTCCAAGCGGTCGAACAGCACAGGGAACTTATCAAAGTCATCTCGGAAGTTCTGCCCTGGTTCTTTGGCATGAATCAGCCGCACTTCCACCCCACGACGAATGAGTTGGGCTATAAGTGACAGGAATGGTTTCTTCTCTTTGCCTACCTCCACATACAAGTCTTTTATGTCAGCGGTACCAATCCAAAGCAAGTGCTTCACAGATTGCACCCGTGAAAGCACTTCTTTGTAGTGGTCGAAGTTGGAGATGTAGGTGAGCATAGTATTATCAATCGAGTTTATTACTTGTCAATAACCCAATTCGCAATTTCGACTAATTTCTCTTTCGCTTTATTTGGGTCTACAAGAGACCCTGTTACCCAACATTCTTCGCCCTTGTTCTCAATGCGTTGTAATCCCAGTTCGCTGATATTGCTGAGATTTGGATATTTTTTCTTGTTCTTATACTTCCCACTCCAGATTTCAACCCTAAAGCCTTTGCCTTTTTCAAAAATATAATCTATCGTTAGGTCGTATTTCAAATGGTCAGTGTATAGAACACCGCAGTACTCCCACAAATAATTCCAGCCACTTGGCATAAGATTCTTTGGATATTGTATGCCATTCAGAATAATAAGAAAATCGGCATTCGAACGTTCTTTCTCCATTACGATAACAATGCCGTTCCATCCTAATCGTAAATTCTTTCTTTGTGATTTCTGCAGAATAGCTGAGTCTTTGACTATAGTGTAATATGGAGAAGACTCGTCTGAGAAGTTGTCAATCATATCTTGTAATGATTGTTGTTCGTCAAGAAATGCTTTAATGGACTCAATATTGTTTTCAAATATTTTATACCATTCCTTCCATTCCCGACCAAGAGTGAAATGACTTTTATTTGACACATCCAGGGGATAGTCTTTAAGATCTCTTGTTAGCAAGGCACGTCTCAGAGTGTCAATGTTTCCATCACAATTGCCATGCCACAACTCCTCAACACGGTTTAGATAATACCGAGTAGAATCCATATTGTTATTGCTCCATTGCAATAAAATTCTGATTTGTCCATTGAAAATGTTGTTGTTTTCTGCCTGTGCAAATAGCAGTTCAAATTCTTCTCTATTATTATTTGCATCAGCCAATAACATCAGTTTTATTCTTTCCTCTTCTCTAAGTGTTTGATTTTCTTTTAAGCAAACCACATCTTTGTCATTCATAGAGTTTACCAATGCCAAAGCTGTTCCGATTGGTCCGGCTGGTCTTGACAAATCAACATATCTAGACAAATTGCTGAAAAGGTGATAAAGCCTCTTCAAGTCAATCTGCTTTGCATAACCTATGTATTTGTAACAAAACAGTAAAGTCGGCAAAATCACAAAAAGAGCCTCCTGACTATATGTGTATTTTGGTTTCTTGTCAAAACGCTCCTGATAGTTGGTCGTGTACATTAACTTGTATGCAATGAAGTATCTTCTTAGCTCAGCAAAATCAATGTCCTTGTAAGGAAATTCTTTGTCTTCTACTGTAAACTCAACTTTACCCGTCAACTGATAATGCTTGAGAATCATCACACACCGCATAAACTCAGCCATTCCTTCATCAGAAGTATGGGGAATCTTTTCATCTCGGTTTCTGTGTTGCCAGAACCAGGTCTCCATTTGTTCCCATTTATTAGCTATTCTGGGGCATGTTTCCTGATACTCATTGATTATCTTCGGTTTCAGGTTCTGATTGGCTGTAAGAGGTTCGCCCGATGTATTGATGACAACAAAAGTTTCCTCACCATTGGTTCGATTATCCATATCATAGAACATAAATTCCATGTTATTTGTAATGAAATTGCCCAATTCTTCCAGGTCTTTTCTGCCAGAAAGTCTTTCTTCTATCTGTTTAACAGCGTTTAATATACTCTTTACTGTTGGATCCTTTTTGTAGATGCCTAAATACCAAGGCTGTTTTGGTATTTTATCCACCGATTCTATTTCGTCTGCATTAAGGAAATAATGGCAAGTGAGATCACTGAGAAAATACAGGGAACTCTCTCGAATGGCGTATTGCAAATATGGTTCCTGGTCGTCTTGCTCGTATTCAAAGTCCGATATGAGCAAGTGTTTGTATTCATTGTCTGGCAATAATCTGTTGATGATTCCAACGACAAGGAACAGAGTTGTCAGTCGTTGCTGACCGTCACACAGCTGAATGTGTTCAGGAGACAACGAATCTGTATATCCATAAATCAAGCCCATCGGCCATTTCTGCTTTTTGTCCAAGCTGAATATTGTGTCAAGGAACTTGCTAACCAAATTTTTGTCCGGATTGCCCCAGCAATAATCACGCTGGAGGTCGGGAATCACAATTTTGTCATTGATGCCCGAAAATATCGTATGGAGATTGAAATACTCTCCGCTTTTCAATTTTGTATTCATAGCTTATCGCAAATAGTTCTTTTCGTATTTCTTGTAGTAATCATTAAATGCGTCTATTATAGCCTTCTTGTTACGGGCTATCTGCTCGCCATCCCAATTGGAATGGGCAAACACGCTGATAGTATGAATGAGATGTCGGCTTTTGAAAGTCTGAATGTTCTCCGTTTCAAAGAAGATATTCTTTTTGGTCTGAAAGTCAGCATCACTGAATTTGCTGTTGTCGTCTCCGTATAATAGAACCAAATTACCAATTGAATGCTCTGTTGTGGAATATACTATTCCATTTTCTTCAAACCTAATGTCGTCACGCCAAAGCAGTTCTTTTGTTTTTTCTTTATATTCGGTTTTCTCGTCTTGTGATAGTAAAACACCACTATCTGAAACATGCCCAACCTTTGATTTGGGATAGATATGTTCTAACGATCGGTGGTCCCAAATATCGAAGTCAAATGGTCTTCCGCATTTCCCTTGGTTACAGTCTTGTACAATGTTGCATCTTAAGAGCCATCGGAACCCTGTCTCTTTTGCGTTAATATAAAGCAAGTCATCATTCAGTCTTTCTACAAACTCATTCTTCTTATTAACAAATGCCTCATAATTGTTCTTATCAATATCCTCATGGTTGATGTTAAGTACAGCCCAATCGAAGTATCTCTTCAGTTCCTTGGAACACACCTCAGCATTCTTCTCGTTTTTCAAGTCTATGAAATACCACCTAAGGAAGTGGTATCTGTCTTGCTTTGAATTCCTAATGCAGAGTATGGCTCCTATATAATTATAGGTAATAGGATTAGAATAAGCATCTTCAATAGATTTTTGTAATAGTCTAAGTGCCTTGAAAATGGCCTTAGACTCTTTGACAGAAGCATTAGCCAACTTCTTCTTTCGAAATTCATCGAACGAAACATTTTCACTCCTCATAAACAAGGGCAACAACCAACCTAATTGTGATTCGATATGGAAGAACTCCTGCACATTTTTATCGTTCCACCAATAGAGCCATTGATCCCATTCACGGGCTAAGCGTCCACGTATAGCGGTATTTTCGGCCTCGCCAATGTTTTCATTTTTGAGCGAAGAACACCTTAGCAATTCTGCTTTCACAAGTTCCTCACTTTGCATATCTGCCTTGTTGCCATTCATCATGGTAAACACGATTTTGGCTTTCTCTTCATTTGGTAATACGATATAAAGGAACTTTACTTTTTCTAACAAATACTCCAAAAATGCCTTTCTTTCCTGTACATCAAAGTTGCCTAAACGGCTTTGAAAAGTATTCAGTGTCTTTTTAAAGAAATAGACGTCTTGATACTTCTCGTCTTCACTTACGGGTATTAGTGAACAATCAACAGCATTTAGGCTCTTCAGAAATTTGTCTGATTCTCCTCGGATACTGTAGTCTATGGCAAAATGTTGGGGTGCATTTAGCCACTTCAGAAGCAAGAAGAAAAAGGTGGTCCGCTGTTGCCCGTCAACAAGTGTAATGGTCTTTTTCTCAGAATCCTCATGCACAGTAATCCCCTGAATAAAAAGATCTTTTGTTTTTTCTAAGCTTTCTTTTACAGTAAATCCTTGAATTACTATGTTTTTTGCTTCTTCATAACCTGTAAGCAAACTATTCAACATATAATTGACTGAGTCTTCCTTCTTTTTGTCACGAAGATTTGCTTGTCCCCAGATATATCCTCGTTGGTAATCGGGTATTACAAACCTTCCATTCTCACCTGTTTTCTCAAGATATTGTCTGAGTGTAATTATTGGTGTTCCCATGTCTTGTTGTTTTTTAGTCCAACTTTTCAAATTCAAAATCATTCACTGAGCAGCCTGCTTTCTTGTAGTCAAACTGATACATTCGCATATACTGCTCTTTAATCTCCACAGCTCCATTGTAGAACGGAGTAGTGGTGTGTGACTTTGTCGTCACGGTGATTGACATGTCTGGCGTCAACACCTGCCCATTAGAGCGCTTCACTCGTTTAGGTGTAATTCGAAATACTTTACTCATATTTTGATTAGGTTTGTCTATTGCAAAGTTACATAAAAATTTTTTTAAATTGCCTATTCTGAAAAGAGTTCCTTGATTACGAGGTCTTTATTCGTTATGAATGCTAGCATGTCGCGATAAATATAGCAATCATAATATGAAGAGTGTTTAAGGATGCCATCTTCTGCTACATAAATATCAGCGTCAGGATATGCGAGTATAACAGGTGAATGGGTAGAGATAATGATTTGCGAACCTGCATTGACAGAATCTTTCATCCAGACAAGAAAGCGTAGCTGATTCATATAAGACAAAGCAGCCTCTGGCTCGTCAAAGATATACAGTCCTTTGTTCCTCAGCCTGTTTGTGAATAATGACATAAAACTTTCGCCATGCGATTGTTTATGAAGGCTGATACCACCATAACTGTACAACATTTTTTTATCTTCTTTGGCAAGTCTATCTACCTCGGAGGCAACATTATAGAAACTTTCTGCACGGAAAAAGAAGGTATTCCTATAACTGATGTCAGCTCTCACGGCGCGTAATTCCTCGTAGAGGGTGGAATGAGTCTCTTGTGTGCTAAAGTTGAAATTCTTACTTCCGCCCTCAGCATTCAGACCTAAAAGATTAGCAATGGCTTCTAGGAGCGTAGACTTTCCTGATCCATTCTCTCCCACAATATATGTAACACTCTTTGAAAACTCCAATGTTTTTAAATTGCGTACAATAGGGAGATTAAACGGATATGAGTCATTTAAGGATGAAACATGTTCGTTTCGAATTGCTCTTAGAAATATGTTTTGTCCGTCTATATTCATTATTTCTCTATAATATTTCCCTTGCTATCCAGGCGCAGGCTTCGGCATCGGCCAGTTCGTTATTCATTTCTCTGATTTATCAAGTTCACCACCACCTTTACCATCACATCCTTCTCTTCAGTCTTGCTCTCTGCAATCATCACCTTTAACAAGGTAATCTTTGATGATCTTACGAGCCCAGATACGAAAAGCAGTACCGCGTTTGCTTTTGACGCGATAACCGACGGAGATGATGACATCGAGGTCGTAATAGGGTACGGGTTTCTTCACACCATTAACGTGTAAAAAATGCACGTTATTCTCTCTTTCAAGTTCACCCTCTTTGAATACATTAATTATATGACGACGAACATTTGACTCCTCACGATTAAAAAGGAGCGACATCTGCTCTACATTTAGCCACACTGTTTCATTCTCCAGGCGGACATCAATCTGTGTCTGTCCGTCCTCAGTCTGATAGATGATAATCTTGTTCTCTTCCATACTGTATGTTGTGTATGGTTCTTATAGAATCTCTCTTGCAATCCACGCACAGGCTTCTGCATCGGCAAGGGCATGGTGATGGTTCTCCATGTTAAAACCACAGGCTGCGGCCACAGTCTGAAGCTGGTGGTTTTCTAAATCAGGGAGTACTCGACGAGAGACGCAAAGGGTGTCGTAGAACTCATAGTCAGGGTAGTCCATCTGATAAACTCGGAACACTGCCTTCAGACAGCCCTCATCGAAGGGTTTGTTGTGGGCCACAAGAGGTAAGCCCTGAATCAGCGGCTCTATTTGCGCCCATACTTTGGGAAACACAGGAGCAGAGTCAGTATCTTCGTGACAGAGTCCATGTACCTGACTGCACCAGTAGTTATAATAGTTTGGCTCTGGTTGGATGAGAGAGTAGAATGAATCCACTATCTCTCCATTGCGTACAATGACGATACCAACAGAACAAACAGAGCTGCGCTCATTGTTAGCCGTCTCAAAATCTATTGCTGCAAAGTCTTTCATTTCAATTCATTGACATTTAATATTCCATGTGATACAATGTAAAGCCCCGCCATTTGCAGCTATATCACGCAGACGCATCTGACGAATCTTGCAATTGGGGTTAAGAGCCTTGATGTATTCTAAGGCCTGCTTGTCCTCTTCTATTCCAAAGACAGGCATAACTATGAGATTGCCGACCTGAAGGTAATTGATGTATGCCCAATTCCATAGAGGCTCTGGATGAGGAACATCAAAAAGCATTTCGGTTACCTCGAAGCCAAATGATTCCATGATTCTGCGTATTTCCGATGCTTCTTTCGGATCTATATTTCTATGATTTGACATCATGACTTTATTTCCACCACACCAATGAACAAAGCCATCAGAGTGTCCATATACATCTGAATCTTCGTCTTTCGGATTTATACAATGCCAAGGTATAATTATGATTTTATGCCTTAACACAGCTTCCAATTGTTTCTTGAATGCTTCGTCGTTTTTTTCTTTGTTATTCTCCACAAACACC
>Ga0310694_10005879_pt1 | contig 11688 bp, 8 predicted proteins | sample 174DNAGHGhighgp2_FD_203884 | JGI IMG/M metagenome (GOLD analysis project Ga0310694, IMG submission 203884) | Sheep rumen microbial communities from Palmerston North, Manawatu-Wanganui, New Zealand - 1742 DNA GHGhigh gp2 (v2) (version 2) | ecosystem: Host-associated > Mammals > Digestive system >...
GATCTATGGACAGTAAGTTTTTAAGTGTCAAATAGTTAGATTTGATAGTATGTCTGGTATTTTCGATATTGTAGAGATCAGAAGTGTATTGTGCCTGCAACATTTTGTAGTCGCTTTCGAGAATCTGACCCACATCGAGCTGCTGCTTTCCCGGCTCCATCTGCTCCTGGCTGGCGGTGAGCACCTGTTGCTGGTAGCCGAGGATCTCCTCATTCATCATAATGGATAGGAAAGCCTGTATCACGGATATGCGAACACTGTTAGTACTGCTTTCCACATACAGCTTCGACTGTTCGACATTCAGCTGGCTCTGCTTGATTTTGTTGGCATTGCTCAGTCCGTTGAAGAGAGTCATGCCCGCGTTGATGCCGTAGTTGCCGTTCCAACCCACAGATTTTTCGTAGTTGCCGAAGTTGAAGCCTTGGGAAGCCGAAGCCGAAACAGACGGCGCGATATTCTCCTTGGCCTGCCGTAGATTCACATCCGCGCCAACAGCCAAAGGCTAATAGCCAATAACTAAAGTAAAAAAAGAAATCATTTCAGTACCATATCATATTTTTTGTACTTTTGCGCCCTAATCTGGCCCCGTAGTTCAGCTGAATAGAACGTCAGATTCCGGTTCTGAAAGTCGTGGGTTTGAATCCCGCCGGGGTCACTAAAAACAGTCCGTATGAACATCGAAAAATACGACGAAATCCGGGCATCCCTGCCCGTCGGTGTGCGTCTGGTCGCCGTTTCCAAATTCAAACCGGCGGAAGATATTTCCGCGCTGTACCAACACGGACAGCGCGTTTTTGGCGAGAATCACGCGCAGGAGATGAAAGCCAAACACGAAATTCTTCCCCAAGACATCGAATGGCATTTCATTGGCCACCTACAGACCAACAAGGTCAAATATATCGCCCCGTATGTCTCTCTGATTCACAGCATTGACAGTCTGGACCTGCTGAAGGAGGTGAACAAACACGCCGTCAAAAACAACCGCGTGATCCCCTGTCTGCTACAGTTCCACATTGCCGACGAGGAGACGAAGTTCGGATTCACATTCGAGGAGTGCGCCGCGATGCTCAACAGCTCCGAATTTCAAGAGCTAAAAAACGTTAAAATCCACGGCGTCATGGGCATGGCCACTTTCACCGACGACCAAGAGCAGGTGCGCGGGGAATTCCGCCATCTCCATCAGATTTTTCAGGATCTGAAAGTCCAGTATTTCGCACAAGAGCCTGACTTTAAGGAGATTTCGATGGGTATGAGCGAAGACTATCCTATTGCTATCGAGGAGGGCAGTACTCTTGTTCGTATTGGGAGTGCTATTTTCGGACCGAGAAATTATAATGTAGAATGATGAATTAAGAATGTAGAATAAACTACACGCGACATATTTTGAGTTTGTTTTGTCACGAATACTATCAACTATGGTCAAAAAAACTACACTTTTCCTGGTTTTCTCACTCATTATCGGAAGTCTTTGCGCGTATGCAAACGACGGTGATACAACGGCTGTTCTGCGGGACAAGAAACCGAAACCCAAAAAGGAAAAAAGCGAAATCCGTACCGGATGGACGTTCGGTATCTTGCCGAGTGTGGCCTACGATGTGGATAAAGGTTTCAAATACGGTGTGCTGAGCAATGTCTATTATTTCGGCGACGGATCCACGTACCCCGAGTACCTCCATTCGCTCTATTTTGAGGCCGCCTACACCACCAAACGGTCAGGACTTTTCCGCTTCGCCTACGACTCCAAGTACCTGATTCCCGGGCACCGTTTCAACATCGACGTCTCGTATCTGCCTGACGCACTGTGTGATTTCTACGGCTATAACGGCTACCAGACAGTCTATAACGGCAACTGGGTAAGAAAGAAAAGCGAAGATTACATCTCCCGCGCCTTCTACAAATCGCAACGCGATCTGTTCCGTTTTGTCGCCGACATCAATGGAAAAATCGGTGGCAACTGGTACTGGAACGCAGGACTGGGCGTACTTGGATACAAAATCGCCCCCGTCAATCTTGACATGCTCAACAAAGGTAAAAAAGAGGAAAATCTGCTGCCATACGTGGACGGCATGTACGATAAATACGTGAAATGGGGCATCATACCGGAGGCGGAAGCCAACGGCGGCTGGCATCCCTTCATCCACGGCGGTCTCTCCTTTGACAGCCGCGACCGTCTGCAAAACACCAAAAAAGGTATTTATGCCGATGCCTTTTTGACCTATTTTGCCGGTTTTGGGGAAGACAAAAATGCCAATAGCTTGATTTTCAATGCTTCTTTCCGTCATTTTGTCCCTGTTTACAAAGATTATATTACCTTCGCCTATCGTCTCGCCACGCAACTGAATGTGGCTGGAGACGCCCCTTTCTATATCAACAATTATTACAATAACTTGTTTATACAGAGAGTGTTGTACGAAGGACTCGGCGGATCCAACACCAACCGGGGTATTCTTCGGAACCGTATCACCTCCAAAGGGTATGCCCTCGCTAATGTCGAGTTCCGCTTCAACATTTACAAATTCGATGTCGGTAAAGAGCACTTTGCCATCGGACTGAACCCCTTTGTCGATATGGGCTTGATTCTGCAACCTTACAACCTCGATAAAAACGTGATTGTCAACAACATCCTGCAAAACGACCCTGAATTCGATCTGGATAATCTGTCCGACTTCATCGTTTTCGACGAGAGTAAGAACGTTTATCGTCCGCACTTTTCCGGCGGTCTTGGCCTCAAAATAATGATGAACGACAACTTCGTCCTCTCCGTCGATTGGGCTGCTCCGTTCGACAAGCGCGACAACGACGGTTACGCCAACTTTTACATCAACGTAGGATATATGTTCTAACCAATGAAAATATTTGAGAACCAAAACCTTAAACCCTATAACACCTTCGGGATGGAGGTGTATGCCCGGCGTTTTGTGGAGTTGGAAACGGCGGAAGAAACTCCAGCGGCGGTAGCCGAATATCTTCAACAATGGCCTTACTACATCCTTGGTGGAGGGAGCAACACGCTGTTTACCAACGACTTTTGTGGAACCATCGTGCACCCCGCCTTCCAGGGCATTGAAGTAATGGAGGAGAATAGTGACAACGTGCTCCTGCGCGTGGCAGCTGGGGAACCATGGGACAACCTCATCCAATACTGTATCAGACGGCAATACTTTGGGATAGAGAACCTTACCGCTATTCCTGGACTTGTGGGCAGTGCGCCCGTGCAGAATATTGGCGCCTATGGCGTGGAAGTGAAAGACACCGTCCAAAAGGTGCAAGGCTACATCCTCTCGACCCGCAATCCATTTGAGTTATCCAATGCCGACTGTCTGTTCGGCTACCGCAACTCCATCTTCAAACAGACCCTCAAAAACGACTGCATCATCACCTACGTTTGGTTCCAACTATCGAAGAAACAGCATTTTACTCTAACATATCAAGGATTGGCGAAAGCGTTGCAGGAGCGGGAATTGCCTTTGACCTTGCGCAATGTCTCCGACTGTGTGCGGCAAATTCGCGACAGCAAACTCCCTGATCCACAACTCGTTGGTAACGGCGGTAGTTTCTTTAAGAATCCCGTCGTCCCTGCAGAAAAATACAAAGATCTTCAAACGCAATATCCTGATTTGGTGGCTTACGATGCGCCCGACGGCGGCAAGAAACTCTCTGCTGGTCAGTTGATTGAGAAGGCAGGATGGAAAGGCAAACGTGTGGGCAACGCGGGCACGTGGAAAAATCAGGCACTGGTGCTGGTGAACTACGGCGGCGCCACTCCGAAAGAGGTATTGGATGTGGCGGAAACTATCATAAAAGATGTTAAAATGATGTTTAATGTCACGTTGGAAATGGAAATCAATCGGATTTAAACGAAAGAGGATGAACCTCGTCCTTGTAGAGACGTTTCATGAAACGTCTCTACCAAACGGAAAAATCGATAATAATTAATGAAAAAAACACCCCATATCACCAAAAAGATTAGAAACAGCCTGCATTTCGGACTGTTTCTCTGCTGTCTCGCGCTGTTGATGGCCGGCTGCGACCTATTCAACCATGAAGAGAAGTTCGACAAGTCCCTGATGAGTGGCTACTGGGTAAGCGGCACCCTGCACGAATATTACAACGCCAATGGCACTGGCTACACGTGGGACACTTGGGACGATGTGACCGAAGAGGAGGCACAACCCTTCACTTGGACGCTCGAAAATGCCACGCTGACCCAAATCCACAAGATGGAAATGGGTGGCAACGTACCGAAAGTTTACACCGTTATTAAACTGAATTCCAGTACGTTGGAGTATCGGGATGATTACGGAAAAACCTACACCTTCACCAGAGAATAATGAAAAAGGCGCTGAAAATAGGATTGATTTCGCTGGGATCGCTCGTTTTGGTGGTCGCCATTGCCGTTGCTATCCTGCTTTTTAGCATTTTTTCACCTTCCAAACTGGCTAAAATCGTCAACAATCAGGCGGACAGATACCTGACCTGCGATTTCCAAATTGAGGAGGTCGGATTGACTTTTTTCAAGACTTTTCCCAAAATCGGGCTGGATTTGAAGAACGTGGTGCTGAAAAATCCGCAAAAAGCGAGTGTTTCCGACACTTTGCTATATGTCAAGGATTGCGTGGCCGCCCTCAACATCCAAAAACTGTTGAACGACAAACACGTTGAAATTAACGATTTTTCACTGAATGAAGGTTTGGTGAATCTCTACATCGACGAGCAGGGAAACGGCAACTACCTTGTATTTGTCACCAATCCTGATGACACCACCTCTTTTGATTATACCATTGATTTGCAAAAGGTTAAAGCCAAAAATCTGGATGTTCGCTATTTGAATGCGCAAACCAGACAACATGCGACAGCCAAAGGGGTGGATCTGACGGTGAAAGGGAAATTCGAAAAAAGTGATATTGACGGTCAGGCAGACCTTGAGGCGGAAACCTTGCTCTTTGCGATGGCCGACAACACTACGCTGCGCTTTTATGGTAAGGAGATCAAAGCCTCCTACGACGGCACTTTCACAAATTTTAACCTCCTTGACGGCAAGGTGGAAGCGGACATCGAAGATGCCGTATTGAAAATCGATACCACACACTATATCAACCATTTACCCATTTCTATCGCCTCAGATTTGGAAGCCGATCTGGCCGGAAAACACTTCTCGCTTCAAGAGACGTCCCTGTCGCTTGACCAACAAGAGATTAACGTCAACGGAGATGTCGGCATCGATACGCTGAACGGCGACATCCACACCGACCTGCACTACAAAACAGGCAACTGGAAGATTGCTGAGATTCTGCCACTTATTCCCGATGCGCTCATCGGCAACAAGCTGGATGACATAGAGATAAGCGGCGATATTGCCCTCGAAGGAAAGGTCAAAGGAACCCTCAGCGACACTCAGAAACCGACGATCACCTCTGACGTAGCATGGCATCACGGTCGTTTCGCGATGAAAGATCTGCCGCTCGACTTCAGCGACGCAGATGGACTCTTCGACCTCCGACTGGACCTCAACAACCAGTCGGACGTGACCATAAAATCCCTGTCGGCCACCACCCGGAAGCGCAACAAAATCACGGCATCTGGAACTGTCAAAAACCTGTTAGGCAATATGTTGTGCAACATCCTCGCCACAGGAAAACTCCACATCGACGACTTCAAGGACCTCCTGCCCGAGGATTTCACCGAATACCAAGGTACAGCGGACCTTCAGGTAAAAACGCAGCTGAGCTACGACCCCGAAACCAAGTTTTCTGTTGACAATATTGAAAAAGCGATCGTCAATGGGCAATTTAAGGACTTAAAACTGCTATATGATGACACCATGTCAGTCTATTCGCCTGATTTGCAGGTGGATTTGACATTCCCCGTGACTGAAAAATCATACAAAATCAATGAATGGCTCAATGCTAAGGTGAAAACGAGTCAACTATGGATCCGAAACATACGCTCACAGGCGCGAAAGGAAATCATCGGCACTTCCATCCAACTTGATGCCTATACGAACAATCTGTTGGACAGTACGGTGGATTTGAAATTTGCCACAACCTACCAGCTAAATCAACTCAATATGTGGGCGGACACTATTTCTGCGCAATTCTTTCAACCTCAAGGTGTTTTTGTGTTGAACAACATGAACCAAATGCGTCTGGATTACAACGGAAACGATGTTAGAGTTTACGTTGGCAACTCATGGCAATCCACATGTTCCAGTGGGGAAGATCTCATTGACTTCACTACGGATAAAATTAATCTGCAAGCTGAAATTGATTATAAGGATAATGAAGAACATCCGTTGTTACAGTGGTCGCCAGTGGTGAAACTTCAGGCCACGAATGCCAAAGCGAAGATCCGTGATGTAGCACATGCTGTAGAATTACCAACGCTGAACCTCGACTTCAACCCGCAGAAATGTGTGTTAAAAAAAGCAAATATCAAGTTTGGGGAGTCTAAAGCAACGGTGACAGGCACCATCACCGGCATTGCCGATTACCTGCAAGACAAAGATTTGCTCAAAGGCAATCTGGAGTTGAACGCCAGCTACCTGAACCTGAACGAGTTGATCGATATCTTCAACGGTTATGGCGCTCCCGACTCCTTGCTGGAACAGGCGGAGCAGATTGCGGCGGAAACCGGCGACAACCCGTTCATCGTTCCGTTCGGCGTGGATGTCAATATGAACACCACCATCCAGAGGGCACTGTTTGAGGAAACGGAGTTTAACAACATCGCCGGGCGCGTCTATGTGAAGGACGGCATTTTAGTGCTGGAAGAGATGGGTCTCACCAACGAGGCCGCGCGGATGCAACTTACGGCCATGTACCGCACCCCGCGCATGAACCACCTGTTCCTCGGCTTCGACTTCCATTTACTTGAAATCAAGATAGATAAGCTTATCGACATGATTCCGGAGATTGACACTCTCCTGCCCACGCTGAAGTCCTTCAACGGCTACGCGGAGTTCCATTGCGCAGCTGAAACTTACCTCAAATCCAACTACGACATCAAATTCTCAACCCTCAGAGGTGCCGCCGCCATCAACGGTCGCGACTTGGTGGTCCTCGACAACGAAACCTATCAAAAGATTGCCAAAAAGCTGCTATTCAACAAGAAAACGGAAAATAAGATTGACAGCCTGTCGGCAGAAATTACCATTTTCCGGAATGAAATCGACATTTATCCGTTCTTGGTTTCCATCGACAAATACAGCGCGATCATCTCCGGTCGGCTCAACCTCGACATGACCTACGACTACAATATCTCATTAGTGAAACCTATCCGTATTGGCTTGGACATCATCGGGTTGGAAGATGAACGGAAGTTCAAAGTGGGCAAGGCGAAATACCCCACCATGTTCAAACCCGAAAAGCAAAAAGTGTTGGAGGCTCAAATTTTGGAATTGAAGACACTCATTAACAAGACATTGCAACAGAACGTAAAAAAACAGTAGCCGTTTGGTAACCTCTAAGGAACCCTGCTGAGCACTATCGAAAAAATGCTATCTTTGCCGCCTGAAAAGTTTAAAAATGGAATTTGACGAAATACGACCTTATACGGACGACGAATTCAAGGAAGCATACTACCATTTGATGGACGACCCGCGTTTCGGGCAGGCTATCAAGCTCTGTGTGCCCAACTATTCCGTGGAGGCCTTCCGTCAGGATCTCGAACATTTCCATACCATTGAAGATGCGCAAGTGGATTTCGACAAGCGCTTCCTCGATGCTTTTCTATCCCAAACTTCCAAAGGCATTTCGCTGTCCGGCATTGAGAACCTGAAAGAAGACGAAGCGTACATGTTCATCGGCAATCACCGCGACATCACGCTGGATCCGGCCCTGCTGCAGTACTACTTTTTCATCGAACACCGCAAAACCTCCCGCATCGCGATGGGCGACAACCTCTTCACCACCCCGTTGCTGGGTGAAATCGCAAAACTGAACAAAATGATCAAGGTGAAACGCGGCGGTTCTATGCGCGATAAATTGCTGAATTCTAAACATTTGGCCGCTTATATCCAATATTCGCTCTTCGAAGATAAGGAGTCCGTATGGATTGCCCAACGCGACGGCCGCACCAAAGACGGCAACGACCATACCAAGCAGGGACTGCTGAAAATGATCACCTTGGGCAACGACAAACAGCTGGTGGAAGCCATGCGCCGGATGAACATTACCCCAGTGTCCATCTCCTACGAATACGAACCTTGCGACAAACTGAAAGCCCGCGAACTGGCATTGAGCGAGGAGGGGCCGTACCACAAACAGCCTGGCGAGGACTTCGACAGCATCAAGCAGGGCATCTTTGGGCAAAAAGGCCGCATCTCCCTCGCCATCTGCAAACCGCTGCAGGAGGAACTGGACACGGTACCCGAACATTTGAACAACAACGACAAACTCTATTACGTTTGCCAATTAATTGACAATCAGATATATAAAAACTACGCCCTCTACCCCAACAACTACATCGCTCATGACATTCTTCATCAGAATCAAGCATATTCCCATTTCTACACACCGGAGGAAAAAGCAAAATTTGAAGGCTATTTGAAGCGGCAGTCGCAAACTCCCGACGTTCCCGAGGAGAAAATGCTCGAAAATCTGCTGAAAATCTACGCCACCCCGGTCGATAATCATTATCAAGCTATATCAGAACAAAATTAATTTTTTATCGCAATATGGATGATATACAACCCCCGTCGCAATCAAAGATTTTAATTATCCGGCTTAGCTCCATTGGAGACATCGTGTTGACCACGCCCGTTGTCAGAGCGGTGAACGAACAGTTGCCGCAAATGGAAGTCCACTATTTGGTTAGAAAAGACTATGTGCCTGTCGTGGAGACCAATCCGCACATTCACAAAGTGCACGCCTACGATCCCGAAAATGTAAGTCAAACCATCGAGGAATTGAAAAACGAGCAATTCGAAGTGGTGATCGACCTGCAGAAGACCCTTCGTTCGCGTCAGGTCGTGCGTCGTCTGAAATGCCCGTCCTACACCTTCAACAAGCACAACTTCTCCAAATGGATGTGCTATCGTTTGAAGATGAACGGCCTGCCTGAGACGCATATCGTGGAGCGCTACTTCGAGGCCGTGAAGGTGCTGAATGTACACAACGACCACAAAGGTTTGGAGTTTTACATTCCTGAAAACCAAGGTTTTGAAGAGGACGATTTGCCGATGATGTTCGACGACGGATTCGTGGCCATCGTGTTGGCGGCCCAGCATTTCACCAAGCGCATTCCGGTCTCCAAAGTGGTGGAGATTGCGAGCATTCTACACAAGCCCATCATGCTGTTGGGCGGCAAGGATGTGTTCGAGGAAGGCGAACAGGTTGTGTCGCAACTGGGCGAGCGCGCCACCAACGGCTGCGGGAAATATTCCCTCTACCAGTCGGCAGCTATCTTGCAACATGCTGATTGCGTGATTACTGGCGACACTGGCTTGATGCACATCTCAGCGGCATTACATAAGCCGACCGCCGCCATTTTCGGTTCCACCATTCCCGAATACGGCTACTATCCTTATATGCCCGGCGAGCGCAATTTATTCCGCAATTTCGAAGTTTGTCCGCTCCGTTGCCGTCCCTGTTCCAAGTTCGGCAGCTCCAAATGCAAGCGGAAACACTTCAAGTGCATGAAAAACATCTCCGCAACGGAAGTGGCGGAGTGGGTAAATCGATTCTAATCTGTTAGGAATTAGATATTTGGGTGGGAGTTTCGCGAAGGTTGACCGCGTGATACCCACCCATTTTCTTGCTCCCCTTGTACGTGACGAGCTCCTGCTTGCGGAGTTCAGCCAGGCAGCGCTCCACGGTGGTCGGGGAGAATTGGGTGTTTTCGGCAATTTCCTTGGTCTGGCTGCCCGCATGCTCCTTGATGTACTGAAGTACAGTGTCTGTCTTTTCCTGCGAAGGTTTGACGGGTTTCCGTCTCTTACGGTTTTGTTTGGGAGGTTTTATGGTCTCCTGCCCCTTGGAAGTGAGGAGGTAGAGGGCGATCTGTCCGGGAGCCTGGTCAAGGTACTTGGGCTCGATGGCGAAGGAGAGCGGTTCTTTCTGCCAGGGTAACCGTTTCATGAGCACCTCGGTGCCGTTGCAGGAATGGATATATCGGTAAGGGATCAGCAACGTGTTGGAGACGCGTACAAACTCTTCTGAACCAAACAATTGCTCAAGATACTTCATGGAGCCGTTGCGGGTATAATATGGGTCACCCTGTGTCACGTAGATGCGGGTGTAGTTCCCGTCCTGCTGACAATAGTAGATGTTGTCCCTGGGAATGAGGCGCGCATTGTGCTCTTTGTCGGACACGTCCAGCAGCCGGGCATCCTGATAGACAATCTGCACCTCCTTGTCCAGCGCTTTCTGTAGCTCTTGCCTTTCGCGGAAGATAAACGGGAAAGCGTTAAAAGCCAAGTTTCGCATCACTATAAGCTTGTAATGATGGAAAAAGAAACGGGAAGCGCCGATTTCTTCAATAATCGCACCGTTGCAATACATCATAAAGCGATGGGCGATTGCAAAGTCAATTGCTGCGGCTATGATACAAAGGCTGACCAATACCACCCAATAAACCACAGGGTGCTTTTTGTGGAGTTTCGGATAGAGAAGGAAATAGTTGACATACAGGGTAATCAGCAGGACCAGTCCCGCCATCAGTTCCCGGGTCGTGCTACCTGCATACGGGCGGAGATAGGTGTTGCGGGCGGAAAACCAAAGCATGTAGGCGCAGAACAGAACGTTCAGCAGGACGATGATAATGGTGCGCGTTTGTTTTTTCATAACCGAAAGTGTTAAAATCCGGAGGCAAAGATACACATTATTTCCATTCAAAACCCTGTTTTCAACCCTTAAACCGTCTCAATTTCCCGCTTTATTCCGTCTCACATCCACAACCTGGCGGTTTTCGACAATATCTTGATTTTCAATACTATTTTCATACGTTAATCCTCAAAATTCAACCTGTCCGTCATATTTTTGACTGAGACGGAACATATTTTGGAAATGACGGAATATTTGCGGGCGAAAGGATGGTATTTTTGCGGCGGAAAAATGAGCAGTTAATAATCAAACTAAATTATCACATATGAGAAGAATCCCATTCATCGTATTGTTTGCGATTCTCCTTTCCGTTTCCTACGGACAGGAAAACCGTTCTTTGTTTCCCGACGGGTTTCACATCGGCGTCACCGGTGAGGGAAACTTGGCCCAAAGAATGACCGTTGTCGCCATTGGGCAGAACTGGCCCGCACCGATCTCCGACCCTACTTTCGGGTGGCAGGCCGGACTGGAGTTCTCTTACCATTTTGCAAAGTATTACGGAATCTCCGTTGGTTTGAATTTCGGTACAGAGGCGCAATGGAAGTTGTGGAGGTGGGATGGTGATGGATATATGCCCATCGGACCTGCAAACGCGCGCATTGCTTTTAATGCGTTTCAAATTCCAATCAAAGCAGAGTTTCATTATCCCATTTTACAAAGCAATTTTTTCTTCTATGGAGCACTGGGCGTTAACCTGATCAATGTCAGGGAAAGTATTCTGTCCAAGATCATCGGCGAGAATCTCTTCAGTTGGCATGTTTTTAGTGGTGGCCATGATCCGACATCTCCTTATAAGCACTATTTAGAAGAGTTGGATGGCGACAAAGTACGCGCAGATTTGCAACTCAACCTTGGTTTTTACTACAAA
>Ga0310694_10005880_pt1 | contig 11688 bp, 4 predicted proteins | sample 174DNAGHGhighgp2_FD_203884 | JGI IMG/M metagenome (GOLD analysis project Ga0310694, IMG submission 203884) | Sheep rumen microbial communities from Palmerston North, Manawatu-Wanganui, New Zealand - 1742 DNA GHGhigh gp2 (v2) (version 2) | ecosystem: Host-associated > Mammals > Digestive system >...
TGCGGCAGAATCCGTAGGCCACATGAAAACCGCGCTCGTCTGAGCCGGATCAACCGTCACTTTGTCCGTTGCAACCTCCACAGCAGCCGTGTGGAAACTGCCGGAAACGGTACTGATCGTCTGACCGTTCGCGTCCTCACCGGAAATTGCGTACCAATAGTCCGTATTCGCTTGTAAGCCGTTGAGCGTATAGAAGAAAAGCCTGTCCGTATATTCGGTATCTTCCGCTTTAGTACGTGCCGGAGCATGAGGGATAAAATGCAGACCGATCACTACGCCGTTACGATCAAAGGTTATATAAAATGCCTCTTCCGTCCGTGTACTGTCTGAATAGACATGCAGGATATACGTCTCTGCATTCGGTACCGATGTCCATTGGAAGATAGCACTATGGGTATTCGGCACTACCGGGAAAAGGTCACTGCCGTCATGGTTCTGCACCACCCGCACCGCCTTGCCGACATAGTTATTGCTCATCTGTCCGTTGCGGTTCACGTTACCGTTATGATAGGCTATCATATAATAACCGCTGTTTTTCGTCCAATAGCGTCCTTCCTGCTCCGTATAGACCGTATGACAATAGGAGGTGTACCAGGGCGTCATGTTGCGCTCCAGCGTAATGGGCAGAAAGACCGCGCCCGCCATCTCCATCAGCATCCACTCGTCCGCCGAATAGACATTGGGACCCACAGTCGAGTCGGTGTCATTGTGCGCCTTGAAGGTCAGCTCTGCCGGCATAATCCAGTTGTCGGGCAGCAGAATAGTTCCGTTGACACCGTTGACCGTTCCGACGCCGAACAGTGATTCCGCGCTGTCGCGTCCCCAGATGACATACTCCCACTCCGCCTTGGACAGCGTGCGCCACTGGTTGCGTGCGTTGCCGCCGTTGGCGATGGCGTTGCTGCCCCATTCGTTCCATGAGTTATAGTCGCTGTTGTTGGTCGAGCCGGTAGTAGGGTATTTGCCGGTGCCCCAGCCGAAAAGGTCCATCCAGCCTTTGTATTTGTAGCTGTAGGCGAACGTGTAGGTATAGAACTGTTCGTTGTTGGATTTGACGCCGTCCTCATACACCGTTCCGACCTCGCTGTTGCCCACGAAGTCCCACTGGTTTTCGGCAAAACGCCAGGTGGACGTGCTCGGCTGATACTGCAGGTTACCGCGCGAGAAGGCGATGGTGTCCGTTGCGCTGATGGCAAACCTGCCGCGCAACGCGCCTTCCGTTGCGTACGTTGCCTGATGCGTCATCATCACGCCTGCAAGCAGACAGATAATAGTTTTCGTTTTCATATTTAGGATTATTATTGAATTCGTTTTCCTTGTACATCGTACATCGTTCCTCCGTGCATTATATAGAGTTTTCCGTCCCGTAGCACCTTTGTACATTGTACTTTGTCACTTTGTACTTCATCGATGCCGGTAGTCGTTCCGTTTTCCCCTTTCGTGCGGAACGAGCCTGAGGAGGAATAGAGTTCGTTTTCGTCCTCATCGGTGGCCGTCATCGTGAACCAATACTCCGTGCCCTCCGCCAAACCGCTGTAACGGAACGAGAAAGAGTCGGTTGCATATTGCGCTTGGCGCGCCGGTGCATGATTGGAGAAATTGATCTCAACCAGTTGTCCTGCGGCGTTGAAAGTCAGCGTACACATTTTCTCCGTGCGTTCTTCGTCCGCCCATAGAACAAGCGTGTAATACGTCGTCCCTTCCACGGCAGGCCACGTGAAATTAGCGGTAGTTCCTGTGGCATCGACCGCAACGGCAGGCTGTACGGAGGCGGTGTCAATCATTGCCACAATGCGGAATCGTGACCAGTACTGCGCGGACTTATAGGCATTCACACTCGCTGCTGGCACATGCAGTCTCGCCGAATCCGGCACTTTCTCAAAGGTGGCGTCATAAATCAGAGGCGGCTGAGTAGCATAGCAGGTGATATCCGTCACGAGCGAGTCGTACCAGAAGCAGTTCTGCCCTAAGATGGCGACGTTCCTGCCGATGGTTATGGTCTGCAACTCGGTCCAGTTGGCAAACGTATGCATACCTGTTGCTATCAGCTTGTCGTTGAGCACCAGATGTTTCGGACTGGCGTGGTCTTCTAACTTATTGAAGACACCGTCTCCCAGCACGGTGAGCGAAGTCGGCAAAACCAAGGTGTCCAACATACAGTGTGCGAACGCGCTGTTGCCTATATTCGTGATAGAATTGGGCAGATGAATCGAATGAAGCGCCGTACAATTCTGGAAGGCTTTCTGCGGAATGACTTTGATTCCCTCCGGCAGTCTGACGCTGTCCAACGCCGAGCAATTATAACACAGTTGTTCGGGAATCTCCTTCAATCCGTCAGGCAGCACCAGTTGTTTGAGGTTCTTGCTTCCGGCAAAGGCACCGGTACCGATACTCATCACGCCTTCCGGAATATTGACTTTCTGCAACCTGGAGCAGCTGGCAAACGCCCTCTCGCCTATCGCCTTGACGGTTTGAGGCAGGCAGATAGAGTCGTTATACATATAATGACATAACCGCGCAGGAATATATTCCACCGAGTCACCGAAGATAATATACTCAAAATGGCACTCCCCGGGCACGTCTGACTCGTATTTGATGAAATCGTTCATGTGAATAACTTCCCATACCATCACCTTGGAGGAACTATTGTAGTTCTCCGAGTGGAACGCTTCGCTTCCTATTGTCTTCAAGGTCTTCGGGAAGAAGAGGGTATCGCCCAAACTGGTGCAGTTATAGAACGCCCACATGCCGATGGATTCGAGACAATCCGACCATCTGACTTTCTGCAGTGCGGTACAACGGCTGAATGCCTGCGAGCCTATTGTCTTTATGCCTTTCCCCAAATCGCAGGACTTCAGCGTTGTACACTCCTGGAAAGCATAGGCTCCGATACTCGTCACGCTGTCCGGCAGCGTGAAACTCTGCAGGTTGTAACACCCATGAAAAGCGTTCGCGCAGACAGACGTCATACCTTCCGGAAAAGAGATCGTCCTCACGTAGTCTCGTTTCGGATAATAACACAACTCGTCCGAGGTCATGGCTCCGCGGCCTTCTATCACCAGATGACCCGTTCCTGAATCCAACGTGTACGTCAACTCAGGCCCCAGACTTCCCGTATAGACCGTCGCCTGCGCGCGCGCTCCTTGTAATAACATTCCGGCTACCAGGAGCAGATTCAAAATGCCTCTTTTCATACCTATCCTGTTTTCGTGTTTCCTTATTGGATTCGTTTTCCCTGTACATCGTACATCGTTCCTTCGCACAGGATAATAATTTGTCCGTCACGCAGTACCTTCTGAATGCTGATGTCTGACGGTTGAAGGCTCTCCATCCCAGTTGTTACTCCGTTTTCCCCTTTCGTGCGAAACGAACCCTTCGTACTCTCCACCGTCTTGCCGTCCGCAGCAATGCCTTGCACGGAATACCAGTAGTTGGTAGCAGAAATCAAGCCATCCAAGGTATAACTCAATTGCTCCACTTCTGCGTATCTTGCCGGCGCATGGCGTATGAAGTTGATGGAAATCACACGTCCGTATTTGTCGAATACCACATAACAGATTTCTTCTGTCTGTGCCGCATCCGCGTAGACGTGCAGTACATAGGTCTCTGCGCCTTCCACGGCTCCCCATGTGAAGACCGCACTCGTCTCTTCTTCCTCGATATCCACCGGCATTCGCGGAGCATCTACATTCTGGCGAAGCGGTGTGTAATAATAGGTCGCCATGTAGGATTGATTCGGATATTTCGTGTAACTGTAAACGACATCCTTCACGCGCTTGGAAGCCGGTTGCTCTTGAATATATTCGCCGTAGTCCAAATCTGCCTCGTGCGCCAGGCGGTAACTATTGGGTGAAAGCACGGGATAAGCCGTTACGTCCGCCGCATAGGTGTACACCCGGAGCGACTCGTCTTCCGATCCGCCACAGGTGTTAATACGTTTCCATCGGGAAGTGACATCTCCGTCTTCGTCACGCTCCACGCCGGTGAGCAGCAAGCGTCTGTTCGTCACACCCGCGCAGTCCCAGTTGCCGTTGTTCATCTTGTAGTGCTCCTCCGTGACCCAGCCGAGGTGGTTGTCCTCGTAGAAATACACATACTTGTCCATCGGCACAGCGTGCGTACTGTCCTTGCTGATACCAAAAGTGATACGCTCGCTCACCCTGCCTGCTTCGTCATATATTGTCTGCGTGCGGTCATCACTTATATAGCCGGCTTTCCAACCATCGCTTTTTGGGGAGTCGGTATATGCATACCAAAGCAATGTGCGGTAGGCAACAGGGTCATTGTCCTCATAGTACAGATAGCGCTTGCGGGTGATAACCGGCGTTCCTCCTGTCCTTTTTACCCCTTGCTCGTAGAGGCGTCCCTGTGCATCATAGACCAAGTCATAGTCCATGAAATCGGTAATAATGGAATCTCCTTCCCAACTGAACGTATAGGACATCGCCAGATTACCCTTCTCGTCTTTCACCTCGTGCGTATAACTGTCCGTGCGTGACGGCGTACCGTTTATCTCCCATGCGCCTGTCTCTGGATTCCGGCGGTATTTCGTACTCTCTGCCACCTTCGTACAACTGCCTACCGGAAAATAACGATAGACGGTGTAAGAAGTCGTGTCCTTGACGTGCATCGCCGAGTCAAAACTGCATTCGGAGTCTTTGGTTTTGCGGCCGAAAGCATCGTATTCGGACAGATATACATATCCCCGGGCGTAGCGCAAATACCATCCCTGACTTGCTCCGCTTTTCGCAAAGAAATCAATATACCCGCCACTGTAATCATAATCGTCCCGGCGGTAGAGATCCCATTCGGGGATATACGTGAACGTATATATATTGGACGGAACCCACTGCTCATTGCTCCGGTTGTATTCAACTGCCGTCAAAGGTTCACCGTTAAATCCGAAAGACACATTCCGCCAGTACCCGTTTTTAGACTTCCAGTTGCCGTCCTCGTCACGCTCTTCCACCAAGTTATAGTAATTCTCAAAACCATAGGTGTACGTACGCGAAGTGGTTCGCTTATTAGCCTGAATGGTCACCGTCTCCGTATAGTTCTCTCCGTACGTCTCCTCGCGTACATAGGTCCACTCCGTCTGCGCCGTGTCGCGCGCCCTCTCTATGGTATGAACCTTCTTCCCCTGTTCGTCAAAATCGGTAATCCGCCATATACGGTTACACGTAAGTATGACAGAATCCCCTTGCTGTCTGGTTGTGGGGTCAAAAACCGAATCCACCTGCTGCCTGAGTGTGAAATCGTCGTAATAAACGTACCGGCTGTAAAAGGTATCCGGCCAATAGGGATTCTGGTGGAAAATAAGATGTTCATTACCTTGCAGATCCACCAGGTATTTGGTCACGCCGTTCTCCGTACGAATAACCATCCCGTTCGGCAGGTACTCGTAGTCTTTGGTCGGGTTGCCGGCAAAACTGTGCATCCCGTCCTCATACCAGGCGAAACGTGTATCCGAAGAATGAACAATCCTGCCGCCTTCAAACAACTCAATGTTCTCCCGCCATGCGTAACCGCCGGGTTGGAAAGGTTTGGGGTCACCGTTCTCCTGATAGATCTTATACGTCGAATAAGTGCGGGTCTTCACGCCTAACTCGTTATAACCCGTTCCGTCCACCCAGATTGCTTTCAGAGTCCCGTCTGCGTAGAACTCGCGCCGCGTGGACTCACTATAGCTGAGGTGATGGTTAGTATATTCGCGGTGCAGGTCTTTCGACAGACTCCATACGCCGGTCGTCACGTTACAGTTCCATTGCTTCTCATCTTCCGTGCTGTCCGTAGCCAACACCTGTACACGCTTGATACCCGTGCACGCGCCCGTCGAATAATTATAACTGGTAGTCGTCTTGTCGTAATGGTGGATCGTACGGACTGTTCCTCCGTCCGCGTCATATACCACATGCATGGAATCAAACGCATACTCGTCCTTCTGATACAACGCAAACAGGCTGTTGTCAATCGTCCCGCCTGTGGCGTCAACGAAACTCCCGGCTGTGTACGTATAGTGCAACACCGTCCGCTTGCCGTTTGCACCCAATGAGCGATATTCGTGCTTGCTCATTCCCATATTGATTCTATATGTCAGCGGCTTGCGGGTCGTGTAAAATTCTTCATAGTCCAGCGTACTGAAGCCACTGTCCGTCGGCAGACCGTCCAAGCCGTACGTGTAGCTCACCACCTCGCGCCTGCCCATACGGCCATATTCCTCATGTTCGCCATCCATGAGCGGATACGAATATAACACACTGTCCAACCGCCACGCATACTTATCACCCAGGTTCTCTTGCGCGTACGCGTCCGTTCCATAAAAAATACTGAATACTGCCGCAAAGAGCAGAGCAAATACATGATTCTTTTTCATATCAAATCGTGTTTCAAAATCCGATGCAAAATTACTGCTTTTTTTCGACATACGCAAATTCTTCAGTTGTACGATGGATTTTTTCTGTAAAATATAAATCGCTGTAAGTCAGGTGGTTGCAAATCTCTGTTTTCTAAAGAGTTGTACGCACGCCTTAAAGGGCTCGAAAAAGACCGAATTCTTGGTCTCCATTCTATCGGTTCGAAGGAAATTTCCTCTATTTTTGCCTGTTCTTCGTGCGCTTTTTTTGCCTGCTCTCGCAACTCCCTGTAGATCGCCACATAGACATACTGGTAGAACCGCGAATAGGGCTTCATGCCCGGTTCGGGCTTCGCACCCCCCTTGAACACACGGAAATAATGCCTGAAAAAGCGGATGTGCCACTCGATGGCGACACAGGAACAGTCATGCTCGAGGGCGTGGGCACGGCGCTGCGCCTCCTTGATGAGTTCACGGTTCGCCACACAGGCCGCTGACCATGTCTTGGGGAAACGGTAGGTATAAATCTGGTGAACGGCTTTGTTACGAGATCATCTACGAACAATGATGTGCTTTTGGTACTTGCGACCTTCCTTGAAGGTATTCATTTTTCCGAAACAGCCATTGATGCCTTCCACAAACACACAATAACGCACTTCGCGAGCGTGGGTCGCGGACACATCCGAATGGGGTACGAAATAGGAGATCGCACCTTTCAAACGGGAGATTATGCGTGTTTTCAGATGTCTCGGCATAGGCTGTAAATGACTGTATGTGTGTTAATTATATGTAGTTCAAAACAAGCATGGTCTAGGATAATAAGGGAACGCTCCTTTTGAGGGAAGGGAATTATCCTTACGAGCCTCCTCAAATCCGGTGCAAAGATACAAAAAATAATTGGAATATGCAAATTTTGCAACAGTCATTTTGTCAAATTTTATACTTATTTAGGTATAATCTCCACGCGGCGGTCCTTGGCATAGGAGTGCTTGGGGTTATAGCGGTAGGGTTGTGACGCGCCGTAGGACGCCACTTTCATGCGTTTTCTGCTGACTCCTTTCCGTTCCAGCAATGCCGCCACGGCTTGTGCGCGGCGCAAGGCAAGGCGTTTGTTGTAGCGCTCGGCACCTATGCTGCACGCATGGCCGTTCACCTGAATGCGCAAGTCCGGGTAACGGTTCATCATCGCCGCTACGGAATCAAGGATATAAGCCGGTTCGAGGATAGGCTTGTACTCGTCGAAATGAAACCAGATGACGGCAGTGGACAGCAGTTCGTCCAGCTGCGCCTGTTCGCGCATCATCGGCATCTTTTGCTCCATGCCGCTCAACACAGCGGTGTCACGGAGCACGAGTGTGTCACGCAGATAGACGGTGTCACGCAGATAGGCGGTGTCGTGTTGTTCGCGGACCGGCATCAGTTCCGGATACTGCTCCGCCAGTTTCTTCAGCTGCTTCTTTTTCTGCTCGTCCGTCTTGCCGGGCCATACGGACAGTCCGATTTTGAGCCCAGCCGTCCAAGGACGCATCGCCGCAACGCAGTCCGTTCCGAGCAGTCCATGGTACTCCGGCATGAACGTATAACCGTTCTCCTTGTTGGCAAAACCCAAAGTCGTGCGCTCCTCTTTTTTGACCTTGGAAAAGTCCGTAATGCCGTACTGCGCATAGGCGGCAAGGACAATCTGCGTGCGCCGTCCGGCACGGAAAGCCATACCCAACTCCGCGTACGCCATGGCATTGAAAGTGGCGAGGCGTGACTTGCAACTCTCCTCCTGTTTCACGTCCTCCGTTCCGAAGCGTCCGGGCAGGTCATGCAGTTCCAGCTGCCACCATTCGTACCATGCCGAATGGGCGGCTGTTCCCGAAACGCGGTACACGGCATGAACCGGCACTGCCAGAGAAGCACCGAAAGCAGCATGCAGTCCGACGCGGCTTTCCTCGTCTGCAAAATAACGGAAACGCAGACCAAGCGGCACCTCTAGCAGCCAGCCTTCCTGCTGTTCGCGCCAGCCGGAGAGCGCAACGCGGTGCATGTACTGTTCCCCCTGATAATCCCTCAGCGGACCGTACTCGACGCCCTCCGTCAGCGATCCGTAGGACGAGAGGCGCACCGTCTGTACGCCGGTCTGCAGACCGACACAGGGATGGAAGAACCAGGTGTAACCCACTCCGGCACTATAGGTGTTTCCGAACTGTGTAGAACCGCCTTGGAGCGTATAACCCCAACTGCCCACACCCACTCCGGCGTGCAGGTCGATATAATGCTTTTGGGCGTACAGTCCGCAACTGACCGCCAATACGGTCATCAGATAAACAACCCGTTTCATAAGCCTTTGATTTCCTGTCCGTAAACACTATAGATTTTCTCCCCGACCATCAAATACAGATGTCCGTCCCGGATGACCTTCGTACATCGTACATCGTCCCTTTGTACTTGGTCTATTCCTTCCGTCGGACGCATCTCATACACGCAGCTGCGATAGACGGTGCCGTCCGAACCGGTCATCTCCACCTGGTAGAACCCGTTCAGACCGCCTGTCTCGTGGTAGTACTGCCCGGTGGCTCCTTCAACGCGTTCCCCGTCCTTGTACCACTGATAAGCAGTGAATTGCAGGTCGCCGTCACAATCCGGCTCACAGTTCTTGTCACTGCTGTCCGCGAAAACCACGTCATTCCACTTGCGGTGCACGAAACCGTCCGTGAGCAGCGTGAAAGGGAAGAAGTAGGTCTCACTCTTGCACGACCCGTTGCCTTTGCCGGCATAGAAGACGACGGACATGTAATACGTGCCTGCGGACACGCCCTGAGGCATCGGAACAGCTATCCGTCCGTCTGCCGGAAGAGTCTCTCCTGTACGGGAGACAAAGCCTGCCTGCTGTGCGTCGGTGGGGAAGACAAGGTCGTATCGGTCGGGTTTGCCTTCGCGGACGGCGAAAAGGATAGTCAGGGCGGAATCGGACGGGCAGAGGTCCACCACCGGTTGTATGTCCACCACCGGAACGGCGGACGCCTGACAGACGATACTCACCTCCATCGGGCAGCCGTCTATCGTATGGTCGTGCATCACCACCGTTTCGTTGTCCGCACTCAGCGTGTAGGTCTCCGCGTGGCCGTCTATGAACGTATAGGTGTCCGTATAGGGCAGGTCGGACATGCAGACCGTCACGTTCACGGTCTTCTTCTGCGAGCAGACCGCCATGCAGGAGTCGCTCAGCCCGTCCGCGAACAGCGTCACCGCCCCCTCCGAAGTGAGCCAGTCCATGAGACCGCTGTCATCCTTCACCTGACGGCGGAAGACATACCTGCTGCCGTTCGTCATCACAAAATCGTTGAGCGGCAGGCTGACGGTGTCGCTGTGCAGCATGGCTTCGCCGTTGCATGTCCAGCGGTAAATATAATTGCCGTTACCGCCCGAAACAGGGGATTTTTCTTCGATGGAACCGTAGTATTTCGGATTGCATAGGGTCATGGCGAACGAGTCCACCGCCCCAGGGTCAATCGCCTCGTACACCACCACGGTATGCGGCGTTTCCGACTCGATGGGGCTGGTACTGCACATCGCATCGCTCGCGCAGCGTGTGAACACATAGGTACCCGGTTGCTCGAACGTGAAGTTGAAAGACGCGGTGTTCACCGGCACGCCGTCTATATAGAGCGGATTCTTTGTCTCTTTTTCCGTTTTCATCTTCCACAAGTAGCTGAATATCCCTGCACCGCCCGACGCGTCCCGTTCGCTCTCTATGGTGAACGTGATGGGCAGTACGCCGTAGAGCGTGTCGGGTTTATCGTACAGTTTGCCGGCGTCGAAATCACCGAGAACCGTCATATAGACCCGTCCGGGCGACTCCGTCCAGTCCGTCTTGCACTGGTAGTCATGAGTGTAGCGCCTGAAAGCGTACGTTCCGGAGACATCTGTCGGTATGTCCCAGTTGCTGTATGGCTTGTGCTCCATATAGAACGTGTCCATCGGCGTATAGGATACGGGGTTCATGTGTTCGTCATAGACCACCGTGTCGCGGATAATCATGTACTGGTAGCCGTAAACGCCGTCCTGTTCGTCATCCTTGCCGCCCAAGGGTTCCTTGCCGTCATGGTTGGCGGAGATCAGTTTGGTCTCCTCTCGCCAGCAGGCAGTCTTCACGCCCTCCATCCTGCCGGCGTCGAACTTCTCATAGCCTTTGACGATGGTGTAAATCTGCTTGGTGGTACTGCCTTCCGTGACAGTGAGGATCACTTCCTGATTGCCGCACGGACGGACGACCTCCGCCGTGCTGTTGCTCCGTATATGGATGACCTCGTCGCTCGGCGAGAACCACACGGAACCGCTGGCACCGGACAGAGCGAACTGCTTGCGCGGCGCGTTGCCTTCCTTCGGAGCGCCCACTCCTTCGGCGCGCTCGACCGGCAGATTGTCCGCGTCCAGTAGGATGCAGTTGACGGACACCAGTGCCGCCTCATGGTCTCCGAAACATTGCAGACGGGGATAGCGGTAGTACCCGTCACGGATGATGTTCCACTCCGGCAGTTGGTTGAAGGGGTTGTTCTTGGAAGTGAAAGTGCCTGTTTTCTCCACGGCATAGAGGGTGTTGTCCAGCACATCGTTCACTCCGTAGCCGGTGACGTAGGTCCGGGTGACCTGCTGGTCGAAATAGACACGGGTGAGCTGTGAAGCGGGCGCTTCGTTCAGACCGAACAGGGCACCGGCATGGTCGGAACCCTTGCAGTAACCCGTGTTGTAACACTCGTTCAGCACCGCGGAGGCTTTGTTCACGCCTGCCAGACCGCCTACATGGTTGTTGGCGTCGGTGATGATACCCGTGTTGTACGAGTACGCTATCTGACCATAGTTGGTCCCCGTCAGACCACCCACATTGTCCCCGTTGTGCGCAATGATCTGCGCCATGTTGAAGCAGTGGTGCAGGTAGCCGCGATTTATCCCGATGAAACCGCCCACATTGCTCGTCGCGTCGGTCATGATCTGACCTTGCGCAAGACCCGTATGATGAATCACCGCACTGACTCCTGTCTCGGCAAACAGCCCCGCACCGCTAGGAAACGAATTGAGGATATACAGGTTGTATATCACATGGTTGTTGCCGTCCAACTCGCCTTGAAACGGTCTGGCTGCGCTGCCTATTGGTTCCCAACTCGGCGGAGTAGAGCCGTTTCCCCCTAAATCAAGGTCTGAAGCCAGAAGAATGGTCTTCCCTGCAAAATCATCCGTGCGGCTTGCTGCGGCTATCCATGCTAACTCTTCAGCAGTCCGGATGGTGTAGATTTCTCCGTTGAAATCGGGCATTTGTGTACCTCCGCTCCAGGGCGTCAAACTCTGCGCAG
>Ga0310694_10005883_pt1 | contig 11687 bp, 11 predicted proteins | sample 174DNAGHGhighgp2_FD_203884 | JGI IMG/M metagenome (GOLD analysis project Ga0310694, IMG submission 203884) | Sheep rumen microbial communities from Palmerston North, Manawatu-Wanganui, New Zealand - 1742 DNA GHGhigh gp2 (v2) (version 2) | ecosystem: Host-associated > Mammals > Digestive system...
GCGCCGCGTATTTGACCAAGGTAATTCCCGGCTGCCCTTTGGGGAGTTTTTCCGGGCCGATTTACACAGCCGCGTTATCGTGACCCCGTCTGCCAAAGCGCAAGGCGAATTTACCCGCCGTATTACAGACGAAAACCTATTTGATGCGGCCTTTATTAAGAGTTTTTCACTGGCCCTTGCTTGTGATTTAGCCGTATCGTTGACGGCAGATACCCAACTGGCGGCCCAACTGTTACAAAAATATACGCTCAGTTTGCAAGAATCCCGCCGGACCAATTCGTCCGAAAATTTCGCCTTGCAACCGGATCATGATGCGTTTAGCGAGGTGCGTTAACTATGTTTACCCGTCATATACAACCTTCATTTGCGGGGGGCGAGGTTAGTCCGTCGTTACAATCACGCGTGGACAGCGCGGCCTATCAAACCTGGCTCAAAAATGCCTGTAATTTTTACGTCCACCCACAAGGCGGCGCTTCTAATCGCCCCGGTACAGCCTATATGGGCACGGCCAAATATACACAAAAACCGTGCCGTTTAATCCCGTTTGTGGTGGGGGAAGATGAGTCCTATGTATTGGAAATGGGGGATAAATATCTCCGCGTTTTTACTTCCGCCGGACAAGTGCTTGCCGATAACGCTTTGCCTTACGAATTAGTTTCTCCGTTTGCGGCAGAGGATGTTTCCGTCATTTCTTACACCCAATATGGGCAAAAATTATTTTTGGCCCACCCGAATTATCCGCCGTATGTGCTGACACGTACGGCTAAAGGACGTTTTTCGCTTGCCAAACAACCCGTTACATTCGGGCCGTTTTTGCCGTCCAATACAGATACGTCACGCCAAATGCGTATCGTGGCAACGGAGCAGACGGTAGAGGTGGAAGGGGTGGCGGCCTCGTTATCGTTTGCTCCTGTGGTGGATGAACGGTATTTCGTGTATGGATATTTTCAAAATGAATTATTTTCCGTGGCGCAAGGGTATGGGTTGGATATTGGGCAGTTGGTGTCTGATTTTAATACGCATTATAGTGCGTCGGGGTTGACGGCACAAAATTTGGGCGGTGTTATTACGGTTACTTCTCCTACCGCCACCGGTGGCGATTGGAACGGGGCCGTTCTTTGCTTAACCTACCGCGATAGTTTTGCACACGCCCCCGAAATTGTAATTGAACAGGCACTTTGTGGCGGTATCAATGAGGGCGGCAGTATATCTACCGGCGAAACTACCTATATGTTGGAAAGTAATTTTGATGTGTTTTCGCCGTCGGATGTGGGGGGAAGGTACAGCATTACGCATACGATAGAAGCCCAAAAACAAACCGGAACGCTCGGATATGAAGACAGTTCTTCCATCTTAAAATCGGCGGGAGATTGGCGCGTGCAAACTTCCGGTACTTGGACGGGAACGATTGTGGTGGAAAAATCGGAAGATTTGGGAACGACGTGGCAAGCCGTCCGTTATTTGGAACGTACGGATGACGAGGGAAATATTGTTCAGTTCGGCACCTTGGAAGATACGGGCCGTATTTATTATATCCGTTTGCGCGCGCAAGGGATTACCGGGCAAGCGGGGTATGAATTGTCATCGGTGGCGTTTAGGCAAGAAGGGGTGGTTGTCATAACCGAATTTGCTACCGCGCGTAAAGTGGCGGTTACCTTGGAACGGCCTTACGGGTCAACCGACTGGACCAGTGAATGGGCCGAAGGTTCGTTTAGCCCTAAAAACGGCTATCCGTCGTGCGTATTTTTCTACCAAAACCGCTTGGGTCTTGCCGGTACGGTGCGCGAGCCGCAAACCCTCTGGTTTTCTAAGACGGGGCAACACGAAGATTTCGGTCATGCGCGCGCGGAGTTGTTAGACAGCGATGGAATTAGTATCAATTTATCGGGTAAAAAATTAAATGCTATCCACAGCGTGTGTGCGGCACGGCGGTTACTTGTTTTTACTGCCGGAAGCGAGTGGACTATTTCTTCATCGGGCGCACTCACGCCGTACAATATTCAACTGGAACAGCAAAGCGAGCGCGGATCTAGCCGCACGGCGGGGGTGATGGTGGGAAACCGGGCCTTGTATGTGCAGGCTCGCGGCGGGGCGGTACGTGATTTTTATTACGATTATAATTCCGCCGCCTATACCGGAGAAGATTTAACCCTATGCGCCAAGCACTTATTTCACAACAAAACGATTGTGGAAATTGCCCACCAGCAAGAGCCGGATAATGTGGTTTGGTGTGTGTTATCCGACGGCATTGTGGCTGCATTAACGTATGTAGCCGAGCAAAATGTTTGCGCGTGGACACACCACGAAACACAAGGCGCATTTCGCAGTGTATGCGTAATTCCCAACCGCGGCTATGACGAAGTTTGGTTTGCCGTAGAGCGCAACGGTAAGTATTTGGTGGAAAAATTATTGCCGCGTATGGCCAGTAAAGCCCCGCAAGACCAACTCTTTTTAGATGCCAGTATCTCTAAAAAATCAGATACGGCCTTTGATGAGGTAACGGGCCTAACGCATTTGGAAGGAAAAAAAGTGCGTGTGCTTGCCGACGGAAATCCGTTGGGAGAAATGACCGTTTCCAACGGGAAAATATCTCTGCCTCGTACTGTAAATTGTGCCCAAGTGGGCTTAGCATATCAAGCCCAATTGCAAACCTTACCGGTCGTATTTGCTACGGCCAACGGCCTCTCGTCCGACCAGAAAAAACGGGTCGTTTCGGTTACGTTGCAACTGACCGACAGCCGCGGCGGACAAGTGGCTCTGGAAGGAGAAAGCGGCGAGGAAATTATCCAACGCACCGCCGAGCCGTACAATACTCCCTTGGCCCTGCGTACGGAAAATTATGTGTTACCGCTGTCCGGCTCGCATACACTTGGCCCGTCGGTAATTTTTACCCAAAACGAACCTTTACCCGTTACGCTGTTGGCGGTATTGTACCGCATCGCGTAGGCCCCAAACAAAAACGGGCTTGCGCAAAAAACGCAAGCCCGTTTCAAAAAAACCGTGTGTTACGGCAACTGTAAACTGTTCACCAAATCTTTCGCCTCTTGTTGGATGATTTCATTTTCACTTAACGTAGTGGCGAAAGCATATATAATCGCATTATCTTTATAAATGGCTTTTATCCATACAGAAAACGGTCCTTGTTTGGTATATAAAATGCCGTGCACATAATATCCCGGCATACCGTCAATTATTTGTGGCCCATATTCTTCTAATTTCAGACGGTTGGCTTGTTGCCTAGAAATCAATGCGTTTTCAAATGCACCAAACGGATTTTGTGTATCTATATTTTGGGTTTGCCGCACCAGTGCGGTTATTGTTACCGGGCCGGCAATTTTGTTTCCGGATGCATCTTTTTTGAAAAGGTTGGTATTGATGCCCAATTTCGTTTCTGCGCCGGATAAAGATATCCATTCCGAAAAATCTACGCCATCGGGTAGTTGCAACGTAAAGTGATATTGCGGGTCGGTATAAACGGTTAAACCATACTGGGGTTGCGGGTGGCTTTCAATGCGCTGTTGTAACGGCCGGAACGGGGCCAGTAATTTACCGATACCCCATACCATTAAACCGGCTAGCAAAATACACGATAAAACGGTACTGATTCCCGCCAAAATAAGCGGCCATTTATTTTTATGTTTTTTGAACAACAGCCATATCAGTTTGAACAACAGAAAAAATACGCCGTACATAGCGGCCAATACAATCAGTAGGAAAATAACAAGTCCGGTCATAATACGCTCCTTATAGATTTTCTTTTATTATATGTTTTTTTGCGGAGCGTGCGACAGTTGATTTTAAGTTATTTAGGAGGAATTATGCAAGAGATGTTAGCAGGAATCGGGAAAGGGTTAGACACTTTTCTCAAAGAAATAAAAACACAAAAACAAACGCAGTCGGCCTACCGTAATTTGGCCGCTAACGAAGAATATCAGGCCGCCCTGATAGCCGCCCAAGCGCAAGCACAAAACGGTTATTTGTTGCAAACAGCGGCCGAAAAAGCGCGGAAAAATTACCAAGATTTTTTCCAAGCGCAAGGCGTCCGGCAAGCCAATTTTGCCGCGGCGGGATTGGATACCTCGTCGTCAACGGTGCAATATATCCTTAAAAACAGCCGCTTTCAAGCGCTACTAAACGAACAAGAATTGGCAGCTAATTTACAGGAAAATGCCACCGCCACCAACCAGCAAGCCGCCGAACAAATCCGCGCGCTTAAAGCCGCCGCCTACCAAAACCGTAGAGCCGCCAATGCCGGGGCCACCTCGTGGTCGATAGGGTCGGCTATCACTAAATTTTTAGGAGGATTTTAACGTATGCCCTATGTACCTTTTTCTTCGCCTACTGCGGCGGATAAAAATCCGGCCGGGGTAAAAACCGGACCACAAGAACAAACGGCGTCTTTGTCAGACGGACGACAAGAACTGGAGAAATCGGTGGTGCGGGAATTTTCCCAAAAAGGCCGTATAACGACGGAGTTTTTAGATAAATTCGCTACTTCTCATTTAGATAAAGAGCACGCCGATACGCCGCTTGCATGGGACTACGCGGCGCTTCGCCAAACGGCCCAACGGGAAGAAAGCCGCCGTGCGCAAGAAGCACAACAAACACAACTGGCGCGTGAAAGTGCTTGGACGGTTAAAGTCGGTGCGGCGTTACCGGATAATGCTTCTTTGCAAGCATATTTAGACGTGCAACTGCCCGTTCACCAAGCGCAACTTGAAAAAAGCGGCATGACTAGCCAAGAGGCCGCCGGACAAATTCGTCACCTTCGTGCTCAGACGGTGGAAAATCATATTTTACGTTCGCTGGCGGCTAATGATTGGCAAACCGCCCAAGACGTTTTAACGGCGCAAGCCGGTCAATTAGATGCGCCGGTCATGGCGCGTTGCGCTAAGCAAGTGCGTCATAGTTTTGCTAAACAGCAAGCACAGGCCTTGTGGCAAGAATCGTTTGTTCAAACCGGTTTTGAGCCGCAAGCCGCACAAGCGCAGGCCCTTGAAAAATTACAAGAACCCGATGAAGAATTAAAAGAAGATATCCGACGGGAAATTGTCAATTTATCTGCTCAGACAGTTCACCAACAAGCGCTTGCACAAGCCGGATTATTTGAGCAACTGGCTCAGGCCAATCCCGAGCAAAAAAATCAATTACTTGCTACCCAAACGTTGTTAAACGGCCACGCATTAGACACCGTTTACCAAGCGGCGCAACAGCCGGAGCAACCCGCTACTGCCAAACAGCAAGCGTGGTTTGTCAAAAATTATTTGAATCCGCCTGCCGATTTGGAACAATCGTTTCACGACGGTTTATGTGCTGCAAAAGATTATTTCCGGTTGAAAGCCGTTCAGCAAAAATCAATCGGCGGACAAACGCCGCAAACGCAACAATGGTTATGCCGCGCCATTGATACATGGATGCACAAACAAGGTTTTTCTTCCCAAGATATTATGCAAGCATCGTACGCTGTTTTGGGCGGTTCGTCGGAAGATGAACAAATTAAAATTTGGCAACAAATCAAAAACATATTAACGTGTTAGGAGAAAAAAATGACAGTTTCTATGCAACTTACTAAACGCATTTACGCGGGTAACGGTCTTACCCGCCAGTGGGAAATAGATTTTCCGTTATATTCAACGGATGATTTACAAGTGTTTATCACTTCCCCGCAAGGTGTGCAAACGCAAGTAACGACGGGGTTTGCATTCAATACCGCCGGCGATGTGCTGACTTACCCCACCGAGCAAAGCGGTCAAGAACCGTTAGCAAGCGGGTGGAGTATTACGCTGGTGCGTCATACGCCGCCCACCCAACAAATTGATTTACTTAGGCAAGGCGAATTAGATGCCGAAGTGTTAGAACAAGGGTATGATAAATTAACGTTGATTAGTCAGGAATTATCCGAAAGAATAGACCGTTGTATCAAATACCCCGTTTCCACGCAGCCGTCAGATTTGGATACCGAAACATTTTTTAATGATGTCATGGCGGCTAAACAAGCCGCACTGACGGCGTCGTCCCAAGCGGTTACTGCGGCAACAGCTGCCTCAAGCAGTGCTACTTCGGTGGCAACTACGGCGCAACAAGCCCTTACGGATATTACAACGGCAAAACAAACTGCCCAACAAGCCATTACCGCGCAAACCCAAACGTCTTGCCAAAGCGTGGAACAAGCCACGTCCGCGGCGGTATCAGCGGCGCAAACGGCCCAATACTATGCCGAACATACCTTGGGCAAAAATGTGGGCGAAGTGTTTTATTCACAAAGCGCGTCGGCTTCTGATAACCCGGGCGGACTTCCGCTCTTTACCGGCGAAACCATTTCAACCGCTGACCAACTCTATCCGGATTTTTATACGTGGGTCAGTTCGCACAGTGCGTTGCAAATTTCGGCGGCCGATTACGAAACAGCTCTCGCTACTTATGGCGAATGTCCGAAGTATGTAATTGATACAACGAATAAAACCATTCGTTTGCCGTTACTCAAAAATTATGTGAAAATGGCAAATACAACGAACGGTATTACGCAAAGCGGAGCGGGGCTTCCCAATATTACCGGAACGTTAGGCGATATAGAAACCGGTACCGGTACATATACCGGTGCTTTTGCCGCGTCGGCCCAGGTTGCACAGAATAAATATAGCACAACGTCCCAAAGTATTGACGGGATAGATTTTGATGCTTCGCGTTCTTCTTCCGTTTACGGCGCAAGTAGTACCGTTACCCCGGCACATACCACACTTTATCCGTGGGTGTGTGCCTATAATGCCGCTATCCCGGCTAGCACTGCACAAGCCGCCCAGTTTCAAACGGCATTAAGCGCTAAACAAGACGTACTGCCTACCGGAACAACCGGCTACTTTTTAAAGAAAACAGCCGACGGTGTAACGTGGTCGCAGGTAAGCGGGGGAGCCGATACTGCTTTGTCTAATCTGACAAATACGGGAAAAGAAGTGGTGGCTAATCTATCTTCCCCAAGTCCTGACTATGTGGACTTAACTGTCCCATCAACGGACGGAGATACAGTAACTGCACCTGACGACGGTTATTTTGTTATTAAGGCAAAAATAAATAACCTATCAGATTGTGCTGTTAATTTACGAAATACCACAAACGGACAGTATCAGCTATGTTGGAGTTCGTTTAGGGCAGCTGCAGTAGAAGTTGCCACTTCTATCCCTGTAAGTAAAAACGATGTTGTTGCTGTTGGTTTCTATAATGTGGTATTTAATAACGCATCACAACCGGGGTATTTAAGGTTTATATATGCTAACGGTACTAAACACAATAAACCTGCAAACTAGGGGAGAATAAATTATGACGTATTACATAGAAAAAGACAATAAAATTATATTACACGATACGGATAAAACACGGCTTGAACGTACTTTGAAGTTTATGCCGCAATATGATGGTCTTGAGGTTAAAGAAACCGAGCGCCCTATTGAAAATGGCGAATTGGCCGACACGCCGGAATATATCGCTAAAAAACAGCGGCGTGAATTAGAGGAGCAAGTGGCCGAGAAAGAGGCACAAACGGGCTTAATCCGTCCGATGCGTGAGAACATCTTAGCCGATAACTCTGCTTATAGCGCTTACACAAAAGCAAAAGCACAAGAAATTGAAACGTTAGCGGAGCAATTACGCGTGATTAACAGCGGCGGGGGCGAATTATGACCCCCGCCGACTTCGGACTCTCTTGGAAAGAGTTTGTTTCGCTCATCGCGGCGTGTGCGTTCGTATGGTTTGAGTTAAAAGCCATCAGGCGCGATATCAAACGTCTGGAAACAAAAGTGGAAAAGCATAATAACTTTGACCGCCGCATTGTCCGTTTGGAAACTTTGGTGGAAGTACAGGAGCATAATGCCGACATTCAGCAAGTCAAGTAAAGAGCGTTTAGCCACGTGCCACCCCGATTTACAGGCCGTCTGTAACGAGTTAATCAAGCAGTATGATTTCTCGGTACTGTGCGGACGGCGGGGGGAGAAAGAACAGAACGAAGCGTATAAAAAAGGAACGAGCAACGTGCGCTTTCCAAACTCGGCACACAACAAAACGCCGTCTTTGGCGATAGATATTGCGCCGTATCCGATTGATTGGGATAACTTAAGCCGTTTTAACGAAATGATTATCCGGTTTGATACGGTGGCGAATATGTTACGCGCCGACGGAGTGATTACAAGTGAGTTTATTTATGGCGGGCATTGGACACAATTAAAAGATTGGCCGCATATTGAAATCAAGGAGAAATAACATGGAATGGTTACATAATAACTGGAAGGATATTTTGGCGATTATCGGGGGAATTGTAACGGTTGCCTCTTTAATCGTTAAACTTACGCCGACTCAAAAAGACGATGCGTTTTTGGCTAAAGTGATTAACGTGTTAGCCGCGCTGTCTTTATTTAACCCCGACGGGAAAATGGTTAAATAATGCAGTATTTGCTGGCGGTATTTTTTGGGTGCGGTTTAATCGGACTAGCGGTTTATTTCGCGCGTTTGGACGCAAAAAAAGCCGAGCGGTTGACCGCACTTAAACGGGAAATTAAGGAGCGGGAAAATGCTACGCGTATTATGGCTAACGTGCGCCGCGCTGATATTGACATCGTGCGCAACAAGTTACAACAGACGAAGTAATGCGCCTGCGTGTATGGTAGGGTTTGACTATAAAGATGAAGGTGTAAATGATACGAATGCGCGGGCATTACTGGCTCATTATTGTATTTGCGTGGATGAGAAATTATGCCGGTAAAAATATCCGGCATTTCACCCCGCGTATCTTGTCAACCCAGCTCCCCCACGGACACCAAGCAGTTGGTGCGGGGCTCGCCTTCCGGTAAAACTCCTGACGGAGTTTTCCTTCAGGCCGGGGCTCGCGGTACTCGCCTTGCGGCTCACAAGTTCGCACGCAAACTCGTACATCGCTGTGCCCTTCGATCCCCCACGGACACCAAGCAGTTGGTGTCCTGTCTTGAGTAAAATTAAAAAGCACCCGTTTGGGTGCTTTTTAATTTTAGCCAAGACGGGGGATCGAACCCCGGACCTATCGCTTACGAAGCGATTGCTCTACCAGCTGAGCTATCTTGGCAACAAATTCTTATTACCTATATATTCTACAAAAAAAGTAAAATTTTTGCACGCACCTTTAGTCGGCATATATTGTTTATCCCGTTTTTACTGTCGGGAATTTTGTTGCGCCCGTCGCGCGTTTACCAGTGCTTGCATTCGCAAAGCCGGCGGATAATTACGGTTTTGTTGCAAAAAATCCGGCTCGGTTACACCGTCGGGGCCCTTATAAAGTTCATCCAACCAACGTTGGGCGTCGTCCAAATTATTTTCCAGTAGTCCGATGTTTGCCAAATACACATAGGTTTCGGGGTTAGTCGGGTCGCTCTTAAGCGAACGCACAAACGATTTTTTAGCGTTATCCATAGCATCTAACGCCTCTTGGCGCAACTGTTGATGCTCGGATAACGAACGCGCGCGCGTAGACATATCCGAGCGTGTCAACGCCATTTTATAATACAACTGGCCCATATTGTGATAAAGTAGCGGATGATTGGGCGAGCGTTTTACCACTACTTGAAAATCGGCTAACGCGCGGGAAAAATCGTCGGAAGCGACTTTTTTATCGCCCCGATTTTTCAGTACCGATTTGTCCAAATTCCACAGCCCTACCAGTATATTTGCGCGAAATTGCCGATACTCGGCTTGCAACGGATTTAACCGAATCGCCTTGGTAAAGTACATCGCCGAACTTTCCAAATCGTGCAGATTATTTAGTGCAATTGCCAAACTGTAAAAATGGTTGGCTTGAAACGGACAATACGCCATAAACTCAGTCGGCAACAGTAAAAATAAAGGAATAAAGGCGGCGGCCGAACGCAACTTTTTGGCACTTCGCAACACGACCACTCCCGCCCCGATAACTACTCCGCCTGCCACCAGCCACGCCGCCACGCCTTGTAACCAATCGCCAAACGTTTTGAAAACAAGCACTTTCATAATCTCGTAAAACGAGACAAAAATCCAACCGGCAAGCACCAAAACGCCCGTGCTTAACACCAGCCACAACCCGTTAAGCAAAAGCGACGGTTTGGTGTCCGGCGGGACTACTTCATCGGAATTTTTAACAAAACACAAGGCGGGTAACACGCCCGTAAATAACGCAAAGAAAAATCCGCTGGAGGCAAAATGGATACTGATATCCACCCAACTATGCACAAACATTCCGACAAGTGCCGTCGTGTAACCCAGTAAATAATACTGTTTTTCAGGGGGGAGTTCATTGCGGCGCAACGTGCGCACCGCTATGTAAAACAGCCACCCCATCCACCATAAAAACACCGCCAAACCGACGATTCCGGACACAGCGGCTTGCTCTAATAGTTCATTTTCGGCGTGTTGCGTTTCGGTGTTGTGTGCGTTTTCAATATAGAAAATTTGCGGGCGGCGGTAGGCGGAATAAACCGTTTTGAAATTGCCCACGCCAACGCCCATAACAGGATAATCTTTTATCATCTCCACCGTCCCGCGCCACGTGTGCGTGCGGAAACTGACCGATTGGTAACGTTTGGCTGTATAAACGCCTACCATTACCGACGTAGCCGCTAGCGCCACCAGTACCCCTACGTTAATAAGTTTACGGTATTTTTTGGCGTACGTCGCAGTATTTACCCATACCAAAACGCCGGTTGCCATAGCCACCGCGTACGCCAGCCACGCGCCTTTACTCTCGGTAAAAAAGAGAAGCACCAGCCCAATCACACCCAAGAAAAGGTATTTTTTTTGACGGCTTGCCCAATAAAGGCCCGCTAAAATACACGACGAGAAAATGATAAAATCGGCAAAAAAGTTTGGGTTGGCGTGCGTGGAAAAAATACGTTTAGTAAAAAATCCGCGCCATTGCATCGGGTCTAAACCAACTACTTGCACGGCGCCGTATGCAAATGAAATCACAACCGCCACCAACAGCCACTTGGTAATACATTTAATATCCTGAAACGTAAATTCGGTAGCGGCCAAAAACGTAATAAAACCGTAGAGCAAAAAGCGGATAAATTCTTCGGCGGCCTCGGCGTGGAGGGGGGCGAAAATATAGCAAATAAAGTTCCACAAAATATATGCAAAAAACGGAAGTAATGTTAAAACGATATGTTTGGAAAACGGATTTTTGCGACGGGAAATTTGCAGCGCACTCCACAACGCAAGCAGTAAAAATCCGCCCATGTGCAGTAAAGTTAATTTGACTTGTGCCGAATCATACGTTGCCGTAAAAAAAGAAATACTGATTAAACAGCCGAGCACGCCGGTAATATGCACGAGCGCGCGGTGAATATATGTTTCAGCCGTTTGGGCGGTATCTTTTTTGTGAGTTTTTTTTGCCATACCTATATAGTAACAAATTTAACGGTGGCGGTCGTTTTTTCAGATGGTAAAAAAATTTTGCTTGACACCGTTTTTTTTTTGCTACATTTTATTTAATGATGTAAAGGGCCGCCCCGTTCGTCACCCCGGTGCTTGCCGCACGGGCAAAAGCGGGGGATAACGGGGCGACAAGGAGAATAAAAAGTATGCAAAGAGAAAATGAAAATAAAATAAAAATGTCATTCCCGAAATTGCCCGTCCGGCGAGGACTCGGGAATCTCCACCTTATTGCTGTTTCGGAAAGCGGAATAGATCCCCGAACC
>Ga0310694_10005885_pt1 | contig 11683 bp, 9 predicted proteins | sample 174DNAGHGhighgp2_FD_203884 | JGI IMG/M metagenome (GOLD analysis project Ga0310694, IMG submission 203884) | Sheep rumen microbial communities from Palmerston North, Manawatu-Wanganui, New Zealand - 1742 DNA GHGhigh gp2 (v2) (version 2) | ecosystem: Host-associated > Mammals > Digestive system >...
TCGCTGGTGGTCTATCCGGCTGCAGCGCTCATCCAGTATGTCAGGCGTGGTGTGCCCATCTACTACATTGACCCCAAGCCTGCGGCCGTCCCCGACTGGGTCCATGTCATCCAGAAGCCCGCTACCCAAGGCGTAGCCGAGCTTATCGACATCCTGCGCCAGTGAGGGCATGAAAAACAGGAGCCGCATCTGGCTCCTGAAACAACAAGGAGGCAAGTTTCATGCTTGCCTCCTTGATGATTAATCCTTAAACTTGATGATGGTGTCCTCGCCGGCGCGAATGTGTACAACATCATGATAAAGCATCCGCTCGTTCTGTTCTCGTATCATCAGCATCCGGGTCCCTTGCTGAGCACCATAGCGCATTCCCTTGACTTCACCGTCAACAACCTCGGCTGTCGAGGCCAGGAAGGTCTTGTTCAAGCCCGAAATGTTGACCCACAGGTCATCATAATGCTTTCCGGACTCACTCACGAACACCAGGTAGCCGAAGGTGTCCCGGGTCTGGTATTCCTTTGCAAGCTTGTAGCTGTTACCCGAGCAGGAGCTCAGTAACAGACAAACGATGCAGCCGAGTGCCAGGAGACCCTTTTTCATCATGCAATAGCGGATTGGGACGACTTTACTTGTTGATACCGAACTTGATGCGCAGTTTCTCGATCATGTCCTTGGTCATGGCATCGAGGTCATACTCGGGCTTCCAGTCCCATTCCATGCGGGCACAGGTGTCGTCGAGCTTGTTGGGCCAGCTGTCGGCAATGCTCTGGCGCAGCGGGTCAACGTCATATTCCATCTCGAAGCTGGGGATGTACTCCTTGATCTTGTGGTAGATGACCTCGGGGTCGAAGCTCATCGACGCGATGTTGAACGAGTTGCGGTGCTCCAGACGAGTCGGGTCGGCTTCCATGATCTCGATGGCGGCGCGCAGGGCGTCGGGCATGTACATCATGTCCATCAGCGTGCCCGCGGCGATGGGGCAGATGAACTTCTTGCCCTGTACGGCACTGTAATAGATGTCCACGGCATAGTCGGTCGTGCCGCCGCCCGGAGGGGTGACGTAGCTGATCAGGCCAGGGAAGCGCACCGAACGGGTGTCAACGCCGAACTTGAGCGCATAGTAGTTGCTCAGCAACTCACCGGTCACCTTGGTCACGCCGTACATCGTGCGCGGCTGCTGGATGGTGTCCTGGGGCGTGCCGTCCTTGGGCGCATTGGGGCCGAACGAGCCGATGCTGCTGGGGGTGAACACGGCGCAGTGCTTCTCGCGCGACACCTCGAGCACGTTCATCAGACCGTCGATGCCGATGTGCCAAGCCAGCTGGGGCTTGTTCTCGGCCACTGCGCTCAGCAGGGCAGCCAGGTTGTAAATCGTGTCGATGTTGTACTTGTCAACAACGGCGCCGATCTGCTGTGCGTTGGTGATGTCAACGATTTCTGAAGGGCCACTCTCGAGCAATTCGCCTTTGGGCTCGGCACCGGGGATGTAACCAGCCACCACGTTGCCCGTGTAAATTCCTCTCAACTTCATTGTCAGCTCGGAACCGATTTGTCCCGTCGAGCCGATGATCAAGATATTTTTCATTGTAGTATCTAAATATTTAATGTCTAGGTTTATGTTTTCTAATCAAGCCACAAAAATACACCAATTCTCATTAATGTGCAACCTTGAACCTTATTTTTTTGAATTGGTATCAAGCGCGGGGTGGAGTGCGGGACGGTTATTATGAAGGTAAATTCTCTGGCTAGGGTAGGACACAACATTGATGGATTGCGATGGTGCTTGTTATTGAAAAATATATTACCTTTGTAGGCACGATGAAAATCTTTCGTTACATATTACCCTTGATTCTAGTGGCTTTTATGTCCCTGGACGTGTATTCTCAAGATGTCGCTGTGGATACTATTTCGCTGGCCGACTCCACGATTCACAAGAGCAAATTCCAGCGGATGAAGGACCGGGTCAGGGAAAAAATGGAACAAAAGCTGAACGAGCCGTGGGACACCATCCGCGACTCGGGCTACTGGTGGCGTGCCATGAAACACGGCAAAGTGGACATGGATGGCGGGTCGATAGACTATCCGGCGTTCATCGACTGGTGCTGGAAGGTCTATAAGTGGGGCGACAAGACATTCAACAGCTACGATACCGCCTATGTCGTGAGCACGGGCAAGAACTGGAAATTCATGTTCAAGTCCAACAACTGGACTGACAACTATAAGGGTGAGCCGATGAAGGACGCGAGCTTTGACATGCGCAGCAAGCTCGCCGCCAACATGGGTCTCCAGCTGTCGTTCATGGCCGTGAGCGTGGGCTTCACCGTCGGTATAACCAACTTGATCAACCACGAGAAGGCATCCAAGAAGTTGGACTTCTCGTTCACGTGTGCCCGTTTTGCCGCCGATGCCTACTACATGGAGAACCGCGGTACGACGACAGCCTGGTTCAAGTGGAAGGAGGGTGACGACAAGCACCGATACAAGTTCACCGAGTTTGGCGGTCTGCACCGCAAGGCCTATGGACTGAGTGCCTATTATTTCTTCAATAACCGCCGTTATGCCCAGGCGGCTGCCTACTGCTTCTCCAAGTACCAGAAGCGCAATGCTGGGTCGCTGATAGCCGGCATCAGCCTGCAGCACCGCGACATGATCATCGAGCTGGAGGAATTGCCGCAGGCGGTGCAGGATCAGATTCCCGAGGGAGAAGAAATGCCCCGTTTCCTGTACAACGACTATTGTGTGATGGTGGGCTACGGCTACAACTGGGTGCTGGGTCCCAAGTGGCTGCTCAACCTGACGGTTTCCCCCTATGTGGGCTATCGTCACCTGCTGGCCACCAACCACGAGGACCGGGCCAGCGCCTGGTCCCTCAACCTGCGTGCCCGCATGGGAGTCGTCTACAACCACAAGCAGTTTTTCGTCGGGCTCCAGAACTATGGCGACTTCCACCGCTACAAGTCCGAGAATCACCACTTCATCGGTTCCCTGCTCGACTTCACCGCCCTCGTCGGCATCCGCTTCTAGCCTCTTTATTGAAAAATTATTGCAGCAGGGTGGGGCAAGGTTGGCAGAAAAGTATTATCTTTGCCTTTCCTATAACAGACCATTTTGTAATCCGATGAGTGACAAGTATATCGTTTCGGCGCGCAAGTACAGACCCTCGACGTTTCGCAGTGTGGTGGGGCAGCAGTCATTGACCCATACCCTGAAAACGGCGATCGCCAGTGGCCGCTTGGCTCACGCCTACCTCTTCTGTGGCCCGCGTGGCGTGGGCAAGACGACCTGCGCCCGCATCTTTGCCAAGACCATCAACTGTGAGCACCCGACAGCCGAGGGCGAGGCCTGCAACGAATGCCCGTCGTGCCGGGCCTTTAATGAGCAACGCTCCTATAACATCAACGAACTGGATGCCGCGTCCAACAACAGTGTTGACAACATCCGTGACCTGACCGACCAGGTGCGCATCCCGCCCCAGACGGGCCGTTACCGCGTGTTTATCATCGATGAGGTGCACATGCTGTCGCAGGCTGCCTTCAACGCGTTCCTCAAGACACTTGAAGAGCCGCCCGAGTATGCCATCTTTATTCTTGCCACTACCGAGAAGCAGAAGGTGATCCCCACCATTCTGTCGCGCTGCCAGATCTATGACTTTGCGCGCATCACCGTCCCCGACATCGTGCAGCAGTTGCAGTATGTGTGCCAGCAGGAGCACATCGAGGCCGAGCCGGCCGCACTCAACGTCATCGCCCAGAAGGCCGACGGCGCCATGCGTGACGCGTTGTCCATCTTTGACCAGGTGGCTGCTTCGACCGAGGGGCACATCACTTACCAGAGTGCGCTGGACAACCTCAATGTCCTTGACTATGACTACTACTTCAGGCTTGTCGAGACATTCCTCACGGGAGATGTCAACGAGGCGCTGCTCATTTATAAGGAGATACGTGACAAGGGCTTTGACTCGCAGTTCTTTATCAACGGGCTGGCCCAGCACCTGCGCGACCTGATGGTCGCCAGCACGCCCAAGACGCGGCGCTTGCTCGAGATGAACGACGAGGTGGCCCAGCTGTATGGCGTGCAGAGTGCCAAGTTGACACCTGCCTTCTATTATCGGGCGCTCGACCTGTGCAACACCTGTGACCTGAACTACCGCAATGCCAGCAGCAAGCAGTTGCTGGTGGAATTGACGCTCATCAAGTTGTGCCAGCTGGTCAAGGCTCCGCAGCCCCAGGTTCAGGCCCAGCCGCAGTTGCAGAAGGTGGCTCCCGCATCTCAATCTGCCCAGCCTCGGCAGCAACGCCCGGTAGCTCAGCAGCCGGCGCCTCCACAGGCTGCCGCCCAGCATCAGGCACCTCATCCAGCCCAATCGGCGATGCATCAAGCGCCGCATCCCGACGTGCCGCAGGCTCCACATCCTGTCCATGCCGACGTGCCGGCAGCCCCGCATCCTGCTCAAGACGCCAATCCCCATGCTTCGGGTGCAGGCCGCCCGAAGCCTAGTGCGCTGGGCAACAAACCGCGCATCATGGTCAATGTCCCCAATCCGTCAGCACCGACTCTGCAATCGGTTCCCGCTTCCGGGGGGACGCAGCCTCGGCGCATGCAACCCTTCACCGATGAACAATTGAATGCCGCATGGCAGGATTACATCCGCCAGCACCCGCAGGAGAGGACCCTGGTGACCACGATGTCCTATGCCTTGCCTCAGCATGGTGACGGCGACGGCAAGTATGTGATGACTGTGGGCAGTACCACCGAGCAGAAGAATGTCGAGGAGCACAAGGAGGAGTTAGTCCGCTTCCTGAGTGAAACCTTGCAAAACGACCAGCTCTCGATTGAAGTGCAGGTGAGTGAGACGCCCATCGAGACGCCCAAGATCTTGTCGCCCCGTGAAGTGGTAGAGGAAATCAGGCAGCATAATCCCAGGATGACCCAGTTCCTCAAGGACTTTGATTTGGGTCTGGCGTGAAGATTTTCACCGGGTTAAACAGTCAGCCCAGTTGGACACTATTACCAACTGGGCTGACTGGTTTATTGCAGGCTGTTGATGGATGCTGCCTTGACGTTGAAGAAATTGGCGTTGTCCGTTTTCAACAGGTTATACTCGCTGTGGTTTCCCCACGAGGCGGGTTTGTCCTCGATGAAGGTGTCCTCGCCTGTGTCGTTGTCGATGTACTGACTGATGCGTGACTGCCAGGCACGTATTCGCGCCTGTGATGACCTGCGGTCCATCAGGGCGTTTTTCTCATTGATCAGTTCCTTGAGATAGGCTACATATTTTGCCTTGAAGTCACTGAACTTGAGAATGCGTGCAATGAGCGGATTGTTGTCGTTGCCCCAGTGGAGCGGACTCTGCCGGCCCGCATCGTCCTGCACGCCGCAGCGCAGGCTGGTGCCCAGCGTGTTGTCGTAGTCGTAGGGGATGAGGAAGAACTGATAGCCTGTCAAGTCCTTGCCGTTGAAGTAGATGTAGTAATTGTTGGCGTTGTTCCAGTAGTCGTCCCACATGCCCACGGCGACATTGACCGCATAGGTCTTGAGCAGCAAGTCGATATCGGTCGCCTGCTGGATCCACGAGTAGAACTCGTTGTCACTCAGGTGAGACAACTTGTCCATGAAGTCCACCAGCTGGGCACGGGCGTTGTCAAACTCCTCGGTCTGCGTCTCGAGCGTGTAGGCGTGGCGGTCATCGCTGTCGTCATCATACCAAATGTCGCCTGTCGGGTTGTTGAGCCCGGCAGCGGAGTTGCGGCATTTCCACAGGTAGCCTTTGTCACTGCCGAACCGTTCTTTCCTGTCCTTGACATATCGTTTGTCAATCGGCTCCATCAGTTCATACACACCGTAGTATGCCTCCTTGCTGTCACCCTCGACATGAAGCCACAGGCGGCAGTAATTGTCGCGGATGGCGGTCCACACACCGGCACGGCGGAACAGTTCGTAGCAGAACATCTCGCGCACATACATCGGGTCGTCCTTGAACCACTTGAGGTGCAGTTTGCGCACTCCCTGGATGGTGTGGGCATCGTCATCGACATATTTGCGCAGGTTCAGCCCGAAGTGGGCGTGGTGCCAGTTGGTGTTGTCGCGCTCGTGCATCTGCCCGTACCAGCCCTCGGGGCGGCGGCGGGAGGTGTTGCCCTTGAGGCGAAGCCCCACATCGTTGATGACTGTTGTCTCACTGCCCTTGGTAAATGTGACCGAGGCCGTTACATACTGGGTGGTGTAGGCATTGGCATCGTAGAGCGCCAATAGCCTGTTCCACTCGTCGAGGCTGACGTTGATGTGCAACTCGGGAATGACGTCGTTGTCCCACACGTAGTTGTAGCCCTCCTTGACATGAACTGGCAGATAACCGGTCAGCAGATAGTTGATGAGGGTGCTCAGGTCGGCGATTGAGATTTCTCCGTCGTAGTTGATGTCGCTGCGTTGCAGCTTGTCATAGTTGGCAAATGTGCCCAGCAGGATTTCGATGATGGCGTTGACATCAGCTATGGTGATTTCGCCATCGGCATTCACGTCACCCACCTCGAGGCTGAACGGATCGGGCAGGGGTGGCTCATGATAGGCTTCGATTGAGAAAGTCAGGTTGCCCGAGTTGAAGGTGAAGGTGTACTCCTCGCCGTTGCCGGTGAATTTGTAAGAGTGGTTGTTGTTACTTTTCTGGGTCGTGTAGGTGTGGCCGGTGGTGACCTCCTGGCTGCCGCCCGATGCGGGGCCGTAGCGATAATTGGCATTGAAGGTGCTCCAGTTGCTGTCCAGCCCGTCGGCGAACACAAACCACACCGTCCCGTTAATACTCGTTGTGTAAGTATAGGTGCCGTTGCCTGTGTCGGTCATCTCGACACCATTGCCCGGGTTCCAGTCACCGAAGGGGGTGTTCCCCACCATATACATGACTGCCCGTGCCGGCATGAAGGCCAGCACGAGCGCCATGATGGTCATGATATAATACTTATTCATCTTGAATTTTGGTCGGGTTTTAGCGAGTGATCAGATGCTCTGGATTGTCCAGACTATCTAGATGCTCTGGATTATTCATACCATGTGGAATACATCAGGTAGTTCTTGGCGATTTTCACGTTGATTTCGCTGGCCTGCTTGGGGTCAACCATCTTCTTGAATTTCGCAGGGCTGCCTGCCCACAGTTCGTGGGGGCCTACCTTGGTACCGCTCAGCACGACACTGCCTGCAGCAATGATCGCGCCCTCGCCAATCTCGGCGTGGTCCAGGATAACACTGCCCATGCCGATGAGCGCCATGTCACCGATTTTTGCACCATGCACGACCACGTTGTGGCCGATGGACACGTCGTTGCCGATTTCGGTGACCGATTTCTCGTACAGTGTGTGTATCACGCTGTTATCCTGGATGTTGACACGGTTGCCGATGGTGATGGTGTTGACATCGCCGCGCAGCACGGCATTGAACCAGATGCTGCAATCTTTGCCCATAGTCACATCGCCCACAACGACGGCGTTGTCGGCCAGGAAACAGTTCTCTCCGATTGTGGGCTCAAAGCCCCTAACTTTCTTGATGATAGCCATATTTGGTTTTAAGTTTTAAGTTGTTAGTTTTTAGTAATTTACTCAGGGCTAGATCTCTTGGGTCTTGCCGGCAAGCCAGGCGGCCTCGTCGGCGTTGAGCAGCGGGGTGATGCGCTCGCGCACCATGCGGTGATAGTCGTTAATCTGGGCGACTTCTTCGGCGGTGAGCATCGCGCGGTCGATGAGCTGCAGGTCATAGGGGTAGAGCGTCAATGGTTCAAAGGTGAGGAAATTGCCGAAGTCCTCGGTTTTCTCGGCCTCCACAGTGAGCAGCAGGTTCTCGGTGCGGATGCCATATTCACCTGTCTTGTACAGACCGGGCTCGTTGCTGGTGACCATGCCGGGCATGAGTCTCACGTCAACCAGGTTGGTGCGGATGCTCTGTGGCCCCTCATGGCAGCCCAGGAAGTGGCCCACGCCGTGACCGGTGCCGTGGCCGTAGGTCATGGCCTCTTGCCACAGCGGCATGCGGGCCAGCACGTCGAGCTGGCAGCCTGTGGTGCCGACAGGGAACTTGGCGCGTTGCAGTGCCAGGTGTCCCTTGAGCACAAGGGTGAAGTCATGCTTCTCCTGTGGCGTGGGATTGCCCAGGGTGATGGTGCGGGTGATGTCGGTGGTGCCGTCAAGGTACTGGGCACCGCTGTCCACGAGCAGGATGCCCTCGCCGTGCAGGGTGGAGGCACTCTCGTCGGTGGCTTCATAGTGGACAATGGCACCATGCTCCTTGTAGCCGCATATCATCGCGAAGCTGTCCTCGCGGTAGAGGTCCTGCTGGGCGCGGAATTCCATGCCCTTGTTCCACACGTCCACCTCGTTGATGGAGCCCGTGGGGGCTGTCTCCTCAATCCACTTGAACAGGCGCACCAGGGCAGCACCGTCACGCTCCATAGCGCGGCGGAAGCCATTGATCTGTGTCTCGTTTTTCAGGCACTTGAGGTCGGTGATGGGGGAGCGGAAATAAACCTTCTGGCACTGCAGCGCATTGGCCAGCGTGTCGCTCACGCGGTTGGGGTCGATGAGCACCACCTCGTGCTGGTTGACGCGCTCCAGGTAGTGGACAATGTCGTCATACTTGCGCACCCTCACGCCACAGGCCTTGAGGTGATCGCGCACCTCGTCAGTAACCTTGTTCTCGTCGATGAACAGTTCCTTGTTATCGCGTGAGATATAGGCAAACGCAATGGCAACGGGAGTAAACGGTATATCATTGCCGCGCAGGTTCAGTAGCCAGGCGATGTCGTCAAGGGCGGTAACAAGCATGGCGGTAGCCTCGTTATCCTCCAGCACCGTGAGCAGGCGCTCAATTTTGTCGGTAGCACTCTCGCCGGCATACTGCACGTCGTGGACATAGGCCGGCTCGCTGGGGCGCTCGGGACGGTCGGCCCAGATGCGGTCGGCAGGATAGAACTCGGTGGCGAGCATGAAGCCGCTCTCGCCGCAGAAGCGTTCCAGCTGGTTGGCGTCCTGGGCGCTGTAGAGGCGGCCGTCGATAGCGATGACCGAGTCCTCCTCGAGCACCTGTGCCAGCCACTCATGGATGGTGGGGTCGTTGCCCATGTTCTCTCTCATCATTACAAAGCCGCTGTCCTCAAGCTCGATGCCAGCTTGCAGGAAATAGCGTGAGTCGGTCCACAGGGCCGCCTGGTCGAGGGTGACCACGGCCGTGCCGTTACTGCCCGTGAAACCACTGACCCAGTCGCGGAATTTCCAGTGGTCACAGATGTATTCACTCTGGTGAGGGTCGGTGCCGGGAATGATGACGGCATCGACATTCAGGCGGCGCATCTCCTCGCGCAGCGCCTCAAGGTGAGGAAAAGTCTCTCTACTCATGATTCTTATTGATGTGATTACTTGTCTATTATCTGATTTAGTCTGTTGTCTCCTTGTTGTTTTCCAGTTGTTGTTGCCTGAAGATTTCCTTCTGCATTTCTATTTCACGCCGCAGTTCCTCTTCGGAGGGAAGGTATGGCATGTATTTGACTTGAAACAGTTGCTCACTGCCGTGCAGCACGCTGTAGCGTGCAATGTCTTGGCTAGTGTCTTCGCATAGCAGCAGCCCTATGGTGGGGTTGTCCCCTTCGGTACGTTTCAGATGATCAAACATTCTCACGTACATGTCCATCTGTCCTACGGCCTGATGGGTGATTTGACCTGTTTTGAGGTCAATCAGGAAAAAGCATTTCAAGATATAATTGTAGAAGACCAGATCAATATAGAAGTCACCCATGTCTGTGCGGACGTTTTGCTGTCTGGCTACAAAGGCAAAGCCTTTGCCCATCTCCATGATGAACTTCTGCAAGTGGCTAATGATGCTACTTTCTAGTTCAGTCTCGGTGAAATCGGCGTTTGGTTGCAGTCCCAGGAATTCGGCAACAACAGGATTCTTGATAAACTCCAGTTTGTCGTGTTGCATGTCTGCCGTCAGCCTGTGCATCTCGTCCGAGACCTTCTCTTTGTTTGCCGACTTCAATAATCTGAAATAGTATTGCGAGCTGATGTTGCGGTGCAACGTTCTTGTGCTCCAAGTCTCGCGCAGGGCTTCCTGCTCGTACCATTTCCTTGCATCCTCATTCTCTACGCGTATCAGTTCCCGATAATGCGTCCACGGCAGTAATTGTGGCCTCACTGCGCCCACTTTTCCATCGGTCTCGTCCTGAGTGAATTGTGGCCTCACTGCGTCCACTTTTTCGGGAAACAGTCGATAGAATAGCAAGTACCGATAAAGAGTACTTTTATCAAAACCTTTACCATATTGAGCCGTGAGGTCTTGAGCAAGTGTAGCAATCACGCGTTTGCCATATTTGGCTCTCTCTGCACCATCAAGTTCGTCCTTGGCGATGCGTTCTCCCAAGAGCCAGTTGCGAAGTGTGAGAGAGACATTGATTGCATGATAGGCCTGCTTGCGTGCCTGTTCGATGATGGCGCAAGCGTCTTGATACAGGGCCTTGTAGTCCTGCGACAAACCCGTCTGGGATAGTTCGATGTTGTCGTTTGATGTCTCCATCATATATTCCTTATTGAAAAAGAAACCAGTGCCTGCCCGTTCAGGTGGCGCATCTCCTCGCGCAGGGCCTCAAGGTGAGGAAAAGTCTCTCTACTCATTGTATTATCAGGTTTCTATTGATTATCGATGGGTCAACTAACCTGCAAAATTACAATTTTCTCATTAATATAGTGATGTAGTTGGCGCTTTTTTGCTGTGATGTGTGGATGTAGAACTTTTTTCTACGCTTGTGGTTTGTGATTCTGTAAAGATAGTAGTAACTTTGTGGTGCTCGATTGTTCGGGCATTGATTAATTGGCATTATTAACTTCATTAATATCTCGAAGAAAATGAATATCATCTATCGTCCGCCTGACTAAGTTTGGGGCGAATATTTTGTTAGTATGAAATCAGAGTTCTTTTTAAGAGTCTGATTTCCAATCTTATGGCAAAATTCAATAAGGGACAACAGGGATAACTATGCCTTGTAGCGTCGTGGTTTTTCGATTTATGATTCGGAACCCCACGGCGGGGTTCCGGACTGTGAGATTGAGAATCAAGACTGACTGGAGAGAATTTTTTTTGTTCTCGTGCTAGTGAAATATTAACCAAACTGAAGCAGGAAGCTGCTGCAAGACAATATGACGACTATGATGATTAACATCGGTAGAGAGATTGAAGCTGAGTTGCGCCGCCAGGGGCGCGGCGCAACGTGGTTGGCCCAGCGCCTCCACTGTGACCGGACTAACGTGTATAACATCTTCAAGCGCGAGGGCATCGACACGATACTGCTGCAACGTGTCGGTGCCGTGCTGCATCGCAACTTTTTCATGCTCTATTGCCAGGAAATAACCGATGAAGCCGAAAATGATTCTACACAAGTGTAGCATTTTCTGCAATAGCCATCGGGGACTACCGATTGCAAATAGCAGTAATTTTGCACGGCGAATTGTTCATTGCGTCCGACAATGGACACGACACATTAGTAATAGTACAACAGCAGGTGCCGGCCGTGGGGCTGACGATTGGATAATGGCAATACACATCGGCAAAGAAATCAAGGCAGAACTTTATCGTCAGGAGCGTGGCCCCACCTGGCTCGCCGACAAGTTGCACTGTGACCGCACCAACGTCTACAACATCTTCAAGCGACAGGGCA
>Ga0310694_10005886_pt1 | contig 11683 bp, 11 predicted proteins | sample 174DNAGHGhighgp2_FD_203884 | JGI IMG/M metagenome (GOLD analysis project Ga0310694, IMG submission 203884) | Sheep rumen microbial communities from Palmerston North, Manawatu-Wanganui, New Zealand - 1742 DNA GHGhigh gp2 (v2) (version 2) | ecosystem: Host-associated > Mammals > Digestive system...
TAACGCCATTGAAGGGGCAGTATCAAATAGTTTGATTATTGAAAATGCTACTAAAGAACAACATGGTAATGTTTATTATTGTGTTGTAACAAAATTTGGTTCTTCGTCAATTTCTGAAGTGGCTAGTTTGGACGTGCTTTATATGGCACCTACTAATGCTGCAGCAACTATTGAAAATGAACAAATTTTCTCTCAAGGTGATGACGTAATCATTATGGTAAGTGCTGAGGGTGAAGGTTTATCTTATCAATGGTACTTTGAAAATGAGGCTATTGAAAATGCTACTGAAAGTCAGTTGGTAATCGAACAAATCGCTCTTGGTGGTTTTGGTGCATATTATTGTAAAGTTGCTAATGAAAGTGGTGAAGTTACATCTAATATGGTGGATGTAAAAGTAGCTCCAAAAACGGTAGCAATCGTAGCGAATGAGAAGGTTAAAGAATCGGAAAATATTGAGTTCACTTTAGCAGAAATAGAAGAAGGGGTCGTTTATACTTGGTTGGTAAATGACGAATTGTTTGAAGATACTCAAATGACTTACTCATGGTCGGATGCTGGTGTATATGAAGTAAAAGTAAAACCTTCGTATAAGGATGTTGAAGGAGAATATGCAACTGCAGTGGTAACAGTAGTTCCTAATGTAACAATCGATTCTATAATAATTGATAAAACAAATTATTTCTTAGGTGATACGGTAGTTATTAAAATTAGTAATTATGATGAAGATTATGATTATGTTTGGGATAGCGAAACGGCTGAAATTTTATACCAAAATGGTGATTCTGTAGTGGTAGTTTGGAATGAAATAGGTGGACAAACATTAGTCGTAACTCCTTCTAAAAATGGTATCTCGGGTGATGAAATAGTTTATAATTTTGATATTAAAGAAGAAGTTATTATTCCAGTTGATGAAAAACCTATCGATGGAAACAAAGAAGATGAGGATTCGGAAGAAAACAACGACCCTGTTGCTGTTGAGACTGAAGCAGTAAGTGTTTTGGCTTATCCAAATCCAACTGTAGATATCGTTAATGTGAAAGTCTCGGGTGCTGTTGATGTTGTGGCTATTGAACTTTACGATTTACTTGGAAGAAAATTGATGTCTGTTGATGGAAGTACTACTGAAATTTCTTTGCAAGGAATGACAAAAGGTGTTTATAAGTTGATGGTAAGAACTCAAACTAAAACAATGGTTACTTCTGTAATTTTGAAATAATAAATCAGAATATAAAATGAAAAAGCGAATCCTAAAGGGTTCGCTTTTTTTGTGTGGTTAACGAATAGAAATATTATTGATGATGTTTTTTATAGTCTTGAAAAAAAAGCCTTTAAAGCATCAATATCTTTTATTGCTGGTGCTATTTCAAATTGACTGTTCAAATCTACTCCTACAAACATAGGATGGGTGATTTGTTTGCAGGCTTCTGCGTCGTTAATGCTAATGCCTCCAGAGAGTAGAAAAGGTACATTAAGTTGGTAGCGATTGAGCAAACTCCAATCAAACTTGGTTCCGCTGCCTCCGTAACTGGCACATTTGTAATCGAATAAAAGGTAATCGGCTAGTCTTTCGTATTCGCGACTAATAGCATCAAAATCTTCGGCATTTGCAACCGAAATGGCTCGTATTATACCCACACCAAGGGCTTTGACTTGTTGGGCGTATTCCACTGTTTCGTTGCCGTGTAGTTGTACGTAGTCGAGTTGCAAATCTTTCACTTTTTGCTCAACCGATTCTATAGGTTCGTTCACAAAAACGCCTACCAATTTGGTGTTTGTCTTGTGTACAAGGGGCACAATCTTTTCGGGCTCAGTCACAAAACGCGACGATTTAGGATAGAATATCATACCCATAAAATCGGGCTGTAGTTCCAACAACTCCGCCACATTTTGCGATTCTCGCATGCCACAAACTTTTATTTTCATAATGCTGCAATAAAGTTCTTTAATGTTTCGGCAGGATTTTCGGTTTTCATAAAGTTTTCTCCCATTAAAAAACCACGAAATCCTTCTGCTCGCAATTCTTTAACTGTTTGTGGATTAGAAATGCCACTTTCCGAGATTTTTACGTAAGTATCGGGTATTTTATGACAAAGGTCAATTGAGGCTTTTAAATCGACTACAAATGTTTTTAAATTACGATTGTTGATACCTACTAAGTCGGTGTCTGGACAAATGTGAGCTAATTCGTCTTCTGAATGCAATTCTAATAGGACTTCCATGCCTAACGAATGGGCTACTTGCGTCAATTGTTGTACTTCTTTGGGAGAAAGAACTGCGGCTATCAAAAGCACTACGTCGGCGCCACAACTTTTGGCTAAATGTATCTGAAATTCATCTACAATAAATTCCTTGTACAAAATAGGAATGGTGACCATTGGTCGGGCTGTTTTAATGTCTTCTGGCGATCCTGCAAAGAAATCTTTATCGGCTAAAATAGATAACCCACTGGCTCCTGATTGTTGGTAAAAAGGAACGATATCGCTTACTTTTGCTCCTTCTTTGATAAACCCTTTAGACGGACTTTTTCGCTTAAATTCCGAAATTATGCCCGAGTGGGAAGATAAAAGATTCGCTTTCAATGAATAACAAGTACGGTTGTAATAATGACTTTGTTTTAATTCATTGATCGATATTTTTTTCTTAAGTTCCTCAATTTCTATGCGTTTATTGGCAACAATTTTTTCAAGATACATAGTGGTTAGGAGTTGAGTGTAACATAAGTTTTAAGGGCTTGCATGGCTTTGCCACTTTCAATACTTTCTTTTGCTTCAGCGATACACTCTTCAATGCTTTTATTAGGACAAAGAGTGTGGATGGCAAAAGCAGAATTGATAAGTACTACATTCTTTGGACCACGTTTGCCTTCGTTGTTTAATACGTCGTCGAATACTTTCTTGGCATCTTCTAAAGTTTGGTCTTTACCTCCACAAATTTCGTCTGGCAAGACAGCTGGTAGTCCGGTTTCTGCTACAGAGTAGATTTTTTCTTCTATTGCTGTAGCTACTTTAAAACTACTAGTTAATGAAATTTCATCATACCCATCGGTACTGGTTACAATGGTATAGTTGATGCCCATTTTTTGAAATACATTCGTGTATAGTCTCAATTGCGTAAGATTGGCTGTTCCTATGACTTGATTTTGTGGCTTCGATGGATTAACCAAAGGACCAAGTAGGTTGAATAAGGTAGGTACTTGTAAAGCTTTACGAATAGGACCCACAAATTTCATTCCATAGGCAAAAAGTGGGGCATGTAAATAGGTGATTCCTGCTTTTTCAAGATTTTCTTTGTGTTTATTTACGTCGTCAGTAAATTTTACGCCATGTGCCATAAGCACGTTACTCGCTCCAGAAACAGAGGTTGCTGCTACATTACCATGTTTAGCTACTTTATATCCTGCACCTGCTAATACGAAGCATGAGCAAGTAGAAATATTGAAGGTATTTTTACCATCACCACCTGTTCCTACTATGTCGATGGTGTTGTATTCTGATAAATCAACAGATTTTCCTGTACTTAAAAGTCCTTCACGAAAACCTAAAAGCTCGTCCACCGACACACCTCGCATTTGCATCATACCAAGCATGGCGGCAATTTGTTCATTGGTATATTTCTCTTCGGTAATATTTACCATTATTTTTTTTGTATCTTCTTGAGATAGTATCTCTTTCGCCATTAGGCGTTGTAGTATTTGTTTCATATTGAGTGTTTTTAGTGTTTTAACCAATTGTTAATCATTGTTTTACCGTCGGGCGTTAGCACACTTTCTGGGTGAAACTGTATTCCTCGTATGTCGTAGGTTTTGTGACGAATGGCCATGACTTGTCCTTCGTTACTTGTGGCGGTGATTTCTAAATCAGTGCCTTTTAAACTTTTAGCATCTATTACCCAAGAATGATAACGTCCAACATCAATTTTTTTATCTAATCCATCAAATATATAGTCATCTTCAATGACTTGTATTGGAGTTTGAACGCCGTGAAATACTTCTGATAGATTTGTTAAAGTACCACCAAAACTTTCGCCGATGGCTTGGTGTCCCAAACAAACTCCAAGTATTGGTTTTTGGCCTGCATAGGTTTTAATGACGTCCATTAACAATCCTGCTTCTGTAGGAATACCAGGACCAGGAGATAGAATAATTTTATCAAATTTTTCTAAATCGCCTAATTCAAATTGATCATTTCTAAATACGGTGACATTCGCTCCAAGTTCTTTCACTAAATGAGAAAGATTGTAGGTAAACGAATCGTAATTATCTATTATAACTATTTGTTTCATAATTAATTGTATTAAAAGGTTTCGGCAACTTCAATAGCTTTTCGTAAAGCTCCAAGTTTGTTGTTGACTTCTTGTAATTCGTATTCAACATCACTTTTAGCCACAATTCCACCTCCTGCTTGGAACCATAATTCTCCTCCACGACTCACGAAGGTTCTGATGGTAATGGCCTGATTGAGCGATTTGTTGAGTCCGATGAATCCAATACATCCACCATAGGCACCTCGGTTGTGTGGCTCATATTCACTAATCAATTGCATGGCACGTACTTTGGGTGCTCCACTTAAAGTTCCTGCTGGGAAAGTATCAATAAAGGTCTTGATAGGATCGGCCTCTTCGTTTAGTTGACCTGTTACTCGACTAACTAGGTGAATGACGTGACTGTAATATTGCATTTCTTTGTACTTTTCTACATGTACGTTGTGACAATTACGGCTTAAGTCGTTGCGGGCTAAATCTACTAGCATTACGTGTTCTGCATTTTCTTTTGGATCGTCGTGTAAATACTGAGCATTTTTAGCGTCTTGTATAGGGTCGCCCGTACGTTTGGTAGTCCCCGCAATTGGATCGATGTAGGCTTGCTTGCCTTCTATGCGACAATGGGTTTCAGGACTTGAACCGAAAATACGAAAACCACCAAAGTCAAAATAAAATAAGTAAGGACTTGGGTTGATGCTTCTTAAAGCTCGATATAATTTAAAATCATCCCCTTTATATTTTTGACAAAAACGTCGTGAAAGTACAATCTGAAATACATCTCCACGCAAACAATGGGCTATACCTTTGCGGATATTTTCACGATGTTCATCATCTGTTAAGGTGCTATAAGTTCCCCCCACTGCACGAAAAGAATAGTCGGTAATGTTACCACTTCTAATGGCATCTTTGATGTCGTTCAGATGATTTTCTTCTCCGTCTTCAAGCATTTCTACTAACATCATCTGGTTACGAAAACTATCAAAAATGATGACGTATTTATATAGGATATAAAGCATGTCGGGAGCATCGTCTTTAGTGGCAGTACTATCTTTTATTTTAATATCTTCGAAATATCGAACAGCATTGAACGTGGTATAGCCATAAAGCCCGCAATAATTAGCATTGTCACCTGTTACAGAAAAATGATCTAAAAATTCATTTATGGCATGTTCCGAACGATATTCTTGGTTGATGTCACGATAAAATTCTGTTTCGTTGGGCAATTTAATGGTGGCTTTACCATGACTAATACTAACACTACCAATAGGTTGCATGGCAATAAACGAGCGACTGTTTTCTCCACTATGATAGTCACTACTTTCCATTAATGCACTTTGAGGATAGATATCACGCACTTTTAAGTAAGTTCCTACAGGCGTGTGCAAATCGCCCATAAGGGTTTGTGTGGCAGTATGATAAGCGTATTTCATATTTTATTCTTTTATTTTTTTTATTAATGAAGAAACGGCACCTTCGATGGTGGCATTTTCTTGTAAACTTTTAATGAATGCTGATCCAATGATAGCTCCATGCGAATAGGTGCAGGCAGCATCGTAAGTGGCTTTGTTAGACACTCCAAATCCTACTAATGTTGGATTTTTCAAACGCATGTTCTTTATACGTTTAAAGTAAGCTTGTTTTTCGTCATTGAACGATTTTTGAGCACCAGTTGTACTTGCTGATGAAACCATATAGATAAAACCAGAACTCATCTCGTCAATTTCGCGAATGCGGGCTTCTGGAGTTTCTGGTGTAATCAATAAGATGAAATCCAAACCATATTTATCTACAATCGATTTATATTCTTTTACATAAATGTCGAATGGTAAGTCGGGAATAATTAGTCCATCAATGCCTATTTCAACGGCTTTTTTACATAAGTTTTCAAAACCATATTGAAGGGTAGGATTGATGTATCCCATAAAAATCAATGGAATGTTTACTGTTTTACGAATATCCTTTAATTGCTCAAAAAGTAATTTCTGATTAATCCCATTTTTTAAAGCGATGTTACTACTATTTTGAATGACTGGTCCGTCGGCTAATGGATCGGAAAATGGAATGCCAATTTCAATCATATCTATTCCACCATCAGCAAGGGCTTGAATGATATGTGGTGCATCGTTTAAATTAGGGAAACCTGAAGTGAAATACACCGAAAGTATATCCTTTTTCTTTGTATCGAAAAGTGTTTTTATGCGTGTCATAATCTTATTTGTTTAAGTATTTTAAATAAGTTTGCATGTCTTTGTCTCCACGGCCAGAAACTGTAAGTACCACCACATCGTCTTTTTTAAAGCTCATTTTAGGAAGAAGGGCTAAGGCGTGAGCACTTTCTAATGCAGGGATGATTCCTTCTAGACGAGTTAGCTCAAAGGCTGCATTAAGTGCTTCTTCATCGTTAATTGGTAAGACTTTCGAACGACCATCTTGAAACATTTTGCAGTGCATTGGTCCGACACCTGGATAATCCAAACCAGCAGAGATTGAATATGGCTCAATGATTTGACCATCTTCGGTTTGCATGACAAACATTTTACTTCCGTGAAGTATGCCAATGGTTCCGCAATTGAGTGACGCAGCGGTTTGACCTGTTTCAACGCCAAGTCCACCAGCTTCTGCCAAAACGATGTTTACACGTTCGTCGTTCATATAGTGATAAATGGTCCCAGCGGCATTACTTCCGCCTCCAATACATGCCATTAGGTAATCGGGGTAATCGCGACCTTCTTTTTCTTTAATTTGCCATTTGATTTCTTCTGAAATGACACTTTGCATTTTAGCTACTAAATCAGGGTAGGGATGTGGTCCCATGGTTGATCCTACGATGTAGAAGGTGTCGTGAGGATTACAGCACCAGTCGCGGATGGCTTCGTTACAAGCATCTTTTAGGGTCTTGTTACCACTCTCTACAGGAACTACTGTGGCTCCTAACATACGCATACGTTCTACATTGGGCTTTTGACGTTCCACGTCGGTGGCCCCCATATAAACGATACATTCCATATTCATTAATGCACAAGCGGTAGCAGTTGCAACTCCATGTTGACCAGCACCAGTCTCAGCGATGATGCGGGTTTTTCCCATTTTTTTAGCTAATAAAATCTGACCAAGAGAATTGTTGATTTTATGAGCTCCTGTGTGGTTCAAATCTTCGCGTTTAAGGTATAGTTTGCATCCGTATTTCTCACTCATGCGTTTAGCAAAATAAAGAGGAGACGGACGACCTACATAGTCACGCAGAAGTTCGTGAAATTCTTTCTTAAATTCATTGCTATTCATAATGTCTAAATAGCAATTTTGTAATTCTGTGACATTTTTTTGAAGAATCTCTGGAACAAAAGCTCCACCAAATTCTCCATAAAAACCGTTTTTGTCAATTTCGTAGTTATTCATAATTATATATGTTTTATTTTTTCAATTTCACACACAAAAAAAAGGAGCTCGTTGTAAGAACTCCTTTTTCTATATCATAAAAGTAAACAATAGGGTAGCCGCTTACAACTGTTTAAGTTCTAAGTTTTGCCACCACCAAAAATTTACATTTCTTATCATTTTTTATTATTTTTTTGCAAAGGAAAATGTTTTTTTATAAATAACCAAATTTTTTAAAGAAAATTATAAAAAAAATCTACTCCAACTCTTTTCTCCACATTTCTGAATTACAATCGCTTGGCATTCTCCAATCGCCTCTTGGAGAGAGACTTACCGAACCTACCTTAGGCCCGTCTGGTAGGGCAGAACGCTTGAATTGTTGATTGAAGAAACGACGCAAGAAGGTTTGTAACCATTTAAGTATGGTATCATCATCATATACCCCTTTAAATGCCGATTGCGCCATCATGAATAAACGTTTTGGCGCATAACCAAAGCGTACAAAGTTATATAGAAAGAAATCGTGCAGTTCGTATGGTCCTACTAAATCTTCTGTTTTTTGGGTAATATTACCTTGCTCGTCGGCTGGTAAAAGTTCTGGACTGATAGGCGTATCTACAATGTCAAGTAATATTTCTTTTGCTGAGGCGTATTCAGGTTCGTTGGCGGTCCAATTGACAAGGTATTTAACCAAAGTCTTTGGTACACTACCATTTACTCCATACATACTCATGTGGTCTCCATTGTAAGTAGCCCAACCTAGTGCTAATTCACTCAAATCTCCCGTTCCTACTACCATACCGTTTTCTTTATTGGCCAAGTCCATCAAGATTTGTGTTCGTTCGCGGGCTTGACTATTTTCGTATGTTACGCTTCGATCGTTGGGATCAAGTCCTATATCGGAGAAATGTTGTAAGCAAGCTTTGTCAATCTTGATTTCTCGAATGGTTACTCCCAAAGCTTTCATCAATCCAATAGCATTGTTGTAAGTGCGCCCCGTGGTACCAAATCCTGGCATAGTAACGCCAATAATTTTATCGTGTGATAATCCAAGTCGATCCATGGCACCTACGGTAACTAATAGAGCAAGTGTAGAATCTAATCCTCCAGAAATACCAATAATCGCAGTCTTAGACCAACTCGCAACGAATCGTTTGGCTAATCCACTCGTTTGAATGTTGAAAATTTCTTCGCATCGTTCACTTAAACATCTATTATCGTTTGGAATGAATGGATGAGGATTGAATGTTCTGTTTATTTGAAAATTATTTTCTTTTAATTCAAATTTAATTTTTCGATATGTTGGTAATGGAATATTTGTTCTAAAAGTGGTGGTTTTGATGCGTTGTGATTGCAATTTATCAATGTCTATATCGCAGATGGTAAGTTGAGGCTCGCGAGAAAAACGTTTGTTCTCTGCAATTAAATTACCATTTTCTGCAATCAAACAACTGCCTCCAAATACTAAGTCGGTGGTTGATTCTCCTTCTCCTGCAGAAGCGTATATGTAGGCACTAATAGTGCGTGCACTTTGTTGACATACCAACGATTTGCGATATTCATTTTTACCTACCATTTCGTTGCTTGCTGAAAGATTGATGATGACGTTCGCACCAGCTACACTATGCAACGATGATGGAGGAATGGGCGTCCATAGGTCTTCGCATAACTCTATTCCTACAACGGCATCGCCAGCTTCAAAAAGCAATTCACATCCTATGGCAACAGTCTGATGGCAATATTCTATGCTTGAACTTTTGAGATTTGAGGCTTCTGAAAACCAACGGGCTTCATAAAATTCGTTGTAGTTTGGTAAAAAACTTTTGGGTACTATTCCCAAAATCTTGCCCGATTGAAATACAATGGCACAGTTGTAAAGGCGTCCGTCAACTTCAACTGGTGCTCCTATAATGTTGAGCGAATGAACTGCTTTGGTACTTTTAATAACTTCATTAACAGCATTTTCACATTTTTGTATAAAATAGGGTTGAGTGAATAAATCGGCACAAGTATATCCACAAATACAAAGTTCTGGCAATGCTATCACTTCTACATTTTGGGTATTAGCTTGCTTGATTAAATCAATGATGACTTGTGCATTTTTATCACAATCAACTATTTGTATGCACGGAACTCCCGCTGCAACTTTAAGAAAACCATTGTTCATTGTAAATAAATTTATTTACAAAAATAGTAAAAAACTTATTAGTTATATGGAACTTGTGTTCACAATTTTTCTTCTTAATAGTTGCAAATACCCTTATAAATCGCTCTTTAATAGGCATTTTTTCTTTAATTTTTTTGTATAATCATGGAAAAAACTAATTTTGCAAAAAATAAGGTAATAAGGAAATGAAAAGAATTTTAGGTAATACTTATACCCCAACTATAGGGGAAGAATGTGCTAATACCATTTCTCATGGTGTGATGGCAATACTGACTTTATTTACAATTCCATTTGCTATCTTGTGGGCATTTCATCTTAGAAATTCTTATTTGGATGCCGTTGGTGTAAGTATTTATATGATCTCAATTTTTTCAATGTTCTCGGTATCAACACTTTATCATATGATGCCCGAAGGAACTTCTATCAAAGAAAAATGGCATTTATTTGATCATATTTTTATTTATGTAGCAATTGCTGGCTGCTATACGCCGCCTTCTTTGTCTATCATCGGTGGAACTTGGGGGATAGTTGTCGTAGTACTTCAATGGACTATTGTCTTATTGGGTACCTTTTATAAAATTTTTGCTAAAAAACCACGTCAGTTTGTTAGTCTAGCGATTTATATATCAATGGGTTGGATGATTGTCTTGTTTTTACCTACTTTGTTAAAAAATGCTGGTATAGAATTTTTGTTTTGGTTGATTTTAGGAGGATTGTTTTATACAATAGGAGCCGTTATCTACGCGAAAAAATCGTTTAAGTACTACCATTTTGTGTGGCACATGTTTATTAATTTCGCTGCAGTAAGCCAGTTTATTGCATTCGTATTTTATTTGAATTAAAAGTATGGAAATGAAAAATACAGCTCTTGTCCTTGAAGGGGGAGGTATGCGTGGTGTCTTTACTGCTGGTGTTTTGGATAGTTTTATTGATCAAAATATCACGTTTCCTTACGGAATAGGAGTGAGTGCTGGTGCAGGCAATTTGCTAAATTTTTTGTCGCACCAGAGAGGGCGTTTGAAGATTATTGATATTGATTATCTTGAAAAATATAATTATATCGGAATTCATAAGTTGATTACCAAACGGAGTTTGATTGATAATGATTTTCTTTATGATGTAATTCCTTATGAGGTGAATCCTTACGATTTTGGAGCGTTGTTTTCTAATCCTATGGATTGGGAAATCGTAACTTGCGATTGTCGAACGGCTACCTCGTGTTATTGTACCGAACGTCAAGATGAAAAACGGGCTTTGAGTATATGTCGAGCTTCTTCTAGTCTGCCTTTTGCTTGCCCGCAAGTTGTAGTTGATGGAATCCCAATGTTGGATGGAGGAATCACCGATCCTATTCCTATTAAGCATGCTATGGATAAGGGATATGATAAAATTGTCCTTGTTTTAACGCGTTTGAAAGGTTATCGCAAAGACCCTAAGGGTATAAAGTGTCCGAGTTTCATTTATAAACAGTATCCTCTTTTACAAGAAAAATTGTCTACACGTAATCGTGCTTATAACGATTTGATGGATGAAATTGAACAAATGGAGTCGGAAGGAAAAATTATGGTTATTCGTCCCGAAAGTCTTTATGGCGTGAGTCGTTTGGGTAAAGATGTTACGTGCTTAACTAATCTTTATGAGCATGGATTGGAAATGGGAAAACGTTTTTTAGAAAAGCATAATAAGAATTAATAGTTGTGCCTTTTAATTATAAGTAATAAAATAACCCCGAAAGTAAAGACTTTCGGGGTTATGCTATTTTAATACGTTTAATTTAATGCTCTGTCGCTTACTTTTTTAAGGCTTGTTCGATATCTGCAATGATATCTTCTGCATCTTCAATACCTACAGATAAACGGATTAAATCAGGAGAAACACCTG
>Ga0310694_10005890_pt1 | contig 11677 bp, 6 predicted proteins | sample 174DNAGHGhighgp2_FD_203884 | JGI IMG/M metagenome (GOLD analysis project Ga0310694, IMG submission 203884) | Sheep rumen microbial communities from Palmerston North, Manawatu-Wanganui, New Zealand - 1742 DNA GHGhigh gp2 (v2) (version 2) | ecosystem: Host-associated > Mammals > Digestive system >...
AAGGAAAAACGGTTATATGTTTGTGGGGCTTTTCCTAAAGTAGAGCAATACCTGATTTCAAAAGGGTATGCCTACGAGAAAGACGAAGACGATATATTAACCATCTTAGAAGGCGAACAGTATTGGTTTTAAATAGAAAACCGTATGTTTGCACGATTTAAGAACATACATAACATAACATTATGGATACTTACACCAACCCACAGCCATTGAGCCCTGAAGAGCTTTGTGAAAAACACAATTTAAAACCACTTAGTGTGGAAAATGAAAAATTTGGAATAACCATGGATGACGTTAACGAAGATGATGAAATCATGCTTGTTGAAGTATGCAGAAAAGATGGATTTATATTATATGAATGCGAAGACGAGAATATGGGTTCTGACGTATCAGACGAAACTATAAATGAATTATTCCCAGATTTTGAAATCCACCCAATGAAATCTTATATGCTTGAAAAAGATGGAGAATTCTATTTCCAATAGGGACTTATTGAAATAACCACGCTATGATAAAAATCGTTTATCGTCCAGAATATGACGAGGAAATATTTCTCGGAGACCAACCCCGTGTGATGGGGACCGAGTATTTGGGCACAAAAGGTCTCTTACAGGAACTGGGGCTGCGTCTTGGCCTCCCCACCACCGCCAAAGCCGATGTGGAACGAGAAGCCGATTACCACAACGCAATGCAAAAGCATCTTAGCGGTACACTTTTTGAAAAGGCGGCCCATATCGATCCCTTCGGTGTGGCATCAAAACTGCTGCATTGGCGCGACGATCTGCTGATGGCAGGATGGGATGGAAAGATGACAGAGGCAAAGCTTACCAAACTCTCCGTCCTTGCCAACATCGAAACCGATTTCCATTCAAAAGGCGCTCCCGATTATTGGCGAGAGGTCTACGAGGCTTGTAAGGACAAATCATTGGCCGACTGCGTGAGCGACATCCAAATTGATTGCCCGTGGAGCGAGATTCCCACATTGGTACAACGCACCTTGGAGCAAATAGAAAAACACGGGACGACCCTACATAAGACCGTACCGGAAACAACGGACCCCGCCCAGTTGGATGTCAACAAAATCAAGCTACTGGAGTTTGACGACGTGAACGAGGCCTACGAGTGGATGGCGCAAGTGGCAGAGCTTCCTAAGGACACCGTAATAGTCAACCGCGACAATATGCGATTGAATTATACTTTATACACTTGGGACAAACCCGCAGTACATGCTTCGCTAACGCAAAGCAACCCGCAACTGTTGCAACTGTTCAAACTGAGCATGAGTGTCTTCGATCGTCCTGTCAACATCTACAATCTCGTTTCCTATCTCCAACTCCCAATGAGTCCAATACCCGCCAAATTGCGTTACGAGTTGGCTCATGTGCTGTTGAAAAACGGAGGCTTTGGAGAGAAGAAAAAACGCGACGACGGCCAATGGCGCGACGATTGGGAGGATACCATAGCATCGTTTGAGTTTTTGAACGACGAAGGGAAAGCCACACCACAGGCCAAAGCCAAAAAGATGCCTTTCATAAATGTCATACGCAAACCCTACGACAGCGGAATCCCAAAAGAAGACTTGGTTGACTATATCACCCAACTGCAGCAATGGGTTCGAGGTTTCAATGGCATGAACGACATGCCTGAGGAACGCATCAAGCAACTACACGGACTATCTGATTTGTTGTCTTCCTTCTCCACCGCCACCACTTTATTGCCCAATCCGATTGCATATGATGACATCGAAAAGCTGCTGCTCCAGATTTATCGTCCCATGAACTATGCGTTGCAACAACCAGAGCGCGGCTCCCTTAACGTCATCAACGATGTGCGTTGCATGGCCATACCCGCCAACACCCTTGTGTGGCTCGACTGCCAGGCCGAAGACACCGAAATCGACCCATACGATTTCCTCAATAGTGATGAGCGCGCCTACCTCGACTACAACAATGTGCAGCTGCCCGACTTCGGCCAACATCTGAAAACCCTTCGCAACGAGCGCATCCGCCTTCTTAACGCAGTAAAGGAACAAGTCATCCTTGTCAGAAGCGCCTACGACGGCACCACACGTTTGAGCGAACACAGCATGGTGGCTGAAGCCAACTATATGAATGGAGGAAAAATGCCTAGCGATAATCCCGACAACATCTTTAAGATGCAATCGGAAAAAACGATAACGAATCCCATTGACCACTATCAATCGGAGTTTGCATACGAGTTAGGGCCTCTGGCATACGAAGGACGCAAGGAAAGCAACACCTCCATCGACACACTCATCCAGTTGCCGTTCAACTATGTGATGCAACATGTGGCCAAGCTACCGTTACCCGACGACGAACAACTAAAGAGCACCTACCTGACCAAGGGCCTGGTAGCGCACTACTTCTTCCAACACATTGTTAAAGATGGTGAAAAAAACTATTCCAAGATGCGGAATCTCACTGAAAACGAGTTTGACCAGAGGCTCGATGACGCCATCAATGCCACAGGCCTAATCTTGTTGCAACCAGAGAACGCCAGCGAACTGCACAATTTCAAAGAAGACTTGAAGGAGAGTATGCTCGCGCTCATCTCGATTATGGAACAACTCAAACTAAAACCCGAGGGCTGCGAGTTGCCATTCCCCACCAACGAAAACGATGCGTTATCCTTGGAAGACATTGGAGCTTTTGGCGCACGTATCGACTTTCTTATGACCAACAGCCAAGGCGATTATGTCATCTTCGATTTCAAATGGAGCTTTAGTAAGCGATATAAAGAAAAGCTGGAACAAAACAATGCCATTCAGTTGGAGTTGTACCGACAAACTGTGTTGGCCACCTATCCCGGGAAGAGGGTGGTCGGCGTCGGCTACTACCTGATGCCAGTGAAACAATTGATTACTTCTGACTTCGACGAAATTGAAGGTTCATCTCTGATCAAGCATATTGATGGTGTGGATGGGGATTTGTTTGAGAAAATCAAAAATGCATACCAATATCGCATGGAAGAAATCAAGCGAGGTCATATCGAGGAAGCAGAGATGATGGGGCTTCTTGAAGATCCGACATGTTATTATGCAAGCCAAGACGCACAAAACCTCTGCCCTTTAGAAGTGGACGAAAAAACTAAAACGAAGCAGTCTGAATATATATTCCGACCGTCCAAAAAGCCTCGTTACGATAATGACAAAAAAGAACCCGCTGAAACACCCACATCACATCCCATCTTAAAAGGCAGACTGAAATGAAAAACACGACTTATATCAATGCCGGTGCCGGGTCGGGAAAGACCTACACCTTAACCAATTTGCTGGCCGAGAAACTCTCAAATGGGGAGGTGGAGCCATCACAAGTGATTTTGACTACTTTCACCGAATTGGCTGCGGCAGAGTTCAGAGAGAAAGCGCGAGTACAAATACTCGACAAGGGAAAACTTGATGCCGCCGCACAAATGGATTGCGCCGCCATGGGAACGGTGCATTCCGTAGCACTGCATTTTATCCAAAAGTTCTGGTATCTTTTGGATTATGGGGCCGACATCCAACCCATTTCGGAGCGCGACGAGGAGTATTATATGAACCAGTCGCTGGCACGTATCATGAACGAAACAGATGCTAATGGCAAGTTGAAAGCACAGGCAGACTTGGACAATTTCAAACGTTTCCGCAACCATTTCGATATCTGCGATTCTTCAGGCAATCCCGATTATCTTTTCTGGCAAAGATACCTCAGGGTTATTGTGGAGAAGATGGAGTATTATAATGTGACCAATCTCCAAGTCAGCATCGACAAGAGTATAGAGACCCTGAGAGCGGTTTTCAACAAGAATGTTGATCGAAGATTATTGCCCCAACTATTAATCTATTTGAATGCTTACTACCAATATCTTCTTGGTTTAAATACAGGTGTTGCAAGGACACAACGTGAAGCCATAGCTCCTCTTTTGAACAATTGCAACAACATGTTGGACTTGCGGTCGTTGGCAAAAGACTTAGAACATCCTGCGGGTAGGAATATTAATGCAAATTGTCCTGAATATGCTTTGTTGATGGCAGAAGTGTCCAAGTTACCTGCCGACACCGAAAACCTAACGATCCTAGAGCCTTTCGTCAAGTCCATCTTCAAGCTCGCTGAGGTCTGGCGCAACGACTACATCAACTTTAAGAAGAAAAACCGACTGATTTCCTACAACGATATGGAGCAGCTGTTCTTGCAACTGCTCACTGACGAAAAGGAGGTGCAAGACTATGTCAGCAGCCACTACCGCCTGGTCTTGGTGGACGAGTTCCAGGATTCTAATCCTATCCAGCTGAAGATATTTAACCGCTTGTCGGAACTGGTCGCTCAAGGCGGAGGCCATTCCTATTGGGTGGGCGACCCCAAGCAGGCCATCTATGGCTTCCGTGGGTCAGACACCGAATTGGTGAACTCAGTAGCACGTCATTTCGGAAAATTCTATAATGACAGTGCCATCCATCCGGAAGAAGGGCCAAACAACTTAGGCACAGGCCGCCTGACACAAAGCTGGCGTTCGCGACAGCAACTGGTTGAATTGGTAAACGAGACCTTTTATGAACCCTTCAAAAACGACGGCATCAACGACCTGCTCATCAAGTTGGATGCGCATCATAAGAACGACAACGTCACATACCCTGCAATTGCCCATTTTGAAAGCTCGGCAAGAAATGTCGAAGGCGCAGCATTGGATTTGGCAACCCAAGTGAAACAGTTGTTACAATCCAAGATGTTGGTACATAAAGGTCAACTTGACTGCGCCCCCTCAGAAATCTCTCCACTCGACATCGCCGTGCTCTGCAAGACCAATGAAGACGCGAAAAAGATTGTGAAAGCCCTACGTGGCCTCCGCATCCCCGTTTCAGAGCCAGAAGATGCCATCATGCAACGCATCGAAGTCCAACTGGTCGTTACCTTGTTGCATTTTCTGCAAAACCCATCGGACAAGCATGTCCGTGCCGATTTGATGCGACTGTTATGGGGCAAGACAACAGAGGAAATCTTGAAAGACCGTATCGGCTATGTCGAGCAAAACAACCCGACCGACCAGTGGCAAGACGATGCCGTGTCGGAGTTGCTGAAGCAATCAGAGCGTTATAAACATTTGTCCATTCCCGAAATGGTCAAGGGCTTGATTTACGAATGCAACATCCCAGCATTGACAACCCGATGGGGTGACGCACACATCCGCCAACAGAACCTCTCCACCCTGCAACACCTTGCCGATGATTATGACGAGATGTGCCTGCAAATGGGCCAAGGAAGCTCCATCAGCGGCTTCCTCAATTACCTGAACAGCAACGAGCCAGACAAGGAAAAAGACAATATGTCGGATACGGTAAAGGTATTTACATACCATGGCGCCAAAGGCTTGGAGTGGCCTGTTGTGATCATGCATGGATTGCAGAAGGACGTATTAGAACAACAGGATTTCACCAGAAAAAACTTCATGCGAGTTCGTGAGATGGTATTAAATGACAATGCAAACGCTGCCGACCCCTTCAACAAGGAATATTACATTCATTTCTTCCCGTTCATTCTGAAACAACACAACAGCAACATTCCTGCAGCCGTATTGGACAACATTGTGATACAGCCGATTCATAACTTTCTGCTTTCCAAAGCAGCCAGCGAAGAACGTCGCCTGCTCTATGTGGGCATGACGCGCGCCAAAGACCAACTCATCACCTTTGGTTATAGAGAACAATATAATTGGCTCATCAATGCAGGTGTAGTAAACCCAACCGTAGAGAACGTCTGGGGCAAGGAGGAATTCACACCCTGCCGTTTGGAACCCGCGGTGTTGTCCGCCGAAGATCATGCCAACGCATCCGACGAATACAGCATAAAGGAAAAACCCACAAAGCACACGTCTTTTGAAAAGCGTTATCTCTCTCCGAGTAAGATAGAAACCTTTGATGGCTATACTATGCATCGCGCTTGGGCAGAAAAAGGCACCGAAATCAGTTCGAAAGGCTGGGGAAGCGACTATGCCGCCATCGGTTCGTGCATCCATAACATCTTTGCAGTCTATCGGCCAGGACAAGATGAAGCGAACAAGGAAGCCGCTTTGCGTGTCATAGGCGGCTATGGCTTAGCAGGACAGCTTGCCGGTCATGTCGATGCCATCCTCCGTTCCGCCGATTGGCTGTATGACCAGTTGCAACAACATTTCCCGCAGCGGGATGGCGACGGCACTGAGCGGGAATATCCTTTCCAGGCGACACTGCCCTTAGGCCAAACGCTGCGTGGTGAGATGGACCTGTTGTGGCAGTATTCCGACGAGCAAGGCCAGCATTGCGTGTTGGTGGACTACAAGTCCTTCCAAGGTGTCGATCTCCATTCGTACAGCCGAAATAAATATCCTCAGCTCTCCGCATACGCCTCAAGCCTTAAGAATGCCGGCATTGATGTCACACATGCTTTGATCTATTATCCCGTTCATGGGGTGATTCATGAGTTGCATTAATGGAGCTGTAACCCCAACTTTTGACAATTATAATATTACGAGAACTTATGAGCCTACCAAAAACAACAAACAACAGCCAATTAGAAGAGCAGATCAACGGCTGCGACAAGATGAGCCGTGTGTACGGCAAAATGTTCCAATTTTTGCAGGAACTGATGCAGGACGAAGAGAAATTCAAAGAGCTTACTCCTATTGACTATTCCGCGTTGGGCATGTACATGGGAAAGTTTGTCGAACAGGAGATAAACAGTTCGGTGGTGCAGATAATGAGAGCCTTCTGCGGAATAGAAATGCCGGAATACTATTGCAAGTTCTGTCCTGATTTTGACATCGATGCAGACGTGGAATACAAGAACAAGCGGATTCGCCTCAACGAACACAAGGATCCGCAAGCCCCAATCAAAGCGCTGAGGTCCATCTCATTGGGTGATGCCTACTATGCCTTGAAACAACTGAAAGAAGAAGAGGAGGATGGATTTTTCGACGACTACCCATGGCTCTATGACAAGAAATTCCTCGAATCTTGGCGTAGGCTGTTTAACTATCGCAACAGAATGGCTCATATAGGCGAAATTATCGATGCAGACACACTTAAGGATAACTATAGACAGTTTCTCACTTTTCTATCATTCATGCCGAATATACTTAAAACAAAAAAGGAACTGGCACCAGCCGAATATATTGAAGAAATGGCCCCCATCACTGAAAAAAAAGAATACAAGCCTTATTTCACTTCAGAATACACTCCCGACAAACCATATGCCCCCAAGGAGATTGCTGAGCAATTTTGTACTTTATTGGAGTTGGTAAAAGAGCCGAAAGAATGTGATAATGCGATGGTGGCACTAAATGACATCAAATCAAAATATTGTCTTGATGCCATCATCTTCAAGGGCAAGGGCGGAAAGCAAGGCTTGAAAGACTGCCTTGGGAATATACTTGTACCTGCAAAATACGACGGTTTCGACTTCATCCCTAAGCCATTAGAATATAAGCGCAGTGGCGTCATCGCAATCCGAGAAGAAAGATATGTCGTCGTCTCCCTTGACGGTACGGGGACGGAATTGACCAAAGACACATACGATGAGATAAGATTGGCATCATATGAAAACACATCTTCACCATATATCTACCGCAAAAACGGATTGTCAGCATGGGGATTTATGAACTTTATGGGCGATGAAATAACGGACTGCATCGCCGATCGTTTTTTCGACCAACAAATGTACGCGTATTATTCAAGCGGCGACTTGTGGGGATATTGGGAATACTTCTATAAGGTTCTGTTACCACCCATCTATGACAACATCGAATCGGAGGACGAGCCTGGAGGTTTGCTGCTATTCACATTGGATGGCAAACAGGGTTATGTGAAATATGACGGGACGTTTATTTCACTCGACGAATATAACAGCCTTGACGAAGATGAACAATGGGATGTGAGGAATGATTGTATTATTGACATGCTTATGGACTATTGATTACTGGCGCAGGGATTGGGTTGAACAAAGGGACTTTTACTGCATTTTTAATATCTGATTGCAAAATGACACGTTTCAAGTAAACACATATGTCAACACTTTGCATTCTTTAGGGCAGAGTGATTAATTACAGTTAGTGGCGAGATTTTGAAAAAAAGACTATTTTTGCACAAAATATCCTAAGAAGAATGATTAATGGATTTGTTGAATGTGGGTTATTACGATGACACAAAACACTACTATTCAATTATGATGTTTAATATTCGTAAAATAAGAAAAGAACTGAAAGTTAGCCAGACTCAATTGTCGGAAATAATTCATATGTCTCAACATAGATTATCATCTTTGGAGCTTGGAAAAGACACCCCTCTTCCAGAAGAAATCGAGCGAATCACAAAAGCATTTAATGATATTAGAAATGGTACCATAACTATTAGAAAAAAGAAAAGAATTTCAAAAGAGAAATTTGAAACATCAATAGTAGCGGAAAACCCAAGAAGAGGATACAAAAGAACAAAAAACAATGAAGCTTATTTACAAAGTCTTAGAAATTTGGAACAAGAGTTTCAAAAGAAGCGAGAAAATTGTCCTATTGCAATTTCTTTCTTTGCTGGATGTGGTGGATTATGTTATGGGATTAAGGCTGCTGGTTTTAAAATAGCAGCTACAAACGAACTTGTTGAAGACTATAAAACCATCTATAAGCAAAACTTTCCAGAAGCAAATTTTCTTTCTAATGACATTAAGAATATAAGTGAAGAAGAAATAAATGCACTTCTTGAGCAATATCCTGAAGTCGACTTGTTTGCCGGAGGACCACCCTGTCAAGGATTCAGTTTAGCTGGTAAAAGGGATGTGTCTGATAAAAGAAACACATTGTTTAGTTACTATTTAAAGATCGCCAACAAAGTAAAACCAAAAGTGATTTTGATGGAAAATGTGAGATTACTTACATCCATGAAGAATCCCGATGGAAATTTAGTGAAAGACGAAATTCTAAAAACATTTGCTGAAATCGGTTATAACAGTCGATTCTTCATTGTGAATGCTGCAGATTATGGAGTTGCACAATATAGACAAAGAGTAATCTTTATTGGAATCAGAAAGGATCTTAATCTCCTGCCAGAAATTGCTGATACTATTTGTGATAAAGAAATAGGGTTATTTGCCAAACAACCTTATTTTACATTTGGCGATGCGGTTTCTGACTTGGAATTTCTTGAGGCTGGAGAGCAATCAAAAAATGATAGATATCATAAAGCAATTGCTCATCCAGAACATGTTATTAGATGGTTATTCAATGTCCCTGAAGGTAAAAGTGCTCACGACAACGAAGATCCTTCATTAAGACCTCCATCTGGTTTCAATACAACATATAAAAGACAGGTGTGGAATGAGCCTGGATCAACTGTTCAAACGACATTTGGTATGATTTCAGGTGGCAACAATGTTCATCCAATAGCGACAAGGTCTCTTACCATCAGGGAAGCTATGAGGTTACAGAGTTTTCCTGATTCCTTCAAATTTGACGGAAAAGAAGGCGTGGTAAGAACTACTATTGGTAATGCTGTACCACCCCTTCTAGCGTATAGAATTGCATTATTTATTAAAGCTCATTATATAGATAAGCACTAATAAGAAATCAGTTAGTATTCTTCGGCGAATGGATAATGATAAAAATAACCAGCTTTCAAATTAAATTGAAGTTGGGTTGGATGTTGCTTTTGTCCACCTCTTTGCATTTGAACAACACCAAATCTCGGTGCTAGGTGTTCAATACCTGCGGGTTCTTTATGGCTCCCTTTCTTTACTCTATATTTATTGAACACAAATGGGCTATATATGTGGGATAAAGCAATAAATTCGTCCATTGAAAAGATTGCTATTTCTTCTTCGTCCGAAATGGCTTTTTTGGTTTTATGAAGAATGATTTCTGGAGGAAAAGGATCGTCTTTATAACCTTTTTGCAGAAGAAGTCTTGTTATTTCATCTTGATGATTCGTAAATAACTTTTCCCATTCGGATTTTCCTACTGCATTGATTTCTTCCCAAAAATATCTTTCAGGAGTGGAAATCCTATCTGAGCAATCCCCATCATCGCAAGGCCTATAACCAGTGTCTCCACAAAATTGCTTCATGGCCACAAGTGCGTTGTTTGATAATGCATATCCACTTGATACAACCATATTATAGAAAGCTGTTGCTGTTGAAAAGTATACCTGAGCATTTGTAGGGGTTTTATTGTCGCATTGCTTTACAGAAACTCCAATAATTCTATATGAACCATCTTTGGCAACAAGCTTGACGATGACATCGCTTTTACATTCTGTTAATAAAATGCCGTCAATTGAGATTTCTTTCTCTCCATCTTCCGCAGTTGCTAATCGTCCAGTAGAATATGCCTTTACAAAAAAACAAGACTCCCATTTAAGGTAATTTAGAATCTTATTCAATAGTATAATTTCAGGTTTACCATTTTCAATATAAGCATTATTTGTGTATACTTTATTAAATGGCATTTTAAGCGCATTTACTTTTGATGCCAAACCTGATTCATAAGAATGTCCTTTTTTCCTGCCACTTGCACCTGCATTAATTTGGTAATTAAGAGTGGGGTCGTTTGTTTTTTGTGCCATTGTTTCAATAATTAAATAGTTCTTTTGGCTCAACACCTAATCCCTTTGCAATCTTACAAATACATATCAAGGAAGGGTTTCGTTCCATTCTTTCAACCATTCCAATATATGTTCGATGAAGCCCCGCGTATTCAGCCAACTTTTCTTGAGATATTCTCTTTTGCTCTCGTAATTCTCTAACTTTGAAAGAAAATCTTTTTAAGTATTCTTTATCATCCATTGTCATATACTTTTGTATAGCACTCGATTGTATATAATATAAAGCCTTGTCAACATACAATTGTAGGTAAAAATTGTTTATAAATAACAAACTTGTTATACCCTATATATTCAAGGGCAACCTTTAAAAGGTATTAAAAGAAACAGGAGAAAACAGTTTAATCACCCATAATTATAGTATGCAAAACCATATTCTTTTCAGTTTCGCATAAAAATCAATTATTAGTTGAAAAAAAAATGTCTTTGAAGCTATAAATAATAGAATGTTTCAATTTCAACCTTTAAAACCAATTTACCATGCAAAACAACAACGAACCCCAAAACAACTTTTCAGAAGTCTTCACCGGAGAGAATGGCAAAAAGGGTGTGAAGCTCAACAACGGCAAGGTGGTCGTCCCAGCGCTTTACGACGAAATTGCCTATACTTATGAAAGTGTTATCGCTGACACCCGTCCCTATGTAGCCATCAAAGACGGCAAATACGGATTAGTGCTCCCCGACGGCAAGGGAACCGAGCTTACGCCGTTTGTCTATGAAGGAATCTTCGCTGTGCCTGAAATTCTCAATCACTTCCTTTACAAGAAGGAAAAAGGCGAACGCTTTGGCATTATGGCAATGGACGGTCGCGAAGTCACCCCCTGTAACCTCGACTCCTACAGCTGTGACGGCCAGACGATCTATTTCCGCAGCGGCAATCACCAAGGACTCTGGCAGTGGATTATCGATGAACTGCTGGAACCCATCTACGACGACATCGAAGTCCTCGACATTGACGAGCCCACGCTGTTTACCCTTAACGGTGAGAAAGGCTATGTGAAGGTTGAAGACCATAGCTTTATTACAGCAAGTCTGAAAGAAACCATGGACGAGGACGCA